>Ga0315285_10004267_pt1 | contig 14839 bp, 11 predicted proteins | sample YL17G09_36_MG_FD_203698 | JGI IMG/M metagenome (GOLD analysis project Ga0315285, IMG submission 203698) | Sediment microbial communities from Yellowstone Lake, YNP, Wyoming, USA - YL17G09_36 | ecosystem: Environmental > Aquatic > Freshwater > Lake > Sediment | place: USA: Wyoming | collected...
GCCGCAAGTCCTCGGCCCTCCCCGCGGGCCCTACCGAGAGGGGCGGGCCGCCGCCCCTCCTCGGACTCTCCCCCGGACTGTGCGGTCCCAGGTGACCTGTCGCCTATCTTACGCACCGCACAGTAAGGCCTTCTGGTCTTGGCGTTCTTGGCGCCTTGGCGGTTAATAATTTCGGATTGGGGTACAATCACGGGGCACGAGTCGCGGCGCGGCAACAGCCGCCGGTTCACTCTGGGAGGGATACCCGGTTCATCCGGCGCGACGCGCCGTCGCCTTCCGTGCGGGGGCCAATTCCTCTCTCAACCGCTCGATAGCCCACAGACGGAGGAGTGTGGTGGCCCCAATCCCCTTGGCGCGGGCGACCTTGCGGAGGAGGGTAACAGTATCCCGGTCAAAACGGACGGCGAGCAGGGTTTCCAGGCGCTCAGAGGATTCTCCTGGTTCTTCACGGAACGCGTGGCGATAGTCCAGGGGACTGTGGACTTGCCAGAATCTCGCCTCCTCCGCAACGGATGCGAATCTTGGAGGCTTCCTCCCTCTTGCCTGCTTCATTCGCTCCCCTTTCGCGCACGGAAGTATCTGCGCTCTCGAAGATTCCTCATTCCAGTCATCCCAGATGAGGGTTGCGATCCGCACAGATCTCCCCTGGTGTAGTGTATAACAAAATGCATACAACGTATTGCCCCAGATGTCAAGCCCCCCTGCAGCCTTGCCGCTCCTCAAGTCTTGACCAGCACCCTCGGGCGTGCAGGCGGCCCTCACTGCCGTTGCTCCGACAACACCTTCGCATATCCAAGGCATCCGCCCCGATCCGTTGGTCCATTAGGCTTACCCGGCTTTCTTTCGAGCTGCCAGTGCGCGGTGGAATCGCAGAGAACTGGGAGGGATGGCAGGGCCGAAAAACCCCTTGACGCCTGGGACCGACCTGGAGTACAAACCGTACTGTTAACGCTAACACAACCTCCGCCAAAGATGCCGAAGCCTGCACGGACCTCGGTGACGTTGCGGGATATCGCGCGGCACACCGGCCTGTCCATCATGACGGTGTCCCGGGTAGTGCGGGGGCGTCCCGACGTCAGCGGCACCAGCCGTCGCAGGGTCCTGGCTGCCGTCCGGCGGCTGGGCTACATCCCCAACCCTGCCGCCCAACTCCTCGTCACCCGCACTGCCCCCGGTCCGCGGGATGACCGAATCATCGGCACCATCTTCAGCCGGGAGGTCGTGACGTCCCACAGCTACTTCGCGGGAATCATCCAGGGGATCGCCGATGAAGCTCGGCGCTCGGATTGTCATCTCTTGCTCGGGTATGGGATGGGCGACATCGCCCAGCCCGTGGAGTACCCCAAGATGATCCGGGAGATGATGACCCGCTGGCTCATCCTGGTCGGAAAGGTCCCGCCGCGCCTGGTGCGGCAACTCCACGGCAACGGGTTTTCCCTGGTCCTGGTGGACATGCGTCCGCCCATCCGAGGCGTGGACGCCGTGGTTTGCGACGATCCCCAGGCGGCCTACGAGGCCACCCGCCATCTGGTCAAGCTCGGCCATTGGCGGATCGGACTGATCCGCGGACCGGGCCGGCACGCCTTCTCGCAAGCCCTCACCAGCGGATACCGGCGCGCACTGCAGGAGGCCAGCATTCCGGTGCGGGACAACCTGATGGTCGAGGCGCCATTCCGTCCCGAAGGCGGGTACGAGGCGGCCGAGCGCCTCCTGAAGGCCACCGATCGACCGACCGCCATATTCACCAACGACGACATGGCCATCGGGGCGATGCGGGCGATCCACGACCACGGCCTCAGCGTCCCCGACGACGTGGCCCTCGTTGGCTACGACGACATCGAGTACGCGGCCCACACCACGCCTCCCCTGACGACCGTCGCCGTTCCCAAGCAAGAGATGGGACGCCTGGCGGTGCGGCGGGCCATGGCCCAGATGGAGCAGGGGGAACGGCACCTCTTCTCGACCACCGTGGTGTCCCACACGCTGTTGATCCGTTCCTCGTGCGGCGCCGGCGCCGGGATCGGCACCGGCACTGGCGCTCGCCTTCCGCGGCGTCCCCATCGAACGGGAGGGAGCCAGCCATGAGCGATACTCTGGCCATCCGGGGGGGAACCCCGGTCGTTCGCAAGGATCTGCACGTCCGCTGGCCCATCATCACCGACGAGGACAAGGCCGCCGTGCTGGCCGCCTTGGATTCGGGCATCATCAACGGCCCCTACGCCCCCCAGGTGAAAGCCCTGGAGGAGGAGTGGGCGCGCTACTGCGGCGTCAAGTATGCGCTGACCACCAACAGCGGGACGGCGGCGCTCCACACCGCGGTGGCAGCCGCCGGGATCGGCACGGGTGATCAGGTCATCACCACGGCGTTCACCTTTCTCGCCACGGCTCTGGCCGTGCTGCAACACAATGCGGTCCCCGTCTTCGTGGACATCGATCCACGGACCTTCAACATCGATCCCGCCAAGATCGAGGAGCGCATCACCTCCCGGACCAAGGGCATCATTCCGGTTCACATCCACGGCGTCCCGGCCGACATGGACCCCATCCTGGCCATCGCCAGGAAGCACGGCCTCCTGGTGATCGAGGACGCCGCGCAGGCTCACGGCTCGACGTACAAGGGCAAGAAGGTCGGCGACATCGGGGACATGGGGATCTTCTCGTTCCAGGGGAGCAAGAACCTCCCTGCCGGTGAGGGAGGCATCTTCGTCACCAATCGCGAAGATTTTCGGGACCGCGCGAACATGTTCCGGATGTTCGGCGAGGACATCCGCGAGAGCGACAAGAAGGCCTTCGACCCCGCGCGCCCCCTGGACGGGGTGCGGGAGTACAACTCGTTCATGATGGGGTGGATGTACCGGACCAACGAGATGTCTGCTGCCCTGTGCCGGAGCCAGCTCCGCCGCCTGGATGCCTCGCTCGCCAATACGTGGAAGAACGCCGCCTACCTCACCGAGCATCTGGGAAAGATCCCGGGCGTCATCCCGCCCTATGTCCCGCCCGATTGCACGTCCAGCTATTACCAGTACCGCATCCGGCTGAACCCGCGGGCCGCCGGCTCCACCCTGCCCGTCAAGGAGTTCCGCCTGAAGATCCTGGCCGCCCTCAAGGCCGAGCGGGTCGAGGTGAGTCTCTGGCAGACCGTGCCCGTCCCGGGCCAGACCCTGTTCCAGGAGCGGACTGGCTATGGCCTTTCCTGCCCGTGGAAGTGCCCGCTGGGTGAGGAGGTGAAGTACGACCTGGCCGAATACCCCGAGACGATCAAGCTGCTGGCCGACTCGCTCGTCATCGGGTCGCATTCCTATCCCCTGTTCCCACAGCCTATGGAGCTGATGCGGTCCTATGTGGAGGCGTTCCAGCGGGTCTTTGCCAATCTGGAGCAAGCGCTGGCATGAGGCGGCCTGCGTGGCCCGGAGGCGATCTACACACGTGTGGGAGTGAGAAAGGAGGAGGCACCATGAAACGGACGGGGGCATTGTTCCTGTTGGCGGTCGGCCTGGCGATCCTGTGTGCACTGCCCGCCTGGGCCGGCGAGAACAAGGTAGTCGTCCTCTGCAGCCCCGACCCCGCCTGGTGCGAGGCGATCAAGCGGGAGTTCAGCAAGACCGGCACGGGGCTGGATTTCGTGCGGCTCAGCTCGGGCTCCGCCTTGGCCCGGCTCCGCGCCGAGAAGGCGAACCCAACTTTTGACGTCTGGTTCGGCGGTAGCGGCGACAGCTATTGGGTCGCCCAGGCGGAGGGCCTGCTGGAGTTCTACCACCCGAAGGCCTGGGGCGAGCTGCGCCCACAGCTCACCAAGGCGGTGGATGGCCATTACATCCCCCTCTACACTGGCCTGCACGGCTTCGGCGTGAATGAAAAGATCTTGAAGGAGAAGAACCTCCCAGTCCCGACCACGTGGAAAGAACTGGGCGATCCAAAGTACAAGGGCCTCATCGCCATGCCGAACCCCAATACCTCCGGCACCGGCTACGTGATGATGACCACCATCATCCAGATCTATGGTGAGGACCCGGGCTTCGAGCTGATCAAGGCTATTCACAGAAACGTCGCCCAGTACACGCGGAGCGGCGGCGATCCCAGCCTGCTCGCCGGTCGGGGAGAGGCCGCCATCGGTGTCTCCTTCGCCAACGACGTGATCGAGCGGGGTCGAAAGGGCTTCCCGATCGGCTTCATCGCCCCGAAGGACGGGACCGGCTACGAGATCGGCGGCATCCTTTTGGTCAAGGGCGCCCCCAACCGGGCGAATGGGCTGAAGCTGATTGACTGGGCCCTGGAGCCTGAGAACCAGAAGCTGGGGCCCCAGAACGGCGAGGTGAGCATCCCCTCGCACTCGAGATCGGCCGTCGATCCCGACGTCCCTCGATTCGAGGACGTCAAGCTCATCAACTACGATTTCGGCAAGTACGGCACGCCCGAAGTCCGCGACGGGCTGATCAGGAAGTGGACCGAGCAGGTGTTCCCGCTGCCCAAGTGATGTCGACGAGTCAACTGGTCGATTAGTCGATTAGCGGAACGGGGACCTGCGGACCCAGTTCCTCCCCAATTGACTAATCGACCAACCCACTTCTATTCGCATGACCGCGTATCGCCGTGAGACGGTCGTCTGGAGCCTCCTGACCCTGGGGGCGTTCGCCGTCCTGCCGTGGGAACGCGTCGGGAAGGCGTTTTTCGCCCTCTCCTGGCCCCAGACCGGCCTGGGCCAAATCGGGAGCCACTGGTCTCTGGCCCTGGTGGGCCTCGCGGCGTGCCTGACGATCGCCCTGGCGGTCGGCGGTAGCAGCAGCCGGCGGGTCGGTCGCCTGATCCTCGCCCTGGCCACGCTGGGCATCCTGGCCAGCCTCTTCCAGTTGCTCACGGCCGGCCGGGCCTTCGGGCTGGGGGCCATGGTCAGCCTGTTCGGGCTCCTCACGCTGGCCGGAATCGGGCTGGCGCAGGCCGGGTATCTGCGGGGCGGCGCCTTCGTCGGGGCGGGCATCCTGTGGGCGGCCGGCCTGGTCAGCCTCTTCATCCTGTTTCCCCTCTTCACCATGCTGCAGGCCAGCATCGTGATCCAGGGGCACCTCACCGCCGCGGGCCTCCTGCGATACCTGCGCTCCCCCATTTTCCTGCTCCTCCGCCACCCGGAACTCCCCCTCGATCCCATTCGCTGGGGGGCGGATGCCGGTATCGTGGCCGGAGTGCTCACACTCGCCCTGTGCTGGCGGATGACGCGGCGGATTGCTGCCTGCCTGAAGTGGGGAGTTGGGGTCGGAGTCGGCGCAGGACTCCTGACCATGCTGGCCCTTGGCCTGGGCGCCCTGAGGAATAGCCTGTTTCTGGCCGTCATCGTAGGTGCGATCTCCACGAGCCTCGGCTTCGCCTTCGCCCTGCTGGAGTCGCGCAGCCGGCTGTGGACGCGACACCTCCTGGGGCCGCTGTCCATCCTGCCCATCATCACGCCGGCCTTCGTTCTCGGCTTGGCAATGATCTACATGTTCGGCCGGCGCGGGTTCATCACCCACACTTTGCTGGGGCTCTCCACCAACGCTTTCTTCGGCCCCCTGGGCGTGGGTGTGGCGCAGGTCTTGGCCTTCACCCCGATCGCCTACCTGGTGCTGGTGGGGGTTATCCGTTCGATGGACGTCTCGCTGGAAGAGGCGGCCCAGACGCTCCGGGCCGACCGGTGGACCCTCTTCCGGACGATCCTCTGGCCCCTCATGCGGCCTGGGCTGGCGAATGCCATCCTGCTGGTGATGATCGAGAGCCTGGCCGACTTCGGAAACCCGCTGCTTCTGGGAGGCGGGGTTCCGTTTCTGCCGACCGAGATCTTCTATGCCATCGAGGGCCGGTTCGACCAGCACGAGGCGGCAACCTACGGGCTCGTCCTGCTCGCGATCACGCTGACCATCTTTTTCCTCCAGCGGTACTGGCTGGGCCGCCGCTCGTACGTCACCGTGACGGGCAAGCCATCCGCGGCGCGGCCTACCCCGTTGTCGCTGGGCGTGGACCTGGCGCTCACCGGGGTATTCCTGGCCTTTGCGCTCGTGGCGATGCTCCTCTACGGATCCATCTTCTTTGGCAGCTTCGTGAAGCTCTGGGGTATTGACCATACCTTCACCCTCAAGAACTACCGGGACCTCTTGAGTCATGGCGTTCCCGTCCTCCTGGACACCATGCGCCTGTCGGCCCTGGCCGCATTCCCCTCGGCGGGCCTGGGGTTCCTCATCGCCTACCTGACCCTGCGGCATCGCTTCTTCGGGCGGACGGCGCTGGAGTTCTCGGCGATGCTCTCGTATGCCATCCCCGGCACCGTCATGGGCATCGGCTACATCCTGGCCTTCAACGCCGGGGCGTTGCAGCTCACGGGGACGGGGGCGATCATCGTCCTGGCCTTCATCTTCCGCGGGATGCCCGTGGGCATCCGGAGCGGGATTGCCGCCCTCAGCCAGCTCGATCCCAGCCTGGAGGAGGTGTCCACCACACTCAAGGCGGGGACGGCGACCACGCTTCGTCGCGTGGTCGTGCCTCTCATCCGGTCGGCCATCCTGACCGGCCTGATCTATAGTTTCGTCCGCGCCATGACAGCGGTGAGCCAGGTCATCTTCCTGGTGTCGCCGGGCCACGACCTGGTCACGGTCCTCATCCTCTCGTGGGCAGAGTATGGCACCATCGGTCGCGGTGCCGCCCTTTCCACGCTGTTGATCCTGGTCCTGGCCGCGTGCATCCTGCCCGCCCACTGGTTGGGTCGTCGCCGGGAAGTGGGCGTGGAGGCGGCTGCGAGCTGACCCTCTCTCTGGAGGAGGCGAGATCATGCCCCGTTTCGGCGTGTGCGCTTGGATCTATGGTGGGGCGCCCCTCGACCAGACCCTGGGCCGCATCGCCGCCGCAGGGTACGATGGGGTCGAGATCCAAGGGGAGCCGGAGCGCTTCAACCCTGCCGAAGTTCGCCGACTGCTTGCCGGACACGGTCTGGCCCCCCTCGGCCTGACCGCCTCGTGCACAGTGCCCGCGACGCGCCGCGACCTGGCGCATCCCGATCCCGCCATCCGCGCCGATGCAGTGCGCTACATCATCGAATGCCTCCGCTTCGCGGCGGAGGTCGGCGCACCCCTGGTCCAGATGCTCCCGTCGGGGGAGACCCGGTTGGCACCGCTCGCCACCCAGGCGCAGGAATGGGCCTGGTCGGTGGAGGCCATGCAACAGGCCGCGCGCCAGGCGGAGCGGCTGGGCGTCAAGATCAGCATCGAGCCGCTCAACCGGTACGAGGCGTACCTCGTCACGAGCACCGAGGACGCCCTGGCCTATTTGGCCGCGGTGGCCTCCCCCTGGGTCGGCATGACCCTGGATCTCTTCCACGCCAACCTGGAGGAGCCGGACATCGGCGAGTCTATTCGGGCCGCCGGATCGCGACTCCTGCACGTCCACGTGGCGGACACGAATCGCCGGGGCCTGGGCCGAGGGCACCTGGACCTGGCAGCGGCCACGGCGGCGCTTCGCGACATCGGATATGCAGGCGCCGTGGTCGTCGAGGTGGTGCCCCCCGGGCCGGACCCCTTCTGCTCCATCAAGGATGACCGATCCCGGGGGATCCTCGACGGCTACATCCGCGAGTCGCTCGCTTATTTGCGGCGGCACTGGCCGGCGGAGCCCTCATAGGGAGGCGACGGCCGCCTGGCCGGTGTGCCGGCGGAGATAATGGGTTGAAGGGCAATTCTGGCAGAGGAGTCCCAACGGAGGAGGAGTGATCCATGAGTCGCATACGAGTCGGAGTCATCGGATGCGGGGGCATCGCCCAGATCATGCACCTGCCCCACCTGAAAGAATTGCAAGAACTGTACGAGGTCGTCGCGCTGTGCGACGTGTCCCCCGGGACCCTGAAGTACGTGGGCGACTACTACGGGGTGATGAAGCGGTTCTCGGACTACCGCGACCTGTTGAAGGAGCCGTTGGACGTGGCGGTGATCCTGAGCGCCGACTCCCACGGGCAGGTCATCGTGGATGCCCTGAAGGCGGGGAAGCACGTCTTCACCGAGAAACCGATGTGCTACACCCTCCGGGAGGCGGACGAGATCCTGGCCGCCCACAAGAAGGCCGGAACCGTCTGCATGGTGACCTACATGAAGCGGTACGATCCCGGCTTCCGCTATGCCCAGCCGCTCATCCAGAACATGAAGGACCTCCAGGCGATCCACATCACCATCCTGCATCCCTCCGAGGGGAACCAGATCGGCCACCACGGCGTCCGCAGGTTTCCCGACGTGCCGGCCGAGACCAAAGCGCGCCTCCGCGCCGAGCAGGACGCCTTGATCCGGGAGGTGATCGGGGATTTCACCCCGCTGGAGCGCCGCGTCTTCGCCGACAATCTCCTGTCCACCCTGGTCCACGATATCAACGTCCTGCGGGGCCTGTCGGGCGATCCGGCCGAGGCCCTCTTCACGGATGTCTGGGCCGGCGGGGACAGCATGGTCACCTGCCTGCGCTACGCCTCCGGCGTGCGCGCCATCATCAGCCTGCAGTATCTCTGGGACCTGGCCCGCTACGAGGAGACGGTGGCCTATTACGGCAAGGCCGACCGGGTCCGCCTGGTCTTCCCGTCCCCGTTCTTCCGCAACATGCCCACGCCAGTCATCGTGGAGGGGATGGAGGACGGCAAGCCGTTCGAGAAGCAGGTCATCGCCTCCATGAAGGAGGCGTTCAAGGAGGAACTGCTCCACTTCGCCGAGTGTGTACAGGAGAGGAAGACGCCCATCACGACGCCGGAAGAGGCCAAGGGCGACGTTGCCCTGCTCCACCAGATCTTCAAGGCGCTCAAGCGCCCGCTCCGCTAGCCAGGACGCCGGCCGGGGTTACGGTTCACCCGGCCGGCCCGAGGCATAACGAACCGACGAAAGGGGGAGAAATGCCATGCGACGACAAAATTGGATGCTGACGGGCCTGGTTCTTCTGGGGATCGTCGTGGGCCTGGCGGGCCTGGCCGGGGCCCAGCAGAAGATCGTGATCTACGCGGCCCAGGACGAGAAGACCACCAACGAGATGACCCGCATGTTCACGGAAGAGACCAAGATCGGAACGGAGGTCATCCGCGTGGCCGCCGCCGGCACGCTGGCCACGCGCATCCGGGCCGAGAAGGCAGCGCCCAGGGCCGACGTGTTCATGGGCGGGTCGGTGGAGTTCCATGAACCGTTGGCCACGGAGGGATTGGTCCTCCCGTACCGGTCACCGGTCGTGGAGGAGGCCAAGATCGACCCGGCCTACGCGAGCCCGGCAAACTACTGGCACGGTTTCTTCGTCAATAGCCTGGTGATCATCCTGAACCCCCAGCGGTTCCAGCGGGAGATCGCCTCGGTCGGCATGGCCAAGCCGAAGACCTGGGATGATCTGCTGAGTCCCGTCTACCGGAAGAAGCTGATCGCCGGCAATCCGGCCACCTGCGGCGGTGCCTACATCTTCTCGGCGCTCCAGATCTTCCGCCTTGGGGGAGAGGATCAGGGATTCGACTGGCTGAAGAAGCTGGATGGCCAGATCCTGCAATACACGCCCACCTGTCCCGGCACCATCACCCTGGTCACCCGGGGCGAGGGGGTGGCAGGGATCACCTGGGCCGACGATTCGATCGAGGCCATGCTGGAGAAGCAGCCCATCGAGATCATCTTCCCGCCCGACACGGGCGCCGAGATCGGGGCCATCTCCATCATCAAGGGCGGTCCGAATCCGGAGGGCGCCAAGAAGTGGGTGGACTTCGCCTTGGGGAAGAAGGCCCAGGCCTTGAAGACCGAACTGGGCTTCACCTATCCCGTCCGCGTCGACGTGGATCCGCCCAAGAACGTGCCCCCGCTGTCGGCTATCAAGCTCGGGAAGTACGACCGCAAGTTCGCCATCGAGAATCGGGAACGCCTGACGAAGAAATGGGAGGCGGAGATCGGTTCGAAGCGGTGACGTGCCCGCCGGAAACAGGACGCGCATGCAGTCAGAGAGTTTGACTCAACGCTCCGTCGTAGCGCACTCAGGGTGGCGGGTTCGCGCCTGGTTCCGCGAGCCCGTCACCCTGGCGGTGGGCCTCACGCTCGGAGGGCTGCTGACGGTCTTCGTGCTTCTGCCTATCCTCCAGGTCATCACCTACCCGTCGATCCACGATTACTTCCACCTCTCGGAAAACAGCCGGTGGGTGCGGGCCACGAGCAACACCTTCCGGATGGTGCTCCTCTCGACGTGCACCTCGACCGTCGTCGGCTTCCTGTACGCGATGGCCCTCAGCCGTCCGGATTTTCCAGGTCGCGGATTCTTCCGTCTGATGGCCGTCCTCCCGCTCTTTTCCCCCCCGTTCACCATTGGGTTCTCCTACCTGTTGATGTTTGGTCGCTTCGGCGTCATCACCCACGGGCTGTTCGGATTGGAGGCCAGCATCCTCGGCTGGTGGAGCTTGTGGGTGGTGCAGACGCTGAGCAATTTTCCGTACGCCGCGCTGGCCATTGAACGAGCCTTGGCGACCACGCCACCCACCCTCGAGGCGGCCGCCCGCGACCTGGGCGGGGGTTGGCTGGCGGTCTTTCGAACCATCACGCTCCCTCTGGCGCGACCCGCCGTGGCGGGGGCCGCGCTCCTGGTGGCGATCTACGTGCTCGCCGATTTCGCGAATCCGCTCATCATCGGCGGGGACTTCCCCTTGCTGGCGACGGAGGCCTGGTACCGGATTGATGGCTGGGGCGACCTGAGAGGCGCCACCCTGCTGGCCGCGACGCTCCTGCCCCCGGCGATTCTCTTGTTCATTGGAGAGCGCTACTGGGTGAGCCGACGGACCTACGCCGTGATCGGGGGACGGGGAAGTTCGCTGGATCGTCCCCCCTTGCCTGGCCTCTTGCAGTGGAGCCTGCTCGCGTTCTGCGGGCTGGTTGCCGGCCTCATCCTGAGCCTCTACTTCGGCGTGGTGGCCGGCGCCTTCACCCGCACCTGGGGCGTGGACTGGACGCCGACCCTCAACCAGTGGTACGTGGCGCTGACCAAGGCCGATCACATCAGGAACAGCCTGGTCTTCGCCGCGACGGCGGGCCTCTTCGCGACGGTCCTGGCCACGGTGGCGGCATACCTGGTTGATCAGAGGGCTTTCCCCGCGGGAAGGGTCCTGGACGCCCTCTGCGTCCTGCCCGCCGCCGTGCCGGGTGTCTTCTTCGGCATCGGGTATCTCTTGGTGTTCAACCGCCCCGGGGTTCCCCTGGCCGGCACCGCACTCGTCCTGATCCTGGCCTTCACTTTTCACAATCTGCCCTTCAGCTACCAGATCGCGCGGGCCGGCCTGGCGCAGATCCACCAAAACATGGCGGACGCGGCGGCCGATCTGGGGGCATACAGGTTTCGCATCCTGTGGGACGTGCACCTCCGGCTCATCTTTCCCGCCTGCGTCGCCGCGTGGACCACGGCTTTCGTCAACAGCGTGACCAACCTCAGCATCGCCGTCTTCCTCGTGGCAGGGGGGAATCAGGTGGCCACGTTTTCGATTCTGGGTCTCATCGGGGACAATCGGCTGGAGGCGGCTTCGGCCGTCACCACGGCCCTCCTGATCGTCACCCTGGTCGTGGTGGCCGCTGCCTGGCGGGTCTCCCGTGGGGCCCGCGTCATCCCGGGGGTCCTGAGTGGATAAGGCGTACGTCGAACTGGTGCGCCTCAGCAAGCGCTTCGGGAACGTGGTGGCGGTCGCCAACGTCTCTCTGGACGTTCCCGAGGGGCAGATCACGACGCTCTTGGGCCCCAGCGGGTGCGGCAAGACCACCCTGCTGCGACTGATCGCCGGATTCTTTCCACCCGACACGGGGGAGATCCGGATCAAGGGTGTCCAGGTGGATCACCTTCCGCCCCAGCGACGAAGCACCGCCATCGTCTTCCAGGATTACGCCCTCTTCCCCCATCTGAGCGTTTTCGAGAACGTGGCCTACGGCCTGCGGCGTCGACGCGTGGCCGCGCTCGAGATCACGCGGCGGGTCCGGGACATCTTGAGCTTTCTCGGCCTCCAGGGCCTCGAGAGAGCCTCACCTCTCCACCTGTCCGGAGGACAGCAGCAGCGCGTCGCCCTGGCCAGGGCCCTGGTCGTCGAGCCGGACGTGTTGCTCCTCGATGAGCCGCTCTCCAACCTGGACGCCAAGCTCCGCGTCCGGGTTCGGACAGAGCTGAAGGAGATCCAGCAATCCGTCGGCAAGACCACGATCTTCGTCACCCACGACCAGGAGGAGGCTCTCTCTATATCGGACCGGGTCGCCATCATGGACGCGGGACGAATTCGCCAGGTGGGGACCCCTGTCGAGGTCTATACCCGCCCCTCGGATCGATTCGTCGCCGATTTCGTCGGGATCGCCAACTTCTTGCCCGCCAGCGTCCGGGCAGTCACACCCGAGGGTCTCGTCATCGACTCGCCCCTGGGGACGATGAGGACTCCGCCGCACAGGGGGTACACGGAAGGGCAGCGGGTGACGATCCTGCTACGCCCCGAGGCCGTGCGGTTGTCGCCTGATCCTGGGCCCGGAAAACTCCTGGCACGGGTTCGCTCCACCAGTTTCCTCGGGGGCATGCGACGGCATCACCTTCAGGTCGGGGACTTGAACCTCATCGCAGACGAGTCCTTTCCGGGCACGACGGAAAGTGTCGGCCAGGAGATCTGGCTTACGGTGGATTCAGCCAATCTCCATCTGCTGGCATCGGAGCCCGCATGAACTTCGGTCCGGAAACACAGGCAGCCGTCGAGGCGGCCGAGGCCGCTGGAAAGATCCTTCTCCGCCACTTCGGCCGGGTTCGGGGCGTCCGGCTCAAGGGCGCCAAGGACCCCGTGACGGCGGCCGATACCGCGGCGGAGCGGTGCATTCGCGCCTCGCTGGCGCGGCGATTCCCGCACATCGGGTTCCTGGGCGAGGAGGGCAGCCGGGTCGACGGGCCGGGCGGCCGCTGGATCGTGGACCCGCTGGACGGGACAATTGCCTTTATCAGCGGCCTGCCGTTCTTCGCCGTCTCTATCGCCTTGGAACGCGGGGGCAGGATCGAGGCCGGCGTGGTCCTCCTGCCCCGGCTCGGCGAGCTGTTCGTCGCCGAGCGGGGACGCGGGGCCTGGCTGAACAGGCACCGGATTCGTGTTTCACGGACGACGCGCCTTGCCGACTGCGTGATCTCGCTCTGGCACGACGACACCGTCTGGCGCGACCGTCGTCTGCGCGAGCGCATCGCCGGGCTGGCCCTCGCGGTGCGCAACGTCCGCATCTTCGGTGCAGGGTTTTCCCTAGCCTACGTGGCCGCGGGCCGGCTGGACGCCTACTGGGAGCAGAGCGCCTGCTCCTGGGATGTGGCGGCGGGCGCCCTCTTGGTCACCGAGGCCGGGGGCCGCGTCACCGACGGGGCGGGTCGGCCATTTGACATCGAGCAACCCACCATCTTAGCCAGCAATGGCCGCATTCATCGTCACCTGGTCATGGCCCTGAACGGTCGGCCCGCCAGGGCAGCATCTCGGAGGTCCTGATGCCTACCACATCTCCCATCACGATCGGCGTCGGGGTATTAGGCTATACCGGCGTGGCCAAAGCTCACCTCAACGCCCTCAAGAAACTCCCGTACATCTTCTGGCCCTCTCCGGTCCGCTTTCGCCTCCTTGGGATCGGCGGGCGAACGCACGCCGCCGTGGAGGATGCGGCGCGCCGCTACGGGTTCGAGTACGCGACCGCGGAGTGGCGCCGTCTCGTGGAGGATCCGCGGGTAGGACTTTTCATCAATTGTGCCCCCAACGACGCTCACGCGGAGCCGTGCCTGGCAGCGGCGGCCCAGGGCAAACACCTCCTGTGCGAGAAGCCCCTGGCGCGAGACGCCCGCGAGGCCCGGCGAATGTGGGAGGGGGTGCGTCGCGGCCGGATCCGGCACCAGGTGGGCTTCAACTACCGGTTCGTCCCCGCCGTCCGGCTGGCCCGGGAGATGATTCAGGCCGGCGACCTGGGCGACATCATCCATTTTCGGACGCGCTTCACCGACGACAGCCTGGCCGATCCGGCCACGCCCCACGCCTGGCGCCAGGAAAAGCGCAGGGCGGGCAGCGGCGCTGTGGGCGACATCGCGTCCCACGTCCTGGACCTCGCGCGATTCCTGGTGGGCGAACTGAAGGGAGTGGCTGGCCTCTCGCGGATCGTCGTCCCCCGGCGTCCCGTGGCCGGATCCCGGCAGACCAAGGTGGTGGACGTCGAGGACCTGTACGAGGGCGTCCTGGAGTTTGCCAACGGGGCCATGGGCACGCTGGAAGTCTCGACGTTCTGCCTGGGGCGAAAGAACTACCTGACCTTCGAGGTGAACGGGACACGGGGGAGTATCTGCTTCAACCTGGAGCGCCTGAACGAGCTGGAGGTGTTCCGGACGGAACCCAAGAACCGGCGCGACCGGGGCTTCAAGACCATCCTGGTCACCGACGGCGATCATCCCTACGGCGGCACCTGGTGGCCCCCAGGGCATATCCTGGGCTGGGAGCACACGTTCGTCCACCAGCTTGACCATCTGGTCAGGACGATCGTCGGGCAGGAGGCGGTCGCACCACTGGCCGCCGACTTTCACGACGGGTACATGAACGCCGTCCTCTGTGACGCGCTGTTGCAGGCCGCCAAAGTCAGACGCTACGTCCCGCTGAAGTCTCCCCATCGGTGAGCGCGGCGAGCAGGGAAGAAAGGCAGCCCTATGCGGAGATTTGCAGACGAGGATGGAGTTGGGGGATAATACCTGATATAACCCTGATCCGAGAAAAACCTTGAACCGCCATGACGCCAAGGTCGCCAAAGATGCGATGTTTCGATCTCCCGATCCAAGAACGCGAAAACGCGTTCGTGGGGCCTTCAGAAGCTTGGTTTGTTTC
>Ga0315285_10004271_pt1 | contig 14834 bp, 17 predicted proteins | sample YL17G09_36_MG_FD_203698 | JGI IMG/M metagenome (GOLD analysis project Ga0315285, IMG submission 203698) | Sediment microbial communities from Yellowstone Lake, YNP, Wyoming, USA - YL17G09_36 | ecosystem: Environmental > Aquatic > Freshwater > Lake > Sediment | place: USA: Wyoming | collected...
AACGGTGAGTGCGGACGACGCGTTCGAGTTCAGCGTTGACCAGCGCAAGGAGATGTTGAGCAAGAGCAGGGACGCTGGTAAACTTCACGATCGAATGGGTCCGGAGTTGGATCCGACGCAGACTTGGTGGACCCTCATGAATCGCACAACGAAGTATGCACGCGAGAAGGCTGGCGAACATCAGGGTCATCTCGAGACTTTCGCTGGTAGTTGGCTGTTGGATGCACTTCCCAGTTTGAACTAGAATATGCGCACGTTACCTACTGATGGTCGCGAACGTCAGCAAGGACGATCGGAGGGGATGGCAACAGGTGTGCTCCGACCTCAACCACCGTCTTGCCAACTTGCCTTGGTTCCTGGTGGTGAAGGGGATTGCCATACGTGCGCGAATAGTGACGATGTGTCATCGTGAGGGCGATGAACGTGCCCAATTTCACATGGGCGAAAGGGAAGCGAACGTTGCAGGACCAAGGGAAACGAGGGGTCTAAGTGACGGGTCGGAACATTGACTGTCTGGTCTGCCAATTCGTGAAACAATGCCTGCACACATCGTAAGTTGTGGACGGGTGTGACCGTGAGTTCGGGCAAGGATTGCGGTCAATCAGGGACGAGCACCCGTCCTGTTCGTGAGGAGATGTCAGTCTCGAGACGCATTGGTGTGCGACCCACCAATCCTCGCTCGGTGGCGGTCTCCTCACCTCTTCGAGGTCAGGATGACAACATGTCCGTACTGTGAACTGTCAACGTCGGGTGAACACAAGTTTGACTGTCCCAACCACTGGTCAAAGCAAATACACTCACCGATGCAAACGTGGTCACCTTTCTTTCCAAGTGTTGCGTATCCCGTCTCACAACCCGGTTGGGTGTGTCCTAAATGTGGAAGATGCTTCGCGTGGTGGGTTGCGGAATGTCACTACTGCAACAACAAGATCACAGAGACGAAGACCGGCACTAGTTCTGCACCAACCTCCAAGTAGAACAGCGCAGAAGGAGAACTTGTGAAGGCAAAAACGTGGTGTGAAACGGTCTGTGCAAGGCACGGATCCATTTCGACGAGAAAGGGAACCACGCTTCGGACGGTGAAGGTGCAACGACCTCGTCACAAGCGTGAAGCCATGTCCGGTTGTCCAACATGTCGAGGCGAACTTCGTGCCCACAAACAATTGTAGTCGATGTGATCTTTGCTACTCCTCGATCTCGAACACTGGGGTGTCTGCTGTCTGTGTTGACGGACGTGGTCCACTTGACTCACCGATCGTGTTTGTTGGGGAAGCGTTAGGCAGTGTGGAAGTTGAGCAGGCACTCCCATTCGTTGGTCAAGCCGGACAGTTGCTTGACCAACTGATTCGTGACGCAGAACTGTCAGACGTCTCGCTGCGTGTCACGAATGTTTGCAGATGTCGACCTCCTGAGAATCGCGTTCCTACTCCCACTGAAATTGAAGCGTGTAGACCATTCCTCGCGAAGGAACTGAAGTTGGTCAAACCGAAACTGATTGTGTGTCTCGGTGCGACTGCTGCACAAACCGTTCTTCGCGTTCGGACACTTCAGGAAGTCCGTGGTCGTTTCTTCAGGTCTGACGAGTTCAATTGCACCGTTCTCTCGACCTACCACCCTGCAGCACTTCTCCGCCAACCGAAACCTGCTTCGGGTGAACATCCGATGCGTAGGTTGATGGTGGAGGACTTGAAGGAAGCAAAGTACTGGTTGGCACACGGAATAAAGCGACCAGTGAACTTGGACTTCTGGGCAGCGACTTCTGCATCTGCCGTAAGAAAGTTGTTCGAGGAACTCGAATCCGTTGATTCCTTCGTTCTCGACTTGGAGACAACGGGATTTGATCGTCGAAACGACAAGGTTCTCTGTGGTTCGTTCGCTTGGAAACCCAACCAAGCTGCGATCCTTCCCCTTCGTGGTCAAGCGACGGTTGAACATCCACTAGGTGAACCCTTCTGGTCCGAACGCATGACCAGATACATTCTCGACAGGTGGCATCGGTTGGTCTCATCTGGCAAGAGGATGTCGAACCACAACTGCAAGTTCGATGGTACGTTCATGGTTGCTGGACTGGGATTTCTCAACTTGCAACCATGGTTCTGTGACACGATGCAAGGACAACACCTTCTTGACGAGAATGGTCCTCACGACCTCGAAGGGTTGTCAGGAATGTACCTTGGCGTGTCACCTTGGGATGAAGGAATTCGCAACCATTTGCCGAACACGAAGACACCGTACAGCGTCATTCCACCGGAAGAGTTGTGGAGGTACGCGTGTTTCGACAGTCACTACACCCGACGGTTGGAGCACGAAATCATTCTCCCTCGTTTGCAAGCCGAACCCAAGTTGTTGAACCTCTTCAACACGTTGACGATGCCAATGGTGAATGCACTGACGTGGATGGAAGTGGAAGGTTTCGGTGTCGACGTCTACAAACTGTCGGTCGCGATTGAGGAGAACCAACGTGCACTTGCAACCAAGGTCGAGAAACTCTTCCACCTCGCAGGTCACGACTTCAAGTGGAAGAACAGTGCGGTGGTTGCACAGGTGCTCTTCGAGGAACAAGGGATCACCCCCATCAAACGCACGGAGAAGAACAAGAGTTGGAGTACGGATGCCGAAGTCCTCGACAAACTTACGGGACATCCAATCGTAGATGCACTACTCGATGTTCGGAAGACCACCAAGACGATCGAACTGCTGGTTGGTTCGGAAACGGGTGAAGGAAAGACAGGCATCCGACGTTACCTTGATCCGAACGGCAACATCCATCCGGTGTACTCCATCCATGGAACACGGAACGGTCGTTTGTCATGCACCGAACCACCGTTGCACAACGTTCCACGTGACAGTGAGAAGTATGCGATTGCTGTTCGCAACCTCTTCCGAGCAAGTCGACCCAACTGGTTGTTGGGTGAGTTCGACTACGACCAGGCAGAGTTCCGGGTTGCAGCATGGCACTCACAAGATCCCGAAGTTCTGAAGATCTTCGAGGAGAACCTCGACATCCACAAGTTTGCAGCAGAAGCGATGTTCCAGGTTCCATACGCGAAGGTGGACAAGGAACAGCGCTATCTCGCGAAGTTCATCAACTTTGGTGTCTTGTTCGGTCGGGGTGAGAGCAGTCTCGACGACCAGTTCCACATTGGTCGCGACAAGGCACACGCGTTCATGCAGAATTACTGGGGTCGGTTCAGTGTTCTCTACGGTTGGATGCAAGAGATCAAACGGGAAGCTCGAACGAAGGGTGTTCTTGAGCTTCCGAGTGGTCGCAAACGGAGATTTCCAGGGTACAGAGGTGACGATCCCGGAAAACTTGCGGACATCGAACGTCAGGCACTGAACTTTCCTTGTGCAGGTGTGGTTACCGACGTGATGAGCATGGCGACCGTTGAGATTGCGGAGAAGGGACGAAAGGAAGACTGGGTTCGCTTCGTTCTCAATCACTCCCTCCACGACGCACTTTACCCCTCTCATCATCCTGATCACATCGAGGAGTCTGCACACTTCATTGGAACAACGATGACGAAGACGAGATGGGGTATCAGTCTACCCGTGCGAGGAACTGTTGGAAAGTACTGGGGTGATCCAGAAGCAAAGGAGTACGTGTTTCCTGCGGTCACCCCCTTGCGAAAACGTTGAACCCCGTACTATACATGAGAGGTGCATGTGAAAGTGGAATCGCTTGATACACTCAGAGAACTCTTGAACATCGATCGACTCCGGTTGCAGGAAGAACTCATCGGTCAACCAGGTCTCTTTGCACGGGTTGCAGAACTTCACGGAATTGCGTGGATGGACGTAAGCAGAGCGAAACTCACGTTGGCAAAGGTTGAAGCAGCACTGGAGCAACGTATTCGGTTGATGTTGGACGAAGACAGGCGAACATCGGGTTCAGGACAGTGGGTCATGCGGGAGGAGGTAATCGCGGCAGTACACAGAGAACAGGCATGGGTAGACGCAAACGAAAGGGTCATCGGTGCACAATCAACTCTTGGACAGATCAGTGCAATCAAAGACGCATACATCCAACGGTCACAGATGCTCATCAGTTTGTGCGGATTGACTCGTCAAGAACTCGCAGGACTCAGCACCGCCATTGCAACCGACTCACGAATCTGAGGAGACTCAAATGGCACAGGTTGACCTGTCGAAAATCGCCGAAGACGCAAAGGAACTGGAAAAGACTGCTGGCAACGCTTCCTTCCTGACGTTCAAGGACGGTGAAACTCTCGTTCGGTTCCTTCCTGCTTACAGCGACGAACTTGTTGGAAGACCATACATTGAGGTGTACCAACACTGGATTACGCTGCCTGGTCGGAAGAACAGCATTCCCGTGTACTGCAACTGTCGTCCAGAACCGTTTGGTGATGGTCGGTGTCTCTTCTGTGAGAAGTACACTGAACTCGTCAAGGCGGGAGACAAGAATGCAAGTGATTGGTCAGCACAGCGTCGCTTCATGTGGAATGCGATAGATCCCAACAAACTCCATGAGGGTCCGAAACTTTGTCAGGTTCCGACGATGTTGCAACGTCAAATTCTTGGGATCATGATGAACCGTGAGTACGGTGACATTACCGCACTCGAAGGTGGAACGATTGTAACGGTTCGTCGTGAGGGAACCGGACGTGATGGAACGCAGTACTTCGCCACTCCTGGCAGACTTCAGCACACCCTTCCACTGGAACACCTGAAGAATGGGTTGCTCGACCTGAAGGCGTGCGTCAAGCACCATACGTATGAGGAACAGGAGGAGTTGCTTGCTGGAAAACAGGTTGACACTCGTGGAACGGTTCCTCAACTTGCGAGTTCTCCACTGACTCAGTCACAACGTCCGACCTATGCACCGGATGACTTCGGTCCCCCTGTTGGTGGACAGTACGCACCTGGAAAGACAGTGCCAGTGTGTTACTCCGACTCCGACATCTTCCGTGCAGACTCTCCTGCGTGCCAGAAGTGTGCAGTGTTCATTCCTTGTGGCAACCGACTGAAGGATCCCGAGGGTGCGAAGAAGCATGATGCTCAACCCGTTGCAACTGCTCCTGTGAAAGCACCCTCGCCAGCTGAATAACGAGGTAACCAGTGCCTCCCAAGAAAGCGAACGACGAACGACCTGATTCGATTGACGCGATCGTCTCGGAACTAAGAAAGACGTATGGTGTTGACACCACGTTCGAGTTGGATGGATCGGGTCCGATTGCATCGGACGTTCGCTTGTGGGTGTCCACTCGAATTCCAACGATTGACTTGGCACTCGGACATCCTGGAATTCCGTGCGGAAAGCTGACGGAAATCTCTGGCAACGAGTCGAGTGGAAAAACCACGTTGGCTTTGTCGATGGCAGCGGATGTCACTCAACGTGGTGGCACTGTTTGGTTCTTCGACACCGAACACGCACTGAACAGGGAGTGGGCAGAACACATTGGTGTCATTTCGTCGAAATGCAAGGTACAGCAACCCTCGACACTTGAGGATTGCCTGGACCAGATGATCTTCTTGATCAACCGGTTGACACAGTTGAACGATGGTCATCCACATATGGTCATCTGGGACAGTCAGTCCAGTACACCGTCCTTGGCTGAAGTCAAAGCGACGATGAGTGAACACACGGTTGCCGACGCTGCGAGACTTGTATCTGCAGGTCTTCGAAAGATGGTCGAACCCCTCGCCAAGTCAGACGTTGCGCTGGTGATCATCAACCAGCATAGAGAGGACATAGGTGCGTACGGTGGTTGGGGGACTACATACACGTTCAGAGCGTACCATCCTCAAGCCTTTCACTCGTCTCTCATGTTGGTGGTTTCCAAAGCAGGACTGTTGTCAAGGGGTGAGGGTGCAGACAAGGTGAACTACGGTTCACGTGTCAAGGTCATGGTACAGAAGAACAAGGTCGCTGTTCCTTTGAAGATGGGTCAGTTCGTGATCATGTTCGACGAGAAGAACGATCGTTGGGGACCTGACATTCCTGGTTCGTATCTCGAACTTGCCGTCAAGTACGAACTCGTCAGAAAGCGTGCGGGTGGTTTCTACGAGATCGATGGGCGGGATTCAGGCTTCACTGACCTTCAATGGTACAGACAGATACTTGGGGAGTTCAAGGTCAAGGAAGCTATCGACGGTCTGTTGTGGTCAGACCATTTGAGTAAGGGAGAAATGAGTGCGCTACCTGCTGTTTCTGCGTAACCCGAGTGATTGGACGCAACGAATGCAATGGGAGGTGGACGCAGAGAATCTCGAGGATGCGCGGACGAAGGCACACAGTGTCTGGCCGTACCCTTCCACCTTCGAGATCATCTCGATGGAAGCCGTAGAAATGGAGAGTGAGGGTGGAGATGTCACCACCTAAGGAAGAGCAGCACAACATCCTGGAGTCGTTGTCACGTCCTCTCAACATTCCGTCACCCACACAGTCTGGTGCAAACGCCAAAGGTGCGGATTTTGAGTTGAGAGTTTCGAAGGCAATCACTAAAGCGTTCGGTCGAACTGACAACAACAAGTTTTCGCCTAGAAGTCCTCGATCGGGTGGTCGCGCAACACCAGAGTGGAAAGGTGACATTTCCCTGGTGGGGGATGCAGTCAAACTCTTTCCCTTCTTGATCGAGTGCAAGAACGATGATCTGTGGACGTTGGAAAGCTTCTTCTCCCGACCGCTGAAGTCCACACTCTACGGGTACTGGAGGAAGATCAAGAGGGAAGCGTCCGTCACCGACTTTTCACCTGCTCTGTGCTTCAAACGGTTTGGTACTCCGGCTTTCTGGATGTGTGAGAAGCACGTTGCAGGTCGCGCACTCCTACAGGCACGGGACTACATGCCGTCGTTCCTGATACAATATACCGTAGACAGGGAGTGTTTGACGGTGATGCTTCTTGACGAGTTTCTTCCACTTTGGGTCAAGTACACGGAACAATGTCCGACGACAAGTTGAATTCGACACTGTCCAAACTCGGTGATCAGTACACGGTTACTCCTACTTCTCCACACCGCGGGAAGGACAAGGACCAACTCCGAGAAGCCTTCTACGCTCTCGTTGATCAAGGTGTTTCCACTCACGCGGCAACCAAAGCGATTGGTATTCCTTCCGAAATGGGTTCAGAGTGGGTTCAACAGCGGAAGCGTGACAACGAGGTTACGTGGACCGACAATGAAGAGACACGTGTTGCCGAACGACAGAGCACAATTCGTCGGATGTGGCGGCTCATGCGTCGCCTTCTCGATCTTGCAGACAGGCAAGCACCACACGCAACGTTCCGTGAACTGATGGGTGGAGTTGCAATCCTCGCTGAAAAGGCACAGTTGCTTGCAGGTGAACCGACACAACGGACTTCGGTTGCTGTCTCGGTGGTTGCAGACCAACTTGAAAGCCGAATGAAGCGCGCTTCCGTCTATCTTGCACAAGATGCACAATATGAGGTACTGGACAAAGAGGTTGAGTCTGACGATGTAGTCATGACGAGTCACAGAGACGGTTGACGACTCCGAGAACTACGGTTCCTGCTCACCGGCTCTTCGGACGTTGGTTCCAACAGTCTATGGTTTGGTGTGTCCCTACACCCACAGAATTCGCTACGTGGGTTATACGGGGATGGACCTGCACACTCGGTTGAACTCTCACATCACCGAGTTTCGACGCTGTCGTGGTTCCTCGCAAAAAGAGTGTTGGTTTGAAGAGTTGGATCGAAAACACCTTCTCTCCCAACTCTCAATCGTTTCCCTCGACACTCTCCCCAATCGCACTCTTGCACTAGTTGCCGAGAAACGTTGGATTTGCCGACTCCGCCGGCATCGTTTCTTGCTCACGAACATGCTCCCCGGTGGCAATGGTTTTCCACTCCACTCTACGACTGATCAGAAGTTTACACCGAAAATGCGAGAGGCGTTGGTGTGTGGATTGATACAGGCGTGGACTCATCGTGTTCCTGTTGAACTTCGTCAAACATGGGCAAGTTTGACAACCGAACAACAGCACCGTTTCTACTTTCGTCACCCTGGTTCTCCAGAAGTGAGAGCAAAGAACGCAACTACGCATGTTGGACGAATTGCATCACCCGAAACTTGCGCCAAGATGGCCAAGAACTGGCGGAATGGGAGTGTCTTGAGTGGCAGCAATCCCACCTGAATTGCTTCGCGACCCCCACTTCAAGATCAACACTGCTACTCTCGACACTTCTACTCGTCGTGAACTGGGAATGGCATGGTTGGCAGTTGAAAGCCAACTGGGTCGAAGGCACTTCTCGTACTTCTCCAAGTACGTCCTCGGTCACTCGTACGAGAAGAAGTTCCAGAAGCAGTGGTTTGACCTCTGGGACGGCAATGACTCGTGCACCCTCATTGGTCCTCGAGGTTTCCGTAAGTCTACGATGCTTACGGAAGACTACCTGACCTGGAGGATCGTCCGCAACCAGAACCTCTCCAGCATCATCATCTCCGACACTTCCACACAGGCGGAGATGTTCGTCAACCTCATCAAGACGCACTTCGAGAACAGTGAAGAGTTGCGTCTGATCTATGGTGACTATACCTCCCAACAACAGTGGCAGTCGGGTGTGTTCACGGTCCGAAGGAATGTGGACAGACGGGAACCAACGTGCAAGGGTGTGGGTGTTGAAGGTGCTCTCGTTGGTGCACACTACGACATCATCATCCTCGATGACTCGGTGTCCGAGACAAGTTCGAAGACCTCCCACCAACGATTGAAGTTCGACAACTGGTACTACAAGGTCGTGTTCCCTGCCCTGAACCTTCCTGGCGGTGAGATCAAGAAACAGGGAACGAAGTACCACCCGAAGGACATGTACTGGAGATGGATCACGGGTGAGGACAAGGAAGCCTTCCTTGTCACACCCTGTCTTGCCATCAATCCCGAAACGGGTGAGTTGGAGTCGATCTGGCCCGAGTTGATTGGGACCAAAGCACTGCTCAAGAAGCGTGCTTCCATGCCACTGATTGCATGGGAATCGCAGTACATGGGCAAGTGCGATGCGGTCGAGGGTGGTATTTGCACAACGGAACAGATCAAGTGGTACAACGAAACACCACATGGACTCGCGTTCTACAACGGTTCGGACTTCGCGGTGTCCTTGAAGGAAGAGGCGTGTGAGTTTTCAACGTGCACACTCGGTGTCGACAAGCAGAACAACGTGTACGTTGAGGCTTCGATGCACGGCAAGTTTCCGGTTGCTCAACAGTTGGACATCATCCAACAGCACTGTGGTAAGCCTTGGAACGTTCAGTGGGCAGGAGTCGAGGCAAATGGTTTCCAGTTGATCATGCCTCAACTCTTTCCCATGTTCCAGATCAACGTGCCGATCAAGGAGATTACGCATCAGATTCCGAAGGACGATCGCAATGTGCAGTTGCGTCCGTTCTTCCAACAGGGTCGGATCTTCTTCAAGGACACTCCAGGCAATCACGACTTGGTGGATCAGATCGTTTCGTGGTATCCAGGTTCGGAGGAAGCAGACAGAGTCGATGCACTCTACAACGCATTCTTCACTGCGTTCAAAGACGTCGAGATTGGCGACTTCGAAAGTCTCTCGCTTGACGATCCTTCATTTGCACGTGGTGATGTCAACGCTGACTACGCACGTACAATCATGTCGCAGGAACTGACGTTGGACGAACCCACCAACGAAGATCACGAGAAGAACGTGCGTGACTTCAACGCTGCACGTCGGACAGAGTATCGCAACCTTGTCCGAGCACTTCGATGATCAAACCAGTGATCTACGGTTTGTGGGATCCTTCATTGGAAACCTGCCACTACGTTGGATACTCCATCAACCCGAGTGCAAGGTTGAAGGAGCACATGGACACCTGTGCGACTGAGAAGAATGCGAAGTCTGCGTGGTTGTACGAGTTGAAGTTGAGAAAGTGGACTCCCCGACTCGTGATCTTGGAGGAGTTGGAACTCGATGACGATTGGGAGGTAAAGGAACGGGAGTGGATCGCACACATGCGTGCGAGTGGTTTCCCGCTTTTGAACGAAGTAGCTGGAGGATTGGGTACGACAGACCCCAGTCCACGCATTCGTGAAGCTTCGGCTCGTGGTGGAAAGCAGAACGCTGGCAAACAGTTGTCGGAAGAAACCAAGCAGAGGATTAGCGAGGGAATGAAGGAGAGGTGATGGTGATGGCAAGGACCCGGCATACTGTAGACGAGTTTGCGGTGATGATTGCACGGGAAGAAGGAAAAGTGTTGTCCGCGATCCCTTCACGAGACGAACGTGTCTCACTTGGTGGAGGAAGAGGTTACCACACTCCATACAAGTCGAGTGACCTTCTCACCTGGTCGGACACTTCTCCTGCACTGCTGCGCCGTATCTACCGCAGATCGTCTGCAGTTCGTTCGTGTGTTGACTCCATCACCCGACAGATCTCAACGTTGGAATGGGAGATCGTTTCGAGGAATGGCAGACAGGGTGATCCAAACATGGTCGAGTACATCACCGATCTGTTTGGCAACCCGAATATCAATCCTCAAACGTTTCAGGACTTCCTCTCCAGTTGGTTGAACGACGTGCTTGTTCTTGACTACGGCGTTGTCGAGAAAGTGAGAGCAAAGAACGGAGAACTCCGCGAACTGTTCGTTCGGGATGGTGGGACGTTCCAACAGTCTACTGACCAGTACGGTGTGTTGGAACAGTACATCCAGCAACCTGCCAATTCGAACGTTGGCATCATTCCTGGTCCACTTTCAACTGCTTCACCCATTACCTTCGAACCGAACAACATCATCGAACTCCACTTGTACCCACAGACGGATACCGATGATGGCTGTCCACCGATTCTGTCGATCCTTGACGAAGTTGCTGCCCTGTTGCTTTCGTCTCGATCCATTGCACAATCGTTCGTTAGCGACGAAGTCCCACCAGGTATCCTTCACGTGGATGGACTCGGTCGGGAAGCGTACGAACGCGTGAAGGCGGAGATGCGGGCTGGGCGTGCAGAACGCCTCCGCATGCGCATCTTCGCGAACGTGAAGACGGTTGCTTGGCACGAGTTGCGCAAACCGAATCGCGAGCAACAGTTGGATGAACTCCGCTCTTCCATCGAAGGGATTGTGTACCGTGCGTTCGGTCTGTCACCCGTTGGAATGGGTAGAAGCGACGTGAACAGAGCAACAGGTGTAGCACAGTTGGAGAACCAACGCTCCGCGTTGTTCATTCCTATCGTCAAACTGGTTCAGGAAGTGCTAACCCAACAAGTGGTGTGGGAGTTCGATCGCAATCTCAAGTTCCGGTTCAAGATTCCACTCACTGACGAGGAACGACAGTACATTGCCGATCTCATTCAGCATGCACTTCCGAAGGGTGTCGTGAACAGGGACGTCATCAGAGGTGAGATGCATCTCGATCCGATTGCAGGTGGTGGTGTTCATGCACTGGAAATTCCTGCAACCACTGATATCTGGCTTGTGGAGTCGTTGCCGCAGTTGGCACAGTTGTCACAACAAGTTCGGAAAGCGAATGCAAAACCTGCTCTACCTCCCATGGTCCGACCTACCGTTGGTGCGAAGTTTGATGATGTTCGACAAGCACTCGAAACTGCTCTCGAGTCACATTGGCAGAATGCGTGTCGTGCAGTGACGAAGAAAGAACTACCTGAAGTCTTGTCCATGTTGACTGGAAAGATTTGTAACAGTGTCAACGATGCGGTTCGCACCCTCAACACCACCAGAGAACTTGTTGGGAGACTCGAAGGAAGGAAAGTGACACCCATTCAAACCATATCGGGGGATGCGGTCAAGGCACTGTTGACGGAAGCCGTTCGTGTTCCTGAGGATTTGGCACGCAGACAGCGACTTCCGAGTTTGCTTGCCCAAATGGTTGTGGGGAGCGACGATGTGGCTCATTCGGATCCTGTGTCGTAAGTTTCACCGATCACGAAAACGGGGACACCGACTCAACCTTTCGCTTGGTCCCGTTCGGGAACTTCGTGACGTTCTTCGATTTCCCGAACACAGACACCACACTCACTCGTGGAAGCGTTCAATCTTCCGCACAAAGGAGACAACCGTGGCAACACCCATTTCCATCACGCTGTTGCAGTACCTTCCTCTTTCGATTGCACCAACTGACAGGCGGCACAATCCTGCTCCTGTAACCAACATTCAGTGGGGAAGCAGTGGATCGTCATTCCAGATCGTTCCCAGTTTGGATGGACTGTCGTGTGAGATTACTCCAACCGAACTTACAATGGAGACGGTCAGTGTCAGTGCTGTTGCTGAAGATGGTGTGACACTTACGGAGACGATCGACGTGTCCGTTGTGGCGGCACCAGCGGTTGCATTGAATCTCGTTCCGGGGAATCCCGTGGATCTTCCGTAGCAATACAAAGTATCAGATGCAATGACGATCCGTTGGGACTAACGGAATCCCAAAGGCTCCAATGAAGGATCGTACGGATGCTGACACTGACACTTGATTCCGGACAAACCCTTCAACTTCTTTCTGGCAACTTGGAGACGATGAAGGGGATGCAACTTGGAGTGCTTGCAGGAACACTGCTGAGCATTGAGGATACGGATGTGGAGGACATCGAGATTGCAGTCAGTGAGTTCGTCGACGAACAGTCGATCGTCATTGCATCGCAACTGGGATTCCAATGTGTAGGCAAGTCACTTGAGGGTGGTCGGGGTAACGACAAACTGGTGGTGTTGACTTTCCGCAGGAGAAACGAAAGGAAATGACCACGCATATCTACACCTACTCCAACGACAACGTCCTCGAACACAGTTGGTACGTTGGCAAAGCAAACGACATCGGTGTACGTTGGAACAGGTGCAAAGATGAAAAGCGTGAAGACAACTGTAGGAAATGGGACCTTGTCCAAGTACACCTGAAAGCTGGTACGATTCCGTTCTTTCACACTCTTGAAGTCGTTCCAATGTCCAAATGGGAAGAACGCGAGATCTACTGGATTGCATATGGAAGGGAACAAGGTTGGCCACTGACCAACATTTCTCGTGGTGGCAATGGGACTGGAACACTTCGCGAGGACGTCCTTGTTCGGTTGAGGGTGTCACAGAAAGGTAAACCCAACACGTTCAAGGGAAAGAAGCACACACCTGAAGCACTTGCAAAGATAAGTGCAGCAAGCAAAGGCAAGAAACGTTCGGTTGAAGTGTGTGCAAAGATAAGTACTGCACAGAAAGGTAAACCGAAGTCACTCGAATACCGTATTGCGTTGCGCGTTGCAACGAAAGGAAGACCGGGCAAGAAGCACACACTTGAAGCGTGTGCAAAGATAAGTGCAGCACAGAAGGGCAAGAAACTTACTCTTGAACATCGCAAACAACTGAGCGAGTTGAGAAAGGCTGCACATCGTGCGGGTTTGTACGACTACTGCAAGCGTAAACCTGGTGAGTTTCACCATTCTGAAGAGAGTCGTCTCAAAACGTCTCGATCGCTGAAGGAGTGGTTGGAGACACCCGAAGGTGTTCAGTCCAGGAAACAGTCGAGCGAAGCGTGCAGTCGTCGTTGGTCAACACCTGCGTTCAAAGCAACGATGTGTGAAGTTGGGAAGATTGCAGGGACATCTTTTCATGCACGTTTGACACCTGATGAACATGTGACATGGGTAGATTCCATTCGGAGAAGCAAATGCCATATCCAAGTCTAGAGTCACTTCCTGATGCTGTTCGGAAGTTGTCCATTCATTTGCAAAGGATATGGAAGGAGACGTTCAATCAGACTTGGGCAAAGTACCCCGGCGATGAAGGTCGATGTGCTGCAACCGCTTGGCATGTTGTCAACAACGCTCGTGGAAAGAAGTCGGAGAAACCTGGGGAAGGAGAATTGACGATGACGTGTTCGTTTGTGGCAAGTCCAAAGACACCTGTTGACTGGAAGAAGATGTGTCATGTCACCAAGAGCGATTCTGCAATGAAGAGAAGTGTTTCGGTTGCGGTTGTTGCACTCGTGGGAATCAGGGATGGAGTGAAGGGTTTGTCCACTTCCGATCGAACGAGTGCATGGAATCATGCCGCGAAGCACTACTCACAGTGGAACATGATCATGCCTGACAAGAACAAGTGTGACAAGCTGTCCCCTGCGGATTGTGTCAACCTCACATCACGCTTCGACCACAATTTGCAGTTGTTCAATGGTGACGAGAATGCTGCACTGCTGAAGTCGTTGGATGAGGTTTGGGATAGCAAACTCACGTGATTTCGGTAGACTGATCATACTACCGGACAAAAGATCCGTTGGGAGAACGGAAGCTCCAAAGGAGTTATCCCGTTATCTTCCAACGTCTTCGTTCGGACACCTCGGTATCTCGTTCTCGTCACATTCCCGAAGCAAGATTCGGAGAACCTCCTTGTTCGCTTCGATTTTGTGTGAAACACCCCAATCGTCAAAGATCTCGATCCACTTCCCACCGTCAACCACTTTCGTTTTAGTGGTATGAACTGTTCTTCGGTACCGCTTGTCGCTGATTGGGAGACTGGTGAAGTAACTTCCACGAGGTGTCCCCGGTGGGGTTGTCCACAGTGCAACGATGAAGACTTCATTCTCGTTGAAACCCAAACGATCGATTCCAACGTATGTTCTACCCTGCCACTTCACTGGAACTTCTAGGTTGGTCAACATTCTGACACCTTTGAGTAGCTGGGACGCGAGAACATCTTCAAACTGACTCGTTTGCAATGTTGTCGCTGCTTGCACGTGGTTTCAATTACCTCCACCACTGCGTATCGTGCAGGTTCGAATCCAGATAGGCAAGCAACCTCAACGGACTTGATCTTGAAGCGAGTGACGTGTTGCTGATGCCGCTTCTCCCACACCTCACCTACTCTTGGGTATGGTCCCGACCGTGGTTCGTTGGGAATCGTCCGA
>Ga0315285_10004272_pt1 | contig 14833 bp, 17 predicted proteins | sample YL17G09_36_MG_FD_203698 | JGI IMG/M metagenome (GOLD analysis project Ga0315285, IMG submission 203698) | Sediment microbial communities from Yellowstone Lake, YNP, Wyoming, USA - YL17G09_36 | ecosystem: Environmental > Aquatic > Freshwater > Lake > Sediment | place: USA: Wyoming | collected...
GACCGGGATCGCAGACTGTGCCATGCGTTCAAGGAGTGCGGCATCCTTCTTCCTGATCTGTTCCGCAAGAGATGCCTCTTTGCCCTTTAAATCCTCAATTTTTTGCAGGATCGTTAAAAAACCAGCCTCGATTTCGTCCATACAGTCATAACCCTCCGGGCATGTGTCAAAGAATATGGATCATTGGCATCTGGCAATAATAAGCATGTGGACTTCTGAAGTGTGGGTCCGTGGACGTAAACCCGGCCTGCTGCCGGAGTGAACGGACCGGTGATGCGTTCAGGGAGTGCGTGGGACACGCAGGGGTTTTTTCAGGTTTTTTTTCCCGTACCGCCCGCCCCGCGGTTCCCGGAGAAATAATACATGTGTTCTTTTTCAAGACGGGCCTGCCCCCTGTATCCAACAGGGAACTCCTCGTCAAGCACAACACCAAGGTATGACGGGGTCCGGGCCATCACCGATCCGCTCCTGACCTTTTCTGTGACAACGAACTTAACGGTCTGTCCCAGCAATGGTGCATTGATCGCGTGATAGATCTCCTCTGCCCGCAGGTTCATGATCCGGGAGCGATCTTTTTTCGTTGCATCAGGCAGTTCCTTTGTGTCAGATAGTGCGGTGAACGGGCGTTTTGAAAACCGTGTCACGTTCACCTTGTTCGGGCGTATGCAGCCGAGGAGCACAAGGGACTCCGAAAAATCTTCGTCTGTTTCGCCGGGGAACCCGACAATCATATCGGTCGCGAGGGTGATTGAAGGATATTTTTTCCGGAATGCCGCCACGATCTGCCCGAAGTCGTCACAGCAATACCCCCGTCCCATGGCCCGGAGGACGCGGTCAGAGCCCGACTGGACCGGGACATGGATGAATTTGAAAATGGTATCATGGGCGAAGGCTTCAACCATGTCATCGAGGACAGAAAGCAGGGTTGCAGGGTTCATCATGCCGACCCGCACAGAAAAGTTCCCGGAAAGGTCTGCACACGCGTTGAGCAGGTCTGCACACGAGGTGCCGCTGTCCTGTCCCCATGCGCTCACGTCCTGCGCGGTCAGTTGGATCTCTGCGGTGCCCTGCCGGATCAAGGCACGCATCTGGGAAAGGATCTCCGGCACCGGATAACTTTTCAGCGCCCCGCGGGCGATCCGGGTGATACAATACGTGCAGTGCCCGCGGCACCCCTGTGCGACCTGGACAATTCCCACCGGGTCGGGACTGACGGTCCCGCAATATTTGTAGTATTGATGAATCGAACCGGGGGGAATGATGACGGGTGAACATACCGCCTTGATCGCATCCAGCTGCACCATGGGCATGCAGCCGGTCACGTAGAGTTCCCGGTTACGGAACCGCACCAGCCGCCTCAGCATGCGCCGTTCGGTCGCTGCGATCACCGTGCAGGTATTGATGATGACGGCATCGGCATGGTCGTCGGATGCGACGAGGGTGCAGTCACGATGTTTGAGGATCTCCTGTAATTTCGCCGTGTCCCCGAAATTATACCGGCACCCGTAGGTCTCGATATATACCCGTTTCCCCTTCAGATCCTCAAAACCCTCCGGTGTCATGGATGTCTGGTGCCCGGGTCCGTGCTCCGGCATACCGTTTTTCGTTCTTTCCCTCATGCATTGTCACCAAGGACAAAAAAACGCATGCCAGTGCCAATGCCCCGCAGGAGGCAGGGAACAGCCAGCACAATGCTTAACCAATGATACCAACTATCTGTTTATCAATGATAAGGATTGGTCTCATCGGGTGCGGTAATATCGGCCATATCATTGCAGGGAATGCTGATGGGATCAAAATTGTTGCCCTGTTCGACAAATTTTTTGAGAGGGCACAGGACCTGCACAAGGTCACGGGTGCACGGGCACACGAGCATTTTGAGTCCTTCATCCGCGACGAGTTCGATATCCTCGTTGAAGCTGCCTCGGTGAGTGCTGTACAACAGTATGCCATGGATGCCCTCGCACAGGGAAAGGACCTTGTCATCATGAGCGTGGGGGCGCTTGCGGACCCCGGTTTCAGGGATGGACTGAGGGAGTCTGCCCGCCGCAACAAAAAAAGGATTTACATTCCCAGTGGTGCAATCTTCGGTCTTGACAACCTCAAGGTCGGGCGCATCTCTCCGGTCACAAAACTTCTCCTGCGGACCACTAAAAGCCCGGAATCGCTGGGCGTTGAGGCAGACGAGCGCCGCCTCATCTTCTCCGGGAAAGCCAATGAATGCATCAAGGCATACCCTAAAAATGTCAATGTCTCTGTTGCCATGAGCCTTGCCGCGGGAAGGGATGTAGATGTCGAACTCTGGGTGGACCCGGCAGTCGACCGGAATGTCCACGAGGTGATCATGGAGGGGAGCTTTGGGGAAACAGCCATCCGGGTGACCAATGTGCCCAGCCCGGATAACCCTGCGACGAGTTACCTCGCTGCCCTCTCCATTTTGTCCCTGCTCAAAGGTCTCGAAGATCCGATCATCGTAGGTACGTGAACTTACGGCTCAACAGGGCGGGCGGACATTGCTGCAGCCAGGAGAATCCAGATGGTGGATGTTGAATACCTGCTGAATTTTATCCGGGAAGATGCCCCGTTCGGGGACGTAACCTCCGACAGCATCATTCCGGATTGCGATTGTACGGCACGGATCAGCATTGAGCAGCCGGCTGTCGTCGCCGGGCTGGAAGAAGCGTCAGCCCTTTTCCGGTATTTTGACGTGGCGGCAGACCAGGCTGTTCCTGACGGTACTCCGGTTCACCGCGGGGATATAGTCCTAACCCTGCAGGGCCCTGCAAAACCGATCCTCCTCGTCGAACGAACCGCACTCAATATCATCGGGCGCATGAGCGGGATCGCGACCATGACACGGCAGTTCGTCCAATCGGTGCAGGCTGTGAACCCGGCATGCAGGGTGGCAGCCACCCGGAAGACCTGTCCGGGGATGCGCGAACTTGACAAGAAAGCAGTCGCTCTTGGCGGCGGGGACCCCCACCGTATGAACCTCAGCGATGGCATTCTCATAAAAGACAACCATCTCGCGCTCGTCAGCCTTGACGAGGCAATCGCCCTGGCACGATCCTGCGCCCCGCACCGCACCGTCGAGGCAGAGGTGGAGAGCAGCAGTGACGCGGTGCGTGCGGCACATGCGGGATGTGATATCATCATGTTTGACAACATGACGCCGCACCTGGTGAAGGAGTCCATCGATGCCCTGGTCCGCCATGGCCTGAGGGAGCAGGTCACCATTGAGATATCGGGGGGGATCGATGAGGACAACGTTGTCCGGTATGCAGCGTGTGGCGTCGACATGATCAGCATCGGGGCACTGACCCATTCGGTGAAAAATATCCCGGTGCACCTCGATATCCTCCCCCGGTAACATGCCGCATATTCTGGTCTGTGGACCGATCCGTGACGTTGTTGTGAACCGGCGTGCAGGAAGAAAGATTAATAACACTCCATCCCAAATTGACGGCTATCGGGGATGATGTATGGGAGATCCGGAAACCACGCGTCCAGATGAGACCGGGCAGGACAAAGAGCGCAAAAGACGATTGGTGAACGCGTATATCGTCCAATTACAAAGCGAACTTCTCGATTCCCGCTGGAAAGCTGCCGAAGCGCTCGCCGATCACGGGGATGAAACCGCGGTAGAACCACTCATTGCCGCCCTGAATGACCCGTATGTCGATGTCCAGTGGCTTGCCGCAAAAGCGCTCGGGAAGATTGGTGACAGGAGGGCTGTCCTGCCCCTCATCCCCCTGTTAAAAAACCAGAGCAAGTGGGTACGAATCGGCGCTGCGTGGGCGCTTGGAAAACTGGGGGATACGCGTGCTGTTGAGCCGCTGATCGAAACGCTCACTGATCCAAAAGCCCCGGTCAGGAAGGATGCTGCGTGGGCGCTTGGAAAGATCGGTGACGACCGGGCCATCACCCCGCTCAATGCCCTTCTGCAGGATACCGATGACGATGTCAGGAATGCCGCAAAGGCTGCGCTCGAAACCCTGCAAAAGAAAAAGACTGTCCCAGATCCGTAATCAAAAAAAAAAGACTATATTTTAGTCACTGAAACGTCAACGTGGACTTCGTCGTGCCTTGAACTCCTCCAGCCGGCCTGGTCACTGGCAAACCGCGGGTCGATGATGATAAAATAACTGCCCGTGTCCTCGATTTTGAAGGTCATGTCCTTTCGCACCACATTGCTCTGCGAAAAAGCTGGAACAAGTGGGCTGTAATCCCACTGGTCTTTTTTTAAGACCGTGTTCCATTCAGGCTCAATCGTGGGGAATTTTATTTCGTCATCCTTGTCAATCACCAGTACGTTCACCGGTTTATCAGAATTAACCGAGATCCGGAATGTGTTATCAGGGTAGAGGTACTGGTAGCCGTAGTCCTCAAAGGCATACTTCTGGTACGTCGTCTGGTACCCGGACATCAGGATGATCCGTTCATCAAGGACCGTCTTTTGCGCAGGCGGGGAGGTCGCTGCGATGCCGGCCGTCCCGGGTGGCGCAGCAGTTGCACCCTTCTGCGTTCCCGAAATACCGGACGCCGTCCCGGGTGCCTGGGGGCTCGTGCCGGTACACCCGCAGCACCATGCCATGCCAATGACAGCGATCAAAAGAACGAGCAGGAGAATGTGTTTCATACGCGTAATCTTGCATGATAAGGGTAAAAGAGTTTTCACACGCGGGAAACATCCTGCCCCGATCCGGCGTTCACCCCGCCAATGCACATTTTTTTTAAATCATGGAAGCGGTGAAATATCGGAGGCCGCCTGCACGACAACCTCTTTGGTTTCCCCGTACGTCTGGACAATGCCAACGAGGGAAACAGTATCCCCGTTGCGCAGCGCCAGGTGCTGTGCAACCGTCCCGGGAATGAAGACGGAGGTATTGTTGACCTGCATGAGAAGGTGGTCCCCGGTTCTTGTCACGCGGAGGTGATCGATGGTCCCGGCAAGCGACACAAGCTCCCCGTCCTCAGAGTCACCGGTGAACGGGACGGAGAACGGGCGCTTCCCCAGAGTCGAAAGGAAGACATGCGACGCGATCACGGCAATTGTCACACCGATCAAGAGGAGGAGAGCCAGCCGCTCCTGACGCCCGAACATGAATAGCAGTGTATGGCAGGAGTATAAATCAGCGACAGATTGATATGTTAACACTGTTAACATTATCACCATGCAAACATCCAGCCTCCCACCGTCATCCAGGACGGTACTCCAGATCCTGGATAACGGCGGCGCGATGACGCACAAGGATCTGGTCGCAAAGAGCAACCTTGCACCCCGCACGGTGCGGTATGCCCTGAAAAAATTGAAGGAACGCCAGATGATCATCGAGAAGTTCAACTTCCGTGATGCGCGCCAGATCATCTACCAGAACAGGCCCAGGCAGACAAACGAGCCCCCGAAAGCCTGCGCATGAACCACAAACCCTGCCTGCTCATCCACTGCGACGAACTGGTGCGAAAGATGCTCCCGAGCATGCGTGCCGAGATGGTCTCCCGCCTTGTAAGCGGGCGGGGCCTTTCCCAGAGCGAAGCGGCGCGGAGGCTTGGGGTCACGCGCGCGGCAATCTCGCAGTACGTGAGCAGGAAACGGGGGAACAGCGAAGGCAGTTTTTCGACCGAGATCAATTCCATCATCGACCGCTGGGCGTTTGCGGTTGACACCGGGGAGAGCGATATCACCCTGTGCGATGTCTGTGATTGCGCAAAGAAAAAATTCGACAGGATGTAATGCTTTTTTGACATGGCAGCCTGGTGAACCGGCAGGTTCACCGCCAATAAAAAAACGGCTCTGTAGAAATCCCTGATCTCACATTAATACCAGAGATCCATGATGAACCGGTTTTCGACGGATATCGCAAGGGGGGTTGTCTGCCGTGGCTAATAGACAGGGCAGACTCGAAAAGATTGTCTGAAAGACAATTTTCGAATGCGGAACGCTTGCAGAAAATATTCTTTGAATATTTTCGAAATGTGACAAAGGAACACGAGAAAATGGTCGGCAGACCTTTTTTTAAGTGCCACAGTGGCGGGGTCCATTCGAAGATGTCCTGACGGACATCTTCTCCAGTTTGCCCTTCCCAGCGGGAACGGCAGAAAAGTCAAAACCATTTTCAATAGTTTTTCCAATCAATCCTCGCATACAGCGACGATTGATTCCCCAGGAACGTTATGAGAAAACGATGATTTCCACAAAGCCCAAAAAACCTCACCGTCTCCGCTGCTTCCACACAAATAGGGCAGCGAGGCAGGCAAGGACAACGATCAACCCGGCGATCCTGAGATAATCGGTTCTTGTCCTGGCCGGCTGCCAGTCATCCTCGAACACATCCTTGAAGTACCGGGCGACACCCGGATGCCCGATGATCACACCAGCCTCACGGTTAAAATTCGGGGAATTGGTATTCCAGTTGATGCTGCTGACAAGGACACTCCTGTCATCCACGATGACCCCCTTGTTGTGGATTTTTTCAAGGTTGTTTGATCCGATATCGGCAGTCCGCGCTTCCAGCGGGAGGCTTTCGGCGGCCGCAATCCGGTTGATGAGTGCTGCCATCTCGTCGTTGTCCGCCTCCTCCTCGATGTTGTACCAGTACGAGTCGAGCAGGACTCTGACATGCACACCCCGGCGTGACGCGTTGATAGCCGCAGCGAGATACGGGTTTAAGGTCGTGGCAGATTCATTCGTGATGTACGCCTGCTCGATATCGATTGTCTCCTGTGCCTGGGCAAGCATATCGTCCACAAGGTACGCCGTGTCAGGGGCGAGAACCGGCGTTACTGTCGCACCGGAAAACCTTTGTGCCGGAAATTCCATGGCATAGGGACTGGATGACGGTACCTCAGGTATACCCCTTGCCCCGTTGGCCGGGACCGGGCTCGCTCCCCCAATATCAGAAAGAAAAACATCCTCAAAGTACCGTGCGAGTTCCGTGCTCTCGATATAGGCACCCCAGCCGCGGTTCCCTTTCATGCCGGGTGCCGGAAACCCGCTCTTCCCGAAATTTTCACTCGTGACCAGGACCGCCCGCCCGTCTAACACCATATATTTCGCATGGTCGAACCGGTAGGGCGCTTTTTTATCGCCCACCGTTGCCATGAGAGAGACCGGGATCCCGCTCTGGTTCAGCGTCCGGATAACAGCGTGCTGTTCCGGGCTGATGCCCCCCACCGGGCCTCCTTCGAGGAGAACCTGCACATCAGCGCCCCTCCCGTGTGCATCGACCAGCGGCCGGGAAAGTGCCGGGCTTGTGAATTCGTAGACATTGAGGAGGACGGTACTGTCCGCTGATGCCAGTGCAGACACAAACAGGTCGTACGAACTGTCCGGGGAGACAAAGGCCGTCACCGTCACCTTTTCAAAACGGGCGGTTGAGAACCTCGACTGCCCGAGGAACAGCGGGCGCACGTCCCATCTCCCTGCCTCAAGGTAATGGACCTGCCCCTCGCGTGGCCTCACATCCTCCGGCCACGCTACCTCCTGGACAAGCACACTGTTGTCATAGAGCATCAGCCGGTCGCGGGCATTTGCCATCCTGAGTTTATCGCCGGATATGACATCGGGCACATGCGGGGAGGTGTCATACCATTCATAGTCGGGCAGCCGCCCGTGGGTCGTTTCAAACGCAGTTGCGTCCCGTGCAATGGTGAGCGTGCCGTTGATGGATGTGCCGGGGGGGAACCTGAACCCCTCTTTTCCATCCGAGACCGCGATCCCGTCAAGGGAACCGGTGCCGGAAAGCACCAGGTACTCATCGGTATCGTCGTGCAGGTACGGGTCAGGGCAGAACTCGACAATCTGGACCGCACTGCACGAAACAACACACCACACGAGGAGAAGAGCAGGGACGGCCCAATGCATACTCACCCCGTTTGGCGCCGCCTGTTTTATAATCTGGCGTTTTTTGTTTTCCATGGTCTCCTCACCGTGCGGAAGGAGATCATGTCTAGTTGAGTGAGACATCTAAATTTGTAAGAATCTTAGTTTTTCATCAAAATGAGCGGGCAATCAGGATGTGTCAATAATTTCATTGATGGGGGCTGATGCCCCCATACCCCCTGTACGATAAATGCCGCCGCCCCCGACGGGGCGCCCCCGCGGCGTTTCAGTCGGTTCAAAGTGTGGGGCAATTTAATCGATCAAACGGCTTCATCCCAACCCTCCAAGAAATCAAACCGATCTCAATAAACCTTCCTGCCCAGCGGCGACCCGACGAGGCGTCGCCGCGACCCCATCAGGGGTGGGAAACCTCATAAGTAAATAGATTCTAGCCATGACCCGTTTGCATCCCTTAATAATAAGGTGTTAACAATTTTGTTTGTGTCAAAGCACAAGGTACACCTGTATACCGCAATGCGGCCGGACCCGTCACCCCTCGGGCAAGTGGCGGGGACCAGCTCGAAGATTTCCAAAAGGAAATCTTCTCACGCTCCTTTGTCGCGGCTCGAAGAGCTCCAAAAGGAAATCTTCTCATGCTCCTTTGTCGCGGCTCGAAGATGTCCTGACGGACACCTTCTCCAGTCACCCCTTCCCTGCGGGAACGGCAAACAAACCCAAAAACCGGTGCAATCTTTTAATGGTCATAAGGGAGATAGTATAGGAACCCAAGTGTGGAGACGATTCATGGCAAATAAAAAATGTTCATCCTGCAACGCTCCGCTTGCAGAAGAGGGCGCAACGGAATTTAAGTGCCCTGCGTGTGGTTTTGAGATCCGTCGGTGTTACCGCTGCAGGGAGCAGAGCATCCCCTATCTCTGCCAAAAATGCGGACTCGGGGGACCGTAAGGATATGGGCAGAGTCGCAGTCATCGCACGCGTGATGCCGGAATCACCCGATGTGGACCTTGAACAACTGAAAGCCGCGCTCAAAAAGAAAGTGCCCGGCATCCAGGACATCAGGGAAGAGCCGATCGGGTTTGGCCTCAAAGCATTAAAGCTCGCAGTGGTTGTCAACGATGCCGGCGGCGAGACGGATACGATCGAGCGGTTGCTCGCCGAAGTAAGCGGTGTCGAGCGGGCAGAAATTATTGAAGTTACCCTCATATAGGGGATTTCCAAATACCCCTGGACCCTGTTTTTTTTAAAAACGCACTAGGTCTCGATTGCTGAAAGGACCTGCCGGGTAATGGCCCGTATCTTTTCAACCGATTCGCGGAACGCAATAACTTCGGATTCATCGATCCTGATTGTAACGGGAAATATCCCGCTGCGGTTGATTCGCGCGGGAACGCCGATGCAGATATCACCAATCCCGTGCACCTCGGTCTCGATATACGTTGATACCGTCAGGATCCTGTTTTCGTCACCAAGGACCGTCTTCACCAGTGACGCGATCGCCTCGCCGGGCCCGTAGACCGTCGACCCCTTGTTCTTAATGATAACCTCCCCGCTGCATTTCACTGAGCTGATGAAGTCCTGCATGGGAAGGTGCGAGAACGCGGGCAGGTTGGAGATCCTGATCCCCCCAATTGTTGTCGCAGACCAGAGCGGCACCATGCTTTCGCCATGTTCACCGATGATACGGGTATGCACCTCGCTGACGTGCACCTTGAAATACGATGCAATAAGGGATTTCAGCCGCATGGAATCCAGGTGCGTGCCAAGCCCGAACACCTGGTTTGGCTTCATGCCGGAATATTTGAGCGCGACAAACGTCATAACGTCGACCGGGTTGGTCACGACAAGGATCTTTGTGTCCGGGGCAACGACCCCGATGGTTGTTGCAAGCGGTGCGATGATACGTGCGTTGCCGAGTGCAAGATCGAGGCGATCCTGTCCGGGCGTGCGCGGACTTCCGGCGGTAATGACCACGATATCTGAACCGGCTGCATCTTTCAGGTTCGTCGTCCAGTTGACCACAATATCCGTGCCCCTCGCGGCAAAAGAATCAACAAAGTCCTGGGTTATCCCCTTGAGCAGGGCATCACGCCCTTCCCGCCCGTAGAGTAGGATCTCGTGGACATGCGGGTTGAGGGAAATGGCATGCGCAGCGTAACTGCCGACATTGCCGGTCGCACCGATGATGGTCACTTTGGCCATGATGATCGCAGATGGGGACGCGTTATCGGTCGACTGTACGTGCCTGCTTTCACCAGAACTTCCATCCTCCGCCCCGTTACCCCATGGGCGCCGGATGTCTGCGGTAAGTCTGCTCCCTTCCGGGCCTGAACCGGTCCCCGCAGCAGCAGGTCGCAATTCCCTCCGGAATCCTGATACCTGTCCACCGACCTCATGGGACGAGGTTTCACAGTCAGGACGCCCCGGTTCCAGCAGGTCGTTGCAGCCTCGGTCAAACTTCGCCCCCCGCGTACCGACGGTTTCAGGTGACAGGTGACGCCGAACCACCCGGGCTAGTCCCCATATATCTTGCGCATCACGGGAAAAAAGGCTTTGTACCCAAAAAGATCACGTCACCCGTTCAAAAAATCCACCGTGGATGAATGAACCGGCCGGCTCAGGGAATGAACACGTCACCGCCGACCCGTGCCTTCCAGTCCTTTTGGATTGCGTCAAGTGCCTGCCGGTCATTCTTGTCAAAGAGGTCGAGCGCCGTGACCGGCGAACCGGCAGGCAGGATGCGGTACAGCAGGCGGTAGTCCCCCTGGTACACCTCGATAACCTGGTCGCCCTCGGTCTGTGCGACCTTGATGGGGTCCTTGGCAACCGGGTGTTTCTGCATATCGTCGTACTGTTCAAAAATCCTGATTTTATTGAGGTGCAGGTATTCCCTGTTTATCTCGAGGTTGTATGCCGACCAGAACGCGGACGCGTACCAGGCGTCGTTCATGACGACGAGAGGCACCCCCATGCACGCAGCGGCAAGACCGAGCGTTCCCACGCCACAGCAGGCGTCGATAAAATACGGCACCGCTGGTTTGCCCACATGCTGTTCAACAGCCTGTATCTTCGGGTAGCCCCCCCGCGGGAATTCGATATGGACCAGCGACTGCTGCTTGTACATGACGAGGGGGCCTGTTGTGAGTGGGAACACATCTGCCCTGACATCACAGCCGGCAAGGAGGTCGTACACCCGCGGGACGGTATTGAGATCGGGGTCTGCAATGCCCGGGACAAAATTCCCCGATCTCACCACCCCGCGCAGCTCGGGCACCTCCCGGATCAGGATCTCTGCACACGGCTTTGTCACCCGCGGGGAGAGCAGGACAAGGGATTTCTCCGGAAGGAACGGGGGGCGCTCCATCGCAAAGCCCGGGTGGATGAGCGGTGACCCGACGGCAGCCAGCGGGGCGGTCTTTTCAAGGTCCCCCTGTTCGGTCATGATGACCCACATGTGGGCAAAGACCTCATCGATGAACCGTTTTCCGCAGGAGCAGGCAACCCCGTACGTGAGGTCAGAAAGGGGAGCCCGTTTGTCAAGAAACCGGGCGCTGCAGTCATCACAGGGTTCAAAGATCGCCGGCAGCGTGGCAAGGATGTCCTTTGCCGACCTGACACAGTCCATCCCGCATACGGGGCACTTCATCACCTTGGATGTTGTCGCGTGCCATTGAAAAGGTTGCGAAACAGAATTAAGAAGTGTACTCCGGATAATTCCCGCATCGCGTTCTAACCATGGATCTGTGGAAATCCTTGATCTAACATCATTATCATGGATCATGATGGATCGGTTTTCAACAGATATCGCAAGGGGGGATTTTCGCCATTAGTGAGAGATGGCGAACACGAGAAGATACCGAAGGTATCTTCGCTGTGCCGCAGTGGCGGGGATCAACTCGAAGATTTCCTGACGGAAATCTTCTCAAGTTTGCCCTTCCCTGAAGGAACGGCAAACATCCCCAAGAACGTTAAAAAAAATGTCGATTTTCGCATAACTTACAAAAACATCCTTTTATAAAGTAAAAATCTCCACAAAAACAAAAATGGGCCCGATGCGATTCGAACGCATGACCGCCCGGTTATGAGCCGGGCGCTCTGACCGGACTGAGCTACGGGCCCAGAAACGCCGCCAACAGGACTCGAACCTGTGACATGCTGGTTAACAGCCAGCCACTCTACCAACTGAGTTATGGCGGCAGTCGCGCTGTGCCTTATATGATTCTTTTTGGGGCTTTTTAAAGGTAGCTGTCGGCAGCTGACGGCGGAAAAAACCCGCCTGCTCCCGGCAGGGGATTGTCGGTCTGCCCGGTATTTTTTTGCAGTTACGGGTTCGTTTTTTTCATGGCGGTCAGCAGGGAAATGAGGTCTTCGAGGTCATTGTCGAGGTCGGCAAACATCCGGGATGCCTGCGGGGTGGCGACGGCACCATCGGGAGAAGCGCGGATGTACCCCGTCTGCTCAAGGACATGCAGCGAATAGCGGATCCGGTGGGAGGGCAGGGCAAGCAGCTCGGACAATTTCATGATCCCGATCGGCTGGTGGTCGACAACAGCGCGTGCCACGTCGATATGCCGGCTCAGGAGCTCGATCTCATCCTTCATTTTTTTCAGCATGCAAAAAAAAAGTCCTTCTTGTTACGGCGGTTTTTTGTCCCCTTTCTTCCCTTTTTCCTCATCCGCGTGTTCATTCAGCCATGCCTTGGTCTCATGGTACTTTCTGCGAAACGTGATCGCAAGGTATACCACCAGCAGGATCATCGCCAGCACGACCGGGAGACGGTAGGGTTCCGGGGCAAAGAACAATGCCATCGCGGTCAGCGCAGCCAGCAGGATGACAGCATTGAGATGGAACGCCACTGTATAGAATTTCAGTCGTAACTGGTCTTTTGTCTCCGCGTCCATTACTCATACGTCATCTCCATGATAAAAGTACTTGACGTTTCAGGGCTCAGATCAGGTACAATGGATGCACTGGACGATGCGATTGTCAGGAGCGGTGCCGATGCCTACGTGGCATACGCATCATCCGATGATGCCGGTATGAGGTATCTTTCCGGGTTTACAACAAACGATCCGTTCATCTATTTTAAAAAACCGCACCGGCGCGGTGTGATCATCGTGTCCCAGATGGAACATGCACGTGCCGTTCGTGAATCCAGTGCGGCGGTGATGACACGGGCACAGGCCGGGCTCGTTGAGATCATGAAGGAGGAGCAGGACCCGTGGAATGTTACGGCAACGATGATCGCCGGCCAGGTGCATGGCACCCTCCTCGTGCCGCCCAATTTCCCGCTCGCGCTCGCCCGGGCGCTGCAGGGTTCGGTCGATGTTATTGTTGACAAGGATTGTCTTGCATCGATGCGGGCGGTAAAAACCCGTGCACAGATTGAACAGATAAAAAACGTCCAGAGGGTCACCGAGGCTGCAATCGGTGTGGGGATATCGCTCATCAGGAGGTCAAAGGAAAAAAAAGGCATCCTGTATTCCGGCACGCAACCCCTTACATCAGAGATGGTACGGGCAGCGATGCACAACCACCTCACCGACCACGGGTGTACCGCAAGAGACACGATCGTGTCCTGCGGGGAGGATTCAGCTATCCCCCACTGCCTCGGAAGCGGCCCCTTACAAGCACACCAGCCCATCGTCCTCGACATCTTCCCCCAGGACGACCGGTCGGGCTACTTTTCCGATATGACGCGCACGGTGGCGAAGGGCAGACCCGCATCAGACGTCATGGAGATGCATGCCGCGGTGTGTGAAGCCCAGGCGCTCGCGATCAGCCGCGTCCGGGCAGGGGTGACGGGAGCCGGCATCCACGAGGAGGTCGTCAGCTTTTTCCGCGATCGGGGGTACGGCACGACAACGAAAGGGTTTCTGCACAACCTCGGGCACGGCATCGGCCTGCAGGTGCACGAACTGCCGTCGCTCGGCGTGTCCGGGAAAGAGCTCGTGGCCGGCAACGTGATCACGGTCGAACCCGGCCTCTACTGTCCGGGCATCGGGGGCGTGAGGCTTGAGGACATCGGTGCCGTCACGAAAAAAGGGTTCACAGATTTCACGAAATTCCCGACGTATATGGTGCTGTAATGGACGATGAGCTCATGGAAAAATACCGGGAGTCCGGGCGGATTGCCGCGAAGGTGTTGCGTGAAGGCGCACAGGCGATCCGGGTCGGTGCCTCGTACCTCGACGTCGTTGAATCGGTCGAAGCCCGGGTCAGGGAGGAGGGTGCCGGGCTCGCGTTCCCGCTCAACCTCTCGTTAAACGAGGATGCCGCCCATGACACCGCGTCGGGCGGTGACGAACGCCTGTTTGTACAAGGCGATGTGGCAAAACTCGACCTCGGGGTCCACATCGACGGCTATATCGCCGATACCGCGACCACGGTCGACCTCGGCGCCAACCCGCTCCTGCTCGAGGCGTCGTACGAGGCGCTCGAACACGCGATCAGGGCCGTCCGCCCCGGGGTTTCTGCCGGTGAGGTGGGTGCTGTGATCCAGCATGAGATCGAGCGCCGGGGATACCGCCCGGTGGCAAACCTGACCGGGCACGGCCTCGACCGGTTCGTCATCCACCGCCCGCCCACCATCCCCAATGTCAGGACTGCCGGGGGGATTGTCCTCAAAGAGGGCATGGTCTTTGCGATCGAGCCGTTCGCGACCACGGGCAGCGGGCGGGTCGGGGAAAAGACAAGGAGGGAGATCTACCAGCAGATCTCCAATAAACCGGTGCGCACCCCGTCGGCACGGTCGATCCTGGAGCATGTCCGGGATCGTCGCGGCCTCCCGTTTGCCCGCCGCTGGCTGCCGGACAAGAAAACCGATATTGCCGTTGCGAGTCTTGTCCGGACACAGCACCTCCACGTTTATCCGGTCCTTGCTGACATCCCGGGCTCACTGGTCTCCCAGCACGAGCATACGCTGATTGTCACCGGCGACGGGTGTATTGTCACCACACGGTGAGATAACCTTATGCCGTTTTGGGGAGTATA
>Ga0315285_10004273_pt1 | contig 14833 bp, 14 predicted proteins | sample YL17G09_36_MG_FD_203698 | JGI IMG/M metagenome (GOLD analysis project Ga0315285, IMG submission 203698) | Sediment microbial communities from Yellowstone Lake, YNP, Wyoming, USA - YL17G09_36 | ecosystem: Environmental > Aquatic > Freshwater > Lake > Sediment | place: USA: Wyoming | collected...
ACGGATTTCACAGATTTCGAAATATGTGCTCTGCCCTCTCTAGAACCTGATCCCATGTCGGTATGTTCGTCACCGACCCCATCGACTCCACGATGTACGAGGCGGTCGAGCCGCCTAGGACCGCACACTCTTTGACCGAATAGCCCCTAAACCTACCGGCATAGAACCCGGCCCTGAAGGCGTCTCCCGCTCCCGTAGTGTCCACTGTTCTGGCCGGAGTCACTGCCGGTATCTTGAAGACTCCGCTGGAGCAATAGATGACGCTTCCTTTCGCTCCCCTCGTGTTCACCAGGAATTCGACGGTCTTCAATAGATGTTCAGGATTCGTCGCACCGAGATATCCCATGGCGATCTGGAGCTCGGTTTCATTGGCGAAGAACGTGTCGCACAGGGGAAAGGCCTTCCTGAATTTCTTCTCATCCCAAATGTGGTGTATCTCCTGAGCTGGGTCGAACGATATGTGTTTCCCCAGACTCTTACACTCTTCCATGATTCTAAGGTAGTAATCAGGCCTACCAGTGCATATATGGACATACTCCGCTTCCCTTGCGGCCTTCATTCTTGGTTCGAACTGGCCCATGTCCTTCATAGGGCCTTGATAGACATAGGCGATCTGGTTGTGAGCCGAGTCTGAGACTATCCATACCGTTGAAGTCTCGTACCCGTCGACGGAAATCAACTCATCTAGATTGACCCCTTTGTCTTCCATGAACTTGCGGAAGTCTGTTGGCATGTCCTTTCCAACGAACGAGCAGAGCGCGGTCGGAACTCCGAGGGCGGCAGAAATCGTGGCCACGTTCGCCCCAGTACCGCCATAGAAGCGTTTCTTTTCTATCACATCGACAGAGGTGTTCGGCTCTGGCATGCGCTCGAGGGAGATTATGTAATCGAGTGCGGTATGACCGTATACGCACAGATAGGGACGAGACATCAGGTTCCCTCTTGCCATCCATCCAGATACTTCCTTTGATCTAGACTCAGGGTATCGATCTTCACCTTCATCGTCTTCAGTTTCAGGCTCGCGACATGATCGTCGATCTCGTCCGGGACATTGTAAACAATCGGCTCCATTTCGCGATAATGCTCGGAGAGGTGTTCTATCGAAAGCGCTTGTATCGAGAAGCTCATGTCCATTATCTCGACCGGGTGTCCCTGGCCCGCTCCGAGGTTCATGAGCCTACCTTCGCATATCAGGTACGCTTTTCTTCCATCTGGAAAGCTATATTCGTCTATGAATTCCCTTACTCTGCGCGGCTTTCCGGCATAGTCCTCCAGCGCCCGTTTTGAGATCTCGTTGTCAAAGTGCCCTGAGTTCCCGAGCACACATCCGTCCTTGAGAGTCTCCAGATGCCTTTTTCCAACGATGTCCTTGCACCCTGTCGCGGTTATGATCATATCGGCCTCCTTAACCGCTTTCATCATCGGCATGACCTCGAATCCGTCCATCAGGGCTTCGATCGCCCTGACGGAATTCACCTCGGCCACGATCACCTGCGCTCCCAACCCCTTTGCCCGCATGGCGATCCCTCGTCCGCACCAACCATAACCTGCAACAACGAGCTTCTTCCCAGCAACAAGCAGATTCGTCGCAGTCATCCAGCCGTCGAAAGTCGATTGGCCCGTCCCATATCGGTTGTCGAAGAGGTACTTCGTTTGAGCATCGTTGACCGAGATGACGGGGAATTTCAGCTTGCCGTTCTTGGCCATAGATCTCAGTCTGACAACTCCCGTGGTCGTCTCCTCACTGGCTCCTTTGACTTTGTTGATAAGGTCTTTCCTCTCAGTGTGGACCATCGTGATCAGGTCCGCGCCGTCGTCGATCAGGAAATCAGGCTTTAGGTCCAGAACGGAGTTAAGATTGCGATAGTATTCTTCTGTGGTCTCCCATTTCTTGGCATATACCTCCAAACCATAGTGATCGCGCAACGCTAGAGAGACGGAATCATCGGTAGAAAGAGGATTGCAGCTGGCCAACCGTACTTTCGCACCAGCTTCGGATAGAGCGACAGCTAGCATACCGGTCTTGGCCTCGACATGAAGTGCCATCCCGATCCTCAGACCATCGAGAGGTCGCTCACTGACCATCCGATTTCTAATCTCGGCTAAGACCTTCATGTGCGTGCTGGCCCACTCGAGTCTCTTTATGCCTTTCTCGAGTTCATCCTTCAAATGACCACCAGTCTAGGATAATGTACTAGGAGTATATTCTTTGCTCCGTCGTCAGTCTTTCTGGAGTCGCTCGCATATCATCTGGACTGACTTTTTGAGGTTGGCCTTGTTGTCAAAAGTGGATACCAGACTCTTTCTCTTGATCAGGTCGATCTTCAGTCCGTCCACGGAGTCTATCATGTTAGGAATTGCCCTAGTGACCTCGTCGATGATCGTGACCGTCGCTGCCTTCGAGGTTCTCGAAAGAGGATTCAAATCAATCGCCAACACGATCTTCCCGGCATGCAACAACGCCTCTGCCCTATCCCCATCCTCCAGCGGTACCAGGACCACGTCGGCCGTGAAAATCCCTTCCCTGGTGCACAGCGAGCGATCGGAAGCTATCCCGTCCAACTTCGCATCCGGATTCCTCCCCAGTACCTTCTTTGCGCCCATCGCCTCCATGTGAGCGCACACTCTCTCCATTCGCTCTTCGGTCCGATGGAAAAGATTGACCTCTATCTTGGCAGGTATAATCTCGGACAGGGATACGATCTCTCTGGGACAGAGAGCGGCAACGTTACCGTTGACCGAGATCACTGGGTTCTTGGCCTCTAACAGGTAAGCGACCGCCACACTCTCGGCCTTCAAAGCGTTTGGATTCGTGGTCTCACCTAGGAGGTAATCGAAAGCCTCTCCCCTACCATGCGCGATCAGGCCAGTGGTAGAGACCAATCCAGCTTTGTTCAGTTCGGCGAGCAGCTCCCTGATGACAAGCGACCGGTACCTCGGATGGTCCTTCGACACCACCATGCGACTTCGGATTGATTGTGCAATCTTAAATCATTCGGAATCTACAGAGAGCACAAGATTTCGACCAATCGGCGCGATCGCCAAGTCGCTGGCATCGTCTCAGTTCACGGCAATGCTTAAGTGACGTGGACGATATAGATTAAAACTTTACGAAATATTTAAATAGAACATCTAGAATGTAGTTGGCAGCGCAGGGTCAGATTCGGTGAGACTTGGTGAGCAAATGAAGGTCCTTGGAACGGTCCAAGAGGTAACTTTTGATGGGAAGCTCGTCATCAAGGCTGCTTTTGCTCCTAGATTCAAGGCAAGAATCGTAGACAACCGAAAGAGAGGTGTTGGTACGGTCAGGAGGGTGTTCGGCCCTATTTCCAACCCCTACGTCTCGATAGAGCCAGCCGGTGACCTGAACCTTCTTGCTGCCTTGGGCAAGCAGGTATATGTGGAGGAGGTCGATGACTTTGGCAAGGGTAAAAGAAGGGACCGATGAGATAGAGCGATGTCCCGAGTGCAACAGCGGGCACCTTGTTAGGGACTATGAACGCGGTGAGCTGGTCTGCGAGGATTGTGGGCTGGTCATCGATGACCAGTTCATTGATCAGGGACCTGAGTGGAGAGCATTCGACGTCGAGCAGGGCGAGAAGCGCGCCAGGACCGGCGCTCCGATGACATACACAATCCACGACAAGGGTCTTTCAACAGAGATATCATGGAAGAACAAGGACAGCTACGGCAAGAGCATCCCGACTAGGAACAGGGCGCAACTTTACAGACTGCGCAAGTGGCAGAGGAGGATCAGGGTTTCGAACGCCACCGAACGCAACCTGGCGTTCGCACTCAGCGAACTCGATCGAATGGCATCTGCGATGGGCCTTCCGAGGAATGTGAGGGAGACCGCGGCGATGGTCTATAGAAAGGCCGTCAACAAGAACCTGATCAGAGGCAGGAGCATCGAGGGTGTCGTCGCAGCTTCTTTGTACGCAGCTTGCAGACAGTGCAACGTCCCGAGAACCCTAGACGAAGTCGCGAACTCGAGCCGAGTGGGAAGGAAGGAGATCGGCAGGACCTACCGTTTCATGACCAGGGAACTGAAACTGAAACTGATGCCGACTAAGCCGCAAGACTACATTCAAAGATTCTGCAGCGAGCTGAAGCTGAGCGGAGAGGTTCAGTCGAAGGCTGGAGAGATATTGAAGGATGCCGCGAAGAAGGAGCTGACCTCTGGGCGAGGGCCAACTGGTGTGGCCGCAGCTGCGATCTACATCGCATCGATTCTATGCAACGAGCGAAGGACCCAAAGAGAGGTCGCGGACATCGCGGGAGTGACCGAGGTTACGATCCGGAACAGATACAAGGAGCTTACAGAGAAGTTGGGAATAGAGATCCAGCTCTAAGCTGACCGACCTTCAATCGATCAGTGTGGCAGGTCGCCGAAAGATTATTTACTAGACCTAGCTATTACTCGGCTTGGTTGGAAGTTTGTCACGCGGAAAGTCATTGCTGAAACCAAGTGGGATCCTACTGATTGCAGGGGGACTACTGACTTTCGTTGCTTCCATTTGGGTCTTCATTCTCGATGGCATCATCGGCACGACCGCCGGCACCCTCATCGTCCTATTCCTTTTCCTGGTCGGAGGTCTCGAGTTATCCTCTGGAAGATCGGTATGGCGGGCCGAGATCGGAAGCTGGAAAGGAGTCATGACGTCGCTGGGCCTCTCACTTCCATTCCGTGCGATGATGGTCTACTACTCAAAGGACCCATATCTATTTTGGACGGGCGCAATCATAGGCATCGGGGAACTGCTGGCTTTCATATTTCTGTATTTCAATCGAAGCTTCTTCCTTCCGTCTGAGGAGGAACGAGCAGGGGTGATGGGGAAGATGGAAGTCTCTGCCGTAAAGACCGCGGCAGAATGCCCCAACTGCCATGCAATCGTGGAGACTGACTGGGATTCCTGCCCAGACTGTGGTACGGCCCTTTCCAAGTCATGCGCCAGGTGCGGTGCTCCGCTTGAGAGAGGCGCTGTGAAATGCTCTTCTTGCGGGACGGAGGTCGAGAAGCCTGCCCATATAATGAGGATAATAGAGACACTCCGGGCCTCGGCCGAGGAAGACGTCCCTCCAGAAACCAAATCGAGCAGATTCTCCAGACTGGCTGAAGGTTATCTGAAGAACGGGGAAATCGAGAAGGCACTGGACACATATGAAAAGGCGATCGAGTACACTGGGTACGACCGCAAGCGCTGTCACTTCATGGTGAAAATGGCCACGATACTCAAGAACACAGGGAAGACCGATGATGCCATGGTGCTTCTTGATGATGCGATTGAAAAGGATCCGCAGGACTACGCGGGTGCGGCCAAACTGAAGAGCGAGATACTGAGCGGCGGATCGCAACGCACCGAAGCCAGTAGTGTTCCGCAGTCATCCTAGCGAGCGTCTAGGGCCTGACTCTTCTCAGTTTGACGTATTGCACGTCGCTTTCCGATACCCTCCCAAAGAGTATCTCCTTCTTCACGCCGTGAGCGAGCCTTACAGCTCGTGAGATCTCGGGCCACATCGCTTTATAGTCCTCGGGGATGGCGTGCACCAGATACTTCGCATGATGATTCTCTGGATCCGACTCGTAGACTCTGAAATGCGCCCCATATTTGAATCCTGTCTTGACTATCAGGCCTTTCTTACGCATGTCACTGTACGCCCTCAACCTCAGTTCGAAGTCGGGTTGAATCTTGATGGCTTTCCTAACAAATCCTGCAAGGTTGACCCCGCGGTTCGTTCCTGGCGCTCTCAACTTCATCTTCCCCAGACCCATGAGGTAGGCCGTTTCGATGAGCGAGAGCTGGAGCACCTTGCCAAGCTTCTTGCCGAAGAATCCGTGTCTGTAGAGTGTCTCCGCCTCATCGTCATCAAGGACCATCACTCTGTCCTCAAAAAGGACCCCCTCCGTCTGCGGAATGGACCCCTCAATCGATTGCCCGCCCATCACAGATCTCGAGGCCTTGTAGTATGTTATGTCGCCCTCTTCGTCAACGATCCCCAGCAAGAGCTCCTTCCTTGTCCTTTCAGATCTCGTCATCTCCTCAAGGAAGCTCTTGATGTCGAAAATGGATCTCTCAGCCACTGCCAATACCCAATACTTTGTCTGCGACGTCGTCGGAGTACCCCCGCGGGGGAACACTCGGAAGTCAAAATCACCAGTATCTGGCTTTACTACGTATCCTCTCTGCCTGAGGTCTCGATATACGATGTAGTTGATCTCGAAGCCCTCGCAAGTCGTGGCACTGAGCCTAATCATTTGCGAGAAAGTCAAAGGTTTCCGATTTTGGAGGATCTCGATCCTTCCGGTCTCTAGGAGATAACAAGCCTCGAGCATGTCGAGCTCGAGGGCGCCCCCGGATAGCGGATAACCGTAGAATCCCTTGTTGTATATCTGGCTAGCCTCCTTTTCATCCCTAATCATGACAACATCATCGACCAGCTCTCCGGGCATATGTCTCGGAACTCCCTCTTCGTAGTTATAGTTATTTCCCAGCAACCCCGATCCCGAACCTTCAAGGTTGCTATTGATTGCTTCTCCTCTATCGATTTTAGAGACTGAGGGGAAAGCTTGATATCCTATGTTTACAACTTGAGGTTAACTAGTCGGTGTTAGTATGAACGACCTCGACGTGCTGCTGTCGATAATCGAGAACCCAACGAGGCGAAAGATACTTGAATCCCTGGTCAGGGAGCCGAACTATCCGCTCCGGTTGTCAAAGGAGCTTCAGCTGAGTCAGCAGGCCATCATGAAACATCTCAAGATCTTGGAGGAGAGCGAGTTCGTGAGAAGTCGTCCGGAGGAGAGCGATCGTGGAGGACCGACCAGGAAGATCTACTCTCCAACATCGGAGTTCACAATGATCGTGGATGTCGGTCCCGGCCTGTTCAATGTGGAGATTGTGACGCCTGAGGACCCGGGCATCATAGAAGACCAGATGCCGCCTTCTTTCGAGATTCAAGAGAAGATGACACATAGAGGATTCAAGCAGGAGATCGACAGATTGAAGGGCGATATCAGTGGCGTCGATAGAGAACTCGATGACCTACATGTCAGGAGAGCCGCCCTGATTAAGCTCAAGGAGAAGACTCTCGAGAAGGCAAGGAGATACGTCGAGACGAACGTAAACGACAATCAGATCAGAAGGATCGTCATTGAGTCAATAAAGAATCCTTCCTTGAGTTCACAGGAACTGGGCAGAGAGCTCGGCATTCGTGAGGAGATCGTGATTGATCTGCTCGAGGAAGTCGATGCAATTGGAGGGAAGAAGGATGGAAGAGAAGACTAAACTAAGGGAACTTGCGGAACAGTATCGAAAGGAGCTCGAGAAAGCCGCGAAGGAGACCGAAAAGGGTGTGATGAGGGCACTGGATGCGGCGGAGGACCTTGGGAAAAGAGTCTGCTCGATCGCAGAGAGGGAAACGAAGGTCGCCGGTGCAGAGACCAAGAAGCTCACCGTGGATGTGCTGAACGGGATCAAGAAGGAGCTCCCTGCAATACGCAAGGATCTCGAGAAGATGGAGCAAAGAATCAGGAAACAAATCGAGGACCTCGAAAGGGCTCTGGACAAATTGTTCTGAGAAATATTTATATAGAAGCTGTTTTCTTTATAGTTATTCGCGTTAGGTTGTTAACCTAAGGTTGTAATGTTTGGCGGCAATAGAGGTGGATAATATGAATAGGAACAAGCGCGAAGAAGTCAGAATTGTGCCCACAGTGTTCCGGAGCCCGTTCGCCATGTTGGATGATCTGGACAGGATGTTCGATCATTCTGGAGTCGGTTTTGAGGGTCTCTGGGTTCCATCGGTTGCGATCGGTGGGATTCGTGTCCCGATGGTCGACTTGAAGGACGAAGGGGATCATTACGTGGTAGAGGCAGAGATTCCTGGTATAGCAAGGGAGAACGTCGAAATAGAACTTGGCGACGACAGCATCGAGATAAGTGCAAAGAAGGACGAGCAGAGAGAAGAGAGAGGGGAAGGTTACATAAGGAAGGAGAGGGGGACCTTCAGCTTCTACAGGAGATTGCCCTTACCAGAGAACGTGAGCAAGAACGAGGTCGAGGCCAGGCTGACAGACGGCATCCTGAAGATATTGATTCCGAAAGCAGAGAAGCCGAAAGAGGAAAAGAAGAAAGTGGAGATCAAATAGGAGCTCGACGCAATAGAACAATGGAAGTGAGTTGAAAGATGGATTCGTCGGAGAAGGTCCTGAAGGTCGCCGAGGCAAAGTCGAAGGACGCAGGAAGAGGCATCGCCCGCGTTGACCCTGAGGTGCTGAGCGCCCTTGGTCTGACAGCAGGCGACGTCATTCAGATCGAAGGGAAGAAGCGGACGGTCGCTATAGTCTGGCCAGGATACCCAGAGGATGCAAACAGAGGGACGATAAGAATAGACGGTACGATCAGGAGGAACGCGCAGACAAGCATGGACGAGAAGGTGGCCGTCAAGAAACTTGCAGCGAAAGAGGCTCAGAAAATCACCTTCGCCCCGACGGAACCACTGAGGATAATGGGAGGGGAAGAGTATCTGAACCAGGCCTTGGAGGGCAGGGCCGTCACACGAGGTGACGTCATCGAGATCAATGTCATGGGAAGGCGAATCGACCTCGTTGTCGTCTCCTATGCTCCATCATCGGACGCCGTCATCGTGCAACGAGGCACCGAAGTCAAGATCGGTGAGAAGTCCGTGAAGGAGGGCACCACCAACATACCGAAGGTGACCTACGAAGACATCGGTGGACTGGGTGACGAGGTCAAAAAGGTCAGGGAGATGATCGAGCTTCCCCTGAAGCACCCCGAGCTCTTCGATAGACTGGGAGTTGAGGCGCCGAAAGGAGTTCTACTGCACGGACCTCCTGGCACCGGCAAGACCCTTCTCGCTAAAGCCGTAGCAGGCGAGACAAACGCCAACTTCACTTCCATCGGCGGCCCCGAGATCATGAGCAAGTTCTACGGGGAGAGCGAGGAAAGGCTCAGAGAGATATTCAAGGAGGCGGAGGAGAACGCCCCCAGCATCATATTCATTGACGAAATTGACTCCATCGCTCCAAAAAGGGACGAGGTCACAGGCGAGACAGAAAGAAGGGTCGTGGCCCAGATCCTAGCTCTAATGGATGGACTCAAGTCGAGAGGTAAGGTCGTTGTGATAGGTGCCACGAACAGACCGAACGCGCTGGACCCCGCCATCAGGAGGCCAGGCAGGTTCGATAGGGAGATAGAGATAAGCATTCCGAACCGCAACGGAAGGCTCGAGATACTCCAGATACACACAAGAGGGATGCCTCTGGCCGGAGACGTGGACCTTGAGAAGCTTGCAGACCTCACACATGGATACGCTGGAGCGGACCTCGCCGCTCTATGCAAAGAGGCCGCCATGCACTCCATACGCCGGATAGTCCCGGAGATGGACCTTGAGATGGAGAGCATCCCAGTGGAGATCCTCAATAAGATCAATGTAAAGAAAGAGGATTTCTTCGCTGCCCTTAGAGAGATGCAACCCTCGAGCCTAAGAGAGGTACTGATCGAGTCGCCCAACCTCAAATGGGACGACATCGGTGACCTGGAAGATGCGAAAAGGGAGCTAAGGGAAGCGGTCGAGTGGCCGCTCAAATATGCCGGGCTTTTCGACTACATGAACGCCACCCCTCCGAAGGGCATCCTGTTGTACGGCGGGCCTGGGACTGGGAAGACCATGCTCGCCAAAGCGGTGGCGACGGAGAGCGAGGCGAACTTCATCAACGTCAAAGGCCCTGAGTTCCTGAGCAAGTGGGTAGGGGAGAGCGAAAAGGCCGTCAGGGAGACTTTCAGGAAAGCGAGGCAAGCCGCTCCATGCATAGTATTCATGGACGAAATCGATTCGATCGCTCCGACCAGGGGAGGGGGCTTCGACAGTCACGTCACGGAGAGGGTCATAAGTCAGCTTCTGACCGAAATGGATGGGCTTGAGAGCCTTCACAACGTGGTCGTCATAGCTGCGAGCAACAGGCCGGACATGATAGATCCTGCTCTTATGAGACCGGGAAGGTTCGATCGTCTGGTCCACATACACATGCCCGACCTAGAAGGCAGGAAGAAGATACTCGAAATTCATTTGAAGAACAAGCCCTTGGCGAAGGACGTGGACGTGGCAGACCTGGCGAAACGTACTGATGGATACAGCGGTGCGGACCTTTCCGCGCTCGTGAACGAGGGGATAATGCTCGCGATCCGCGCGGTCGTTGCGAAGGGCGGGGACCTCTCAAAGGACTCGCTGCAGAAAGAGCGGGTGAACATGAAAGCCTTCCTCGAAGCGATGGAGAAGGTCAGACCCACCTCCCGCACTGACCTCACCAAATACGACAAGATCATGAAGGACTTCGAATACATCAGGTAAGAGACAAAGTGAGAGTCCTGATGGAACTGCCTGGACTCAAGAAAGAGGATATTGAGTGAGTCAGAGGAGACCTCCTCTGCACTCACCGAGTCATGCTCCAAACCAACGAGTAGGTCTTCAAGCCATCATTCTTTTCCGATGAAGAAGGGTTATATAGAAGCTCGGCTTGTTAAATAGTGTGTACAAGGAGGATCTGATAGAGAACGTCAGAGACATCCTGGCGAAAGCAGGATTCTATGTCTCTAGAACTCTCGTCATGCGCAGAATCAGCTTTGACGTAGTCGCGAGAAGAGACAAGATACTTCTGATAATCAAGGTCCTCGGCAACATCGATTCTTTCTCGAAGGAGAATGCGGAGGAATTGAAAGTCCTTGCGGAGGCGCTTGAGGCCTCACCGTTGGTTATCGGCGAGAGGTCCGGTTCCGGAGATATGGAGGAAGGCATAGTCTATTCCAGGTTCGGGATCCCGATCGTCTCGATCGATACGCTTTCTGACTTCGTCCTCGAAGGCATCCCACCGTTCATCTTCGCCGCCCCAGGCGGCCTGTATGTGAAGCTCGACAGTGAGCTGCTCAGGAAGCTGAGGGAGGAGAAGAATATCAGCCTCGGCACATTAGCGGAAGTGGCCGGCGTATCGAGAAGGACGATTCAGATGTACGAATCTGGTATGGGTGCCACGATCGATGTCGCGACAAGGATCGAGGATTATCTCAATGAGCTGCTGGTCGTTCCTCTTGACCCTTTCATCTACAATTCGAGGACCGGACAGCATCTCGTGGATCTGAACAAGCTCGATGTGTTCGGCCAGGAAGTGTTTGGTATTCTTGATCGTCTAGGGTACTCGATAGTTCCGACGGTGAAGTGCCCATTCGAGGCACTTACCAGCCATGACCGTACGCTGATACTGACAGGACTTGGAAAGGACGAGAGCAGGCTCGTTGAGAAGGCCCACACGGTCGCGGACATATCAAAGATCACAGAGCGCAAGTCTATGATCTTCATAGAGCGATTCAGGAACAGGTGCAGCATAGGAGGCACCCCGCTCATCGGAAGGGATGAGCTCAAGAAGATGGACGAATCAGACAAGCTGTTCGACCTGGTCATTTCCCGAAGTGGATCAAATGAGAAGCGTTAAACTGGATGGTTCAGTTGTTGAGATCCTTCCGGTCGTGAAGGGTCTGGAATCGGAGGCGGATTCGGTCTCGAAAGCATTCCTGGAAGTGAAACCGGATGCTGTCGCGGTCTCGATCTCGGCGGGGGAGCTTGAAGGGCTCAGGAAGAAGGAGGACTATGACAAGTATGAGCCGAGCGAGCTTGAGATAGTCTACGCTGAGAATCTGGCGACTTTCGGGAAGGTCGTGCTACCTCCTCCGTGTTTCGTCAAGGTCCTTGAATTGTGCGACAATGACAGAGTGCCTATCATAGCAATTGATATGGATGAGGAGAACTTCTCAGACACATTCTGCGATAGCGTCGGGGGCATTGATCTGCTAAGGGAATCGTTCTTTGCGAAGAAGGCCTGGAAGAAGAAGTTCGACCTCTCGTCCCCACAGAGCTTTGTGGTCGACTGGGATAGGAGAGTCAACAGGGCCAAAGGTTTCAGGGAGCTCGAAAGAGCGAGGGAAGAACATATGGCCAAGGTGCTGACAGATGCCACACGAACCTACAGAAAGATATTGGCGATCGTGGACTATGAAAGAACCGAAGGCGTAGTCGATAGTCTGGAGCTGCGACAGAACGCGGATAGAGTTTAAATAGCCAGTAGACGATTTGAATCACATGGATGGGGGTCCCAAAGCGGAGCAGCTGGAAGGACTCTTCTATCGCAAGATTGATGGACTCGTCGCGTTCCTGGAGAAGACCCGCCTTTCCTTACCGTTGGTGCTCCTCTACGTTGTCGTACTGGCACTTGTCCGGGACCTATTGGAGTACTATCTCCTTGACCCTGGGTTCGTGAACACTCCTCATCCTTGGATATACAGCATCGCACACCACGTCGGCTTCTACGTCGTAGTTTTCATGGGCCTTGTCTTCCTCCTCTCAGCGTTCTCTGGTAGGGGGGTGAGGAGATCTGTCAACTATGTCTCCAGCTTTTACTGGATCATAATGTTGCCCCCTATCCTGGACCGCTACATCGGGGGATTGGACCACAACTACGCGTATTTCTCGGTGAACGACTTCCTCAACGCCATATTCCATTTCAGTGGAGAGGGTTTCCACATTGGTCAGGCGATCGAGGTCGTCGTAGTCCTGTTCGGCCTGTTCGCCTACACCATCTGGACCCAGAGAGGCACACTATCAAGCATAGCTGGTCGCGGGATCGCGATCCTCAGGATCGGTTTCCTCATCTTATTCACTTTCCTCTTCATGTTCATCATGGCCACACCAGCTGCATTTCTTCCTGTGGGTATGCCTGGCGGCGTGCCGCAATTTCCGGCATTCGACTTCACGCGATACTACCAGTTCCACCTTTTCCTCTACCTCTACTACTTGCTTGCAGGAATTGTGCTGGCACTGGTCATCACCTACTTCACCCTCAAGTCGAACTTCATCAAAGTGGTCAGAAGCATGAGGCCTGCCCAGACGCTGTTCTTCGGAGCGATCGTCTCCGCCGGCATAGTGACAGGATGGCGCCATTCCTCAAATCTGGGACTTGTCACAAAGATCATCGAGACTCCTTTCTACGTCAATCTGGCGTTCGCGGGATTGTCCATCCTTTCAGCGGTGATGGCATGGCAGGTCAGCACGATATGGAACGACATAAGCGACCGCTCCTATGACGAACCCAAGAGAAAGGCTAGGGCGCTCGCTTCCGGACTGATCGATCAGAAGACGCTCCGTCAGATCGCTCAGATCCTAGCGGCAATCTCGATCGCCTCAAGTTTCCTTGTTTCCATTGAGCAGGGAATCATCATCTTGGTAGTACTAGGACTATCTTGGATCTATTCCTTCAAACCGGTCCGCTTCAAGGACCATATACTCAGCCCTGTCCTGATCGGTCTTGGCACCTTCCTAGCTTTCCTGTATGGTCACTCGACTCCCTATAGTGAGGTCGTTGAGTACGCATCTGGCAACGTCTACGCACCGCACCTTACTGGAAACGTCTTCGTCCCACAACTCACGACGGAGGGTTTCTTTGTCGGTTTCTTTATGTTCTTAGGTCTGGTCGTGGGAAGCATGATCACGGACATCGATGGATACGAAGAGGATCGCCGCGCCGGGGTTCAGACGATCTACACCTCACTGGGGATCAAGAAAGGGCTGAAGGCCGTGGCGGCCCTCATATTCCTGGTCGCGCTCACCCCGTTGTTCATATTTCAGAACAGCTTGGATCTTGTCGCCTTTCCAGTGCTTGGAGCGGCCGCGGTCGCCCTGTTCCTGAGATACAAGGAATCGAGACCTGTGCTTTTGGTGGCCCTTATAGGTCTGCTATACGCATCATTGCGTTACCTTTATGTCTTCTAGTCATCCAAGTGAAGAGAAGAAGAGTCGAGGAAAGCGAGGTATCGTCTTGAGAAGAAGAGATTGCCAGTCCTCCTCTCCACGTGCTATGTCGAGACAGACCCTCAATAGGACCTCCTCCCTTTGGAAATTGTCAAAGAAGCGACGGGTGTCGATGACTCCGACGATGCGATGTAGGAATGGCGAGAGGAACAAGGCTGCCTTGATATCTCTGATGATGGACATCTTGCACCTCGAATCGTACACTGCCAGATGTTCCAATCCCTTTTCTTCATTGATCACCTCCACGGCCGTACGGGCGGCCATTCTTCCGCTGGCAAGCGCATAGCTCATACCCTCACCAGTGATAGGGTTCACAAGTCCCGCGGCATCCCCCACGATCATCGACCTACGGGTGTGCAGCACCTTCCTTGGGACGAAGGGCAAAGGATGTGCCATCAGATCCTCCTCACCTTCCATTAGTCCGTAGCGCTCTCTCACCTTCTCTCGGATCATTGACAGCGTCGCCTCAATCCTGTTCTTATTAACCCCGGAGCCTACCACGCCGATGTTCGCTCCTCGACGATGCGGGAACATCCAACCGTTCAGAGGGAAGTCCTTCTTCATCCGCAGGCGTTTGGTAGGCGTGTCAACAAGATGAATCGCGATCTTGTCCCCTGGATCTCGTTCAGTGGTCACATTGACCGCTCTGCCCATCGCCATGCTTGATCGAGGGTACTGGCCGACGAGGGACCTTGCAGTGCTACTAGTAGCACCTTCAGCGACGATGAGCAGTCTTCCATCGATCCAGCCAGCAGTCGAGTCTATCTTGACTTGACCCGAGACCTCCTCCACGTGCAGAGTACGTGCATTCTGGAGGATCTGAGCCCCCGCATCTCGGGCCTTCCCGATGATGTACGAATCGAGATCATCACGCCGGAGCACGTAGCCCACGGCATTGGGGAAATCGAACTCCTTCCTGTAGGAACCGAATTCTATGGCAAATCCCTTGATCTCCCTT
>Ga0315285_10004274_pt1 | contig 14832 bp, 12 predicted proteins | sample YL17G09_36_MG_FD_203698 | JGI IMG/M metagenome (GOLD analysis project Ga0315285, IMG submission 203698) | Sediment microbial communities from Yellowstone Lake, YNP, Wyoming, USA - YL17G09_36 | ecosystem: Environmental > Aquatic > Freshwater > Lake > Sediment | place: USA: Wyoming | collected...
GCCGGCGGACCATATAACTATGGTGCATGACGGCATAGGCAAGGTGGTGGAAGGTGTAACGACTCTTGAGGAAGTTTTCAGGGTGGCCAAGAGTATAGATGAAGATGAATAAGTCCGCCGAAGGCGGAGTTGTTCGTAGTTTGTGGTTCATTGTTTATAGTTTGATGTCGATGCGGGGTTAAATTTTGGGCTGGTTTTCTTACAAAGCGGTTGATAAGGGCGGCGGACACGTTACAGGGACGATAGAGGCCTCCGACCGCAAGAGCGCCGTTGTCGCTCTGTCCGGCAGGGGACAGTTCGTAATAGAGCTTTCATCCTTCGGAGGTCCAGCCTTCGCAGGCGCTTCGGCGGAGAAGGCCCTACGGAGAATGGAGGCTGAAGCGACCGGCGCCGACGGCGGAAGAAAAGTAGGGGTCGGTTCGCGAACCGCCCTTACCAGGCGTCTGTCGCTCGGAGCGGGAAGGATTTCCAGCAAAGATATTCTGGCTATAACCGCCCAGTTAAGCACGGCTTTGCGAGCGGGACTTCCGCTGCTCAACGGACTTGAGCTTATTCGAGACCAGCAGCATAATGCGCAGTACGCAGTATCCCTCACGGGACATGGCTTACGCCAGGGGGCAATGAGAGAGATGTTAGATGAGGTGGTCTCGGCGGTCCGTTCGGGTCAGTCCCTTTCGGAAGCGATGGGCAAGCACCCAAAGATTTTCAGTCCTTTGTATCTATCGATGATTAGAGTGGGAGAAACAGGCGGGATTCTCGAACATACAACAACTCAACTGGCGGCAATACTCGCGAGAGATGAGAAGGTAAAGTCAAATATCAAGAATGCCTCTGCGTATCCTATATTTGTTTTGTGTCTGGGACTTGTGTCGGTGACTATCGTAATTACGTGGATATTGCCGAAGATACTGGCCACGATAACGGGCGGAGTTGCGGTGCTGCCGTGGCCGACAAGGATATTGCTGGGGCTCTCGGATTTTATAAAGGCCTTGTTCACGACGTTCTTCGGATGGATAGTTCTGGCTCTGATTGTAGCGGGGTTGTATTACGCAGTCAGATGGACGAGAACTACGAGAGGCAGAATCATAATGGACACTTTTAAGCTGAAAGTGCCTATTCTGGGTTCTGTTTTGCGGACAATAGCGGTGGGCAGATTTGCCCGGGCGCTCGGAGCATTGACCAAGGGAGGGGTCACGATTTTAGAGACCCTGGGGGTTGTTCGCGATACGTTAGGTAATGAATTGCTGGGGAGGGAAATTGACTCTGTCGCTGAGAAAGTCAAGCGTGGAGAGTCGCTGGGCGGGCCTTTAGGAGAGTCAGGTTATTTTCCGCCGCTGCTTGTGCAGATTGTGTCGATAGGGGAACAGACCGGCAAGCTCGATGAGCTGCTGCTGAATGCTGCGGACACTTTCGATGCGGATGCGGACGCGGCGATAAGCAGATTTATGGCGATTTTCCCCGCGATTTTGATACTGCTGCTGGCTCTGATAATAGGTTTTATCATTGCAGCGACTTTGCTGCCAATTGTCGTAATGGAATTGGGCGGAGGAAGATTTTAATAGTGGTTCCGCCGTTAGGCGTCCTGTGGAGTGGTTCGTGGCTCGTGTCCCGAATCACGGAGGTTGTTTTATGAAGGGGAATCAGATGAGGCGAAAGAGAAAGGCGTTTACCCGCCGCGGCGGGTTTACTCTTGTAGAGTTGCTTGTAGTGATTTTGATAATATCGATGTTGGCTGCATTTGTTGCGCCGCGGATGTTCAGGGGGCTTGGCAAGGCCAAGAGGGACATAGCGAGGGCAAAAATGGCAATTATTGAGGGTTCGCTTGCGAGGTTTTACATTCACTGCGGGCGGTATCCGACCGATTCGGAGGGACTTGAGGTTCTGCTTGTTGCACCTGCCGACGTTGAAGATAAATGGAACGGGCCTTATTTGAAGCGGAGCGAGATGCTTGACCCGTGGGACAATCCCTACATTTATGTTTCGGAGGGGGTATATAATCCGGGTAGTTTCGATTTGATAAGTTTTGGGGCCGATGGCCAGGAGGGCGGGGAAGGTGACAATGCGGATATAGTGAATGATTAGCCCCGTTAGAGACCCGAAGGGAAAAGTCTCTAACGGGGTAGGCTCGATGGACGATGGATGATATGAGAGTCTTCGAAAAATTCGAAATTCGAAATTCGAAATCCGAAATTTCCCTACGAACGGGGTTTACCTTAACGGAAATGCTGCTTGTGGTGGTTATTATTGCGCTTGTAGGGGGCGTTGGCGGCGGGATTTATGTGGGGACGCATAAAAGGATGCTGGTCGAAAAGGCGGCGCGTGATTTTCTGCTTACGGCCCAATACGCAAGGATAATGGCGATTGAGCAGGGGAGCCGTTATATGCTGCGGATAGGGGCGGTTCGCGAACCGCCCTTACACGCGGCCCCCGTGTCTTCTGTCGAAGACAGAAACGGGGGTTTTTGGCTGGAAACCTTGCAATGGGACGAAGAAGCCAGGTCTTCCACACAGGTAATAGTGCAGGATTACTATTGCAGGCCGGTAGAATTTACCGGCGACGTTAAGTTCGAGGATGTTCAGATTGCTCCGGTAGATTTGGAAACAGCCCAGACCGATGAGGTGGACACGATAGTTTTTTCCCCGAGCGGCACGGCTGGAGCCGCGGTCGTCCAGATTGGTGACGGCAAAACCCATTATGCGATAAGCATTGATGCCGCCACCGGCAAGGCAACGATGTATTTCGGGACGACCGAAAAGATTAAAGCAAGTAGTGTTGACCTGGATGCACAATAAATGGCAGAGCTTCGAAAAATCCGAAATCCGAAATCCGAAATCCGAAATTTCCTACGAGGGGGTTTTACTCTCGTTGAAACGGTCGTTGCGAGCACTATACTGTGCGGGACTGTTCTGGTGGTGGGAGCAATCAGCACACGGGCTGTGAGCGGGGTGAGACTTAACAGGCAATACGAGATGGCGGCATTGGTGGCTGACAGGCAGCTCAGGTTGATTGACTATGTCGGTATCGATAGCTTCATCGAATCAGGGCAGATGGAAGGTGTATTTGAGCAGTTTGAGCCGGTGTATTACTGGGAAGTTGCTACGGAATACCTGGATATTGATAGTCTGTATTTAGTGACTATAACGGTTAGCTGGATGGATGGAAACCGTCCTTACAGTATTACGGTAGATACGATGCTCGATGGGGTAAGTGTGTCTACTACTACTACGACTAGTACCGGCACCGTTACTACCAGCGGTGTTAGTACCGGCACTGGAACGGAGTGATTGCGAGAAGATGTATTCGGGAAGCCGAGGATTTACGTTAGTAGAGGTGTTGGTGGCCTCGACCATAGGGGCGTTTGTAGCACTGGTGGCAGTGGGGGCACTGCGGGCGGTTACGGCCAGCACCGAGATAGTTGACAAGGGCGTTGCCGCTGCCGCCGAGGTAAGGTTTGCATCGAATATGATTGGCAGGGACATGGTGAATCTGTACCGCGATAAGAGTAAAGCAAATACCAAGCTGATAGGGACGGTCGTCCAATCCGGGCAGGGCGAGACCAGTTATTTGATACTATACACTGTCAGCAGGGTAAAGGCCAGGATTGACCAGCCGGAAGGAGACGTATATGAGGTCGAATACTACCTTTTACAAGATGAGGACAAGTCGAGGTTAATGAGACGATTTTGGCCGAATCCCAACCAAGAGAATGAGCCGGGCGGAATTCTGACTGTAATTGCCGAGGGTATAGATGTCTTTGAGGTCAGATATTATGACGGCGAAGAATGGTCAAACGAATGGCCTGAGGATATGCAGACTTTGCCGCAGTTAATTGAGGTAAATATAGTAGCGGGGCAGGCAGGGCGGGGCAGACCGATTATGGAGTCATTTATTGTGAATTTTGCCAGGGCTTCCGGCGGGGGTGCTTTGACAGTTGGTTCGGAAGGGACCGGCGGAACTGAAAGCAGCGGGACCAGCGGAACAGAAAGCAGCGGAGGAAGCACGGTGAGCAGGTAGAAAAGATTCCGCCCCGCAATAGGGGATAAAATAGCTGAAAATTGGTGAGTATAAGTTTGGCTGACAAGATGCGTGATAATGGTGACAAAAAGGGGCTTGTTCTGGTAGCAGTGCTGTGGCTGGTAGTTGTGCTTATGGCAATTGTTGCGGTTCTTGGACGCCAGGCCCGGCTCGATATGAAGGTAACTATGGCCAGGATGGAAGGAATTCGGTGCAGGTGGGCGTGTCGGGGCGGCATAGAGAAGGCAATCGGAGTGCTGAACGAAGACACCAGAGAAAGCGACAGTCTGATAGATACCTGGTCCATTCTCCGTAGTACTACGAAGGATGAAAGTGACAACGCCGAAGAGTTTAATGATGTCGCTTTGTCCACAGGACCCCTTTCGGGGGAAGGGTGCTTGTTTAGTGTGGGGGTTGTTGATGAGGCGAGCAAGTTAAATATAAATATTGCCACGAAGGAGCAGCTTATGGGGCTGCCTAATATGGTTGAAGATATAGCCGATTCGATAATCTCCTGGCGGGACAGCAATGATACGGCGAGCGGCCTGGGCGCAGTGAGCGGGTATTATGAGAATCTGCCGTTTGGGTATAGGAGTCGCAAGGGTCCTTTCAAGACGATACGTGAACTATTGCTGGTTAAGGGCGTTACGGAAGATTTAATGTTCAATGTTCAACGTTCAACGTTCAACGTTCAACGTTCAGGCGGATGGATTGAATATCTGACGTGTTATTCTTATGACAATAACAAAGATGCCAGCGGGAACACGAGGGTTAATGTCAATACTGCCGACCAGAACGAGCTTCAAACCTCTCTGGGTCTAAACAGGTCTAATGCCAGATGGATAGTGGAGAATCGCAATAATAAGCAATATCAGAGCATTGCGGATTTGATAAGCCAGGGCGGTTCGCAAACCGCCCCTACGGATACGGGTAGTCCTCTGGATTTGCAGACGTTCTATCAGATAGCAGATAAAATAACGGTAGCCAGCGGTGGAAAAGTATCAGGGAAGGTAAATATCAACACGGCGTCAGATGTTGTGCTGGCAGCTTTGCTGGGTGGTGGTGACGAGGCCGAGCAGATTGCAGGTGGTATAGTGAACTACAGAAATAACCTGGCGGCGGGAATGGAAAGCATTGCGGAGGTGTTGCAGGCAGGGTTAATGAGTACCGATACGTTTAAGAGAGTTGCGAATTATCTGACGACTCGTTCGGACGTTTACACCGTCCGCAGTTTTTCTACGGCCGGCAGAGGCAGCAATAGCGGCGCGACGCTGCAGACGGAAGTAGTAGTGGACAGGAGTGCGAATCCTTGTGAAGTGCTTTACTGGTATGAAGGGGTAAGTAATTGATGAGCGGCGATATAACCAGGATAGACCCCCCAAAAGGGGCTGGCGGGTCGGCGGTTGCGATAGCACAAGAAGAAGGTAAGCTCAAAGCTGTGGAGCTTCGCAGACGCGAAGGCGGTTTTGAGGTTCTCTGGACAAAGAGTAGCGAAGCCGGTGATAGGGAGCTGGGTCTTTTTGCAGCCGGGTGCGGATTGTCGGCCCGCGATACGGATGGGGTGCGAGGGAGGGCGGGAAGCGATAGCGACAGGGTGGTTGTGGTCGGTTATAACTCGGCAGGTGTGGCTTTTTACCGGATTTGTGTGCCTGCGATAAAAGAGAAGGAGATTGCAGCGATAGTTAGAATGCAGGCTGAGACGCTGCTGCCATTGCCGCCTGAGCAGGTGGAGCTGACCTGGCGTGCGGGAGGGGTCCGCGATAATGAAGTGACTGTCACCATAGCTGCTGCGAGAAGAGAACGTCTGCAGGAGTTTGTGGAAAATGTGCGTGGTCTTGAGCCGGGGAAAATACTGTTAGACTGTGAGGGTGTGGTAGCGGCGTGGAAGACATTGTTCGGCGGTAATGAATCCGCCAAAGGCGGAGTGGTTGTAAGTATGTCGGCGCGAAGCACACGGATTTGCTTGGCTGAAGAGGGGCGGTTGAGCAATGCGGCGGTTCTGGATATGGGAGTGGATGACCTTTCAGCGGCAGCGGAGCAAACGGAGACCGCCGAGGCATTTGTCCAGGATATGAGAAGCGTGCTGGAGCTGTTTGGTTATGCCGGGCCGGCGGTTCTGCCGGTTTTTGTGCTGTCAAATGGAAGCGATACGATAGAAGGCATAGTTTCTGCGCTGAGGTCGGCAGGGCTGGATGCGAGAGCGGCTGAACCTCTGATTGAAGGATTGGGGGCAGGAGAAGTTGGTGCTGAAGAGCTTTACGAATACCGGGTGCCTATAGGTCTTGCGCTGATGGGCCTTGAGGCAGGTGCGAAGGAGCTTAATATTTTTGAGCGTTTGTACCGCCCGGCAGGAGAGGAGAAGAAAAAACACTGGATATATTCGCTGAAGGCGGCGGGTGCGGTTGCAGCGGTGATGCTGGTGTTGCTGGTTATTGTGTCATACGCGATGGATGTGGCCGGTCCGGGAGCGATAGAGAAGCGTGTGAGAGCATCGGTTTCCGATGCGGATATGAATCTGCTTGTGCAGCGGCAAAAACTAATCAGAACGGTTGCGACAGAGCGGGCGGATTTGCTGGAACTTATAAATTATGTAAATTCGGGCGGCGGCAAAGGGATTTTGTTAGACAGTGTGCAGTTTAAGAAGGGTCAGCCGGTAAGCGTAACCGGCCAGGCGGATAATCCTGACCTGTTGTATAAATTCCAGGAAAGTTTGCTGACCAAAAAGGGCATAAAAGAAGTAGAGATACAAAATGCCACCAAAGACCCAAAGGGCGATAAGTTTAAATTTACGATAACTTTTCATTACAAGAATTTTACCAAAAAGGGAATCGTGGCGCCGGGGACTTGATTTTGCAGGAAATCCCTGAATAAGTGGAAGTTTTTTTAGAGAAGAAGAGATGCTTGAAAGATTAAGCGAGAGAGATAAACGGGCGCTGAAGATAGGAGCTATCTGTGCAGTGGGTGTCGCAGCGCTTGTGTTTGGAACGAAGTGGCTGGGGCACTGGGCACAGGCAAGAAGGTCGCTTGCCGGGGTAGAAGCGAAACTCGAAGCTATCAGGGTGGATGAGACCAGGCAGGCGGGCCTGGCATCAATTGTGCCTGTATTTGAGATGCCGCAAAAGGAGGAGACGCAGAAGTTTCTGTTCAGAAATAAATTTAACGAGCAGTTAAAGAAGGCAGGGATAAATAGCAAGCCGCTGCAGGTTCTTCCTGCTGCGAAGAAAGCGAAGCAGGAGGACTATCGGCTGCTGCGTTTGAAGTGCAGCGCCAAATGCAGGTTCGGGCAGTTGCTCGATTTGCTTGCCCGGCTGAATGAGAATCCTTATCTGGTTGGGATAGAAGAGCTGAGAGTAAAATGTGACCCCAAAAATCGTGGGGATGTAGAGGTGGATTTAACGGTGTCAACATTTGTCAGATGAGAAAAATGAAGGTGGTTTATGATTCTTGACTATCTAAAAAACAAATCCGCCGCACGTCTGGCGGATAAAAAGGAGATGCTGTCGGTTGTGCTGTTTGGGGTTTCGGTGTTTTTGGGAGTTTTAATTTTAATCAAGGCGACAAGCTTTTTTGTAGCCCCTGCGAGGGCGGAGAACATAGCAAAAGAGGCTGTTTCGCAAAGTAAGCCGAATGCCAAGGATATGGAAAAGCATTTTGCGGCGGCTGTGGCAATTGCTGATGGGTTGAAGAAAAATAATTTGTTTGCGCCGCCTCCGCCGAAGCAGCACCCTGTAAATGAGGTGCTGGGGATAATGGGTAATGAAGCGCTGATAAACGGCAACTGGTATAAAGTTGGAGACAAGATTGGAGATGCGAGGATAGTTGCAATCGAGCCATCGCAGGTGAGGATTGAGTGGGAGGGCAGCGAGAAGGTCTTTGCCCCAATCAGTTCGGGCAGCTTCGCCGGCCCGGGAACGCCGGGGCGGGGAGGGCCGGAGGTAAGAGAAAAGGGACCTGGAGGTGCAAGTGCACCGTTGGTTTCCATTCCTGCCGGCGGAGGGCCAATGTTTGGCGGGGGCAGGGGGTTTGGAGGATTATCGCCGGAAGAAGGAGCCAGGATGAGAGAGGGCTTTGAGAGTATGAGGGCAAGATTTGAAAATATGTCTGAGGAAGAAAAAATGGCGTTTAAAGAGCGGATGCGTGAACGCGGCGGCGATAGTGGCGGCGGCGATAGTGGCGGCGGCAATAGAGGCGGCGGCGGACGGCGGTCAGAAGGTATGGGTCGAGGTCAGTAAAATGAAACAGAGGCAAGTAATTATATTGGCAGCGGTTGGCGCTGCGGTACTTCTTACTGCTTTGGGAGTCGGTTTTTATATCAGAGAAGCCAGACAAAAAAGTGAAGCTGGGGACGAAACCGGCGCTGAGTCCGGTGGGAAACAATCCGGGGGGAGCTTAATCCCCGGCGGAGTGGGCAGGGAGAATCTTCGCAATCTTTCTGAACAAGAGAGGGCCAGAATAGTCGAGGAGAGAAAAAAGATAGCCCAGAGGCAGGCGAATATGTCTGAGGAGGAAAAAGAGAAGTTCAGGCAGCAAGTGCGTGAAAGATTTAACGTCAGGCGGGGAGGAGCCAGTGAGAGATTGCCTGCACTTTCTGAGGAGGAGAGAGCGCGGTTAAGGGAGAAATGGGCGAATATGTCCGAGCAGGAAAGGGAACAGCTCAGAAATAAAATGCGTGAAGAATTTGGAGCTGCGCGGCGAGAACCTAACGCTGTGCAGCAGGAACCTAATGTTGTTGGGCAAGAACCTAACGCCATACGGCAAGAAAAAAAGTGAGGTGTAAATTGAAACGGTCAGGATTGATAATAATGGTGATAGTTGGTCTTGTGGCGGTTATTGTCTGGAGGGCTGGCTTTCATAAGCCGCCGGCAAAACTGGTAGAAAAAGCTACTGTAACCGAATTAGCTTCTGAGCCAAACAAGCCGCCGGATGTCCAGAAGCCAACTGATGCAAATGCGCCTAAACTGGCCTCCGGTGAGGTTAGGCCCGGAAGGTTCGCTGGTGTTGGTGAGCCGAATAGGCCGGGCAGGATGCGGAGGCCGGGTGGGATGCGGGGGTCGGATAGAATGCCGAGGTTTGATGAGCAGGAAGGGTTCGGTGGGCCGCCTCCATCATTTGGGCCTCCCGGTTTTGTTGAGCCGAATGCGCCGGGTGGAGTGCGTGAGCCGAACGAGGCGCGTATGGTCTTTGAACCGAATAGACCTGCCATTCGGGGGCCCGGCGGGCCGAATGAGCCGATGGAGGCCTTGAACCTCAAAGATGTGGAGATGAGAAGCATTATTCAGAAACTTGCGGAGTGGACCGGCAAGGTAATTATTCCGACCGAAGAGGCGATGAAGCAGAAGGTGACCATTTATTCGTCTGAGAAAATGCCGAGAAACCAGGCACTTGCGCATATCTACAGTGCGCTGCGGATGAAGGGTTATGTTGCCGAGCAAAGTGACAATGCTATTTACCTGACGCCAATGAAGGATGCGAAACTTGGCTTTGTGCCTACTATACCGGCGGGGCAGCCGCTTGCACTGATTGAAAACAAGGAGCAGATAGTTCAAAAGTTTTTCAAGCTTGAGAACTACAAGCCCACCCAGATGGGCACGGTTGTTCAGCCGTTGATTGGCGATCATGGCTACGTCAGCGCCGACGAAACGACCGGCACTTTGCTGGTGATAGACACGGTTTCCAATCTGATGCGGCTTGAGCGTATTATCACGGAGTTTGATGTGCCAGAAGCCGGGCAAACGGTTACGCAGATTTTTACGGTTCAGCATGGCGACCCTGCTGAGATTGTTCAGTTGTTGAAAATGCTGTTAAGTGCCGGCGATACGCGCAGCGGCAGCAGTAGCGGGGGTGGGCGGGGGATGGATAGGGATAGGGAGAGGTTCATGCCGCCCGGCATGGGGCAACCTTCTTCAGGTGAAGGGGCGGCCAAGCCCGAGTCGAGGACCGGAGGTGGGGCAACATCTGTTACGGTGGGGAAGGTGCAGGGAACAGTGGTGCTTATTCCCGAGTCGAGGCGTAAGTGGATAATTGCCCGCGCGTCGGCGGAGGCAATAAAGCAGATAGACGAGTGGATAAAAAAGCTCGACATAGATGAGCCGGTAGAATCGGAATACGAGGTAGTTCCACTTATGTATGCCAACCCTCAGGATGTGCAGAAGGGTATTGAGCAGGCAATGAAGGATATGCCGGGGGCGGGATTGACGCCGAGCGTTGTTGTTGAGCCGCTTGAGAGACAGGTTCTGGTCGCCGGCAGGAAAGACCTGCGGGAGCTGGTTAAGAAACTTATTGAAGAGATAGATGTTCCGCCGGGGCTGCTTAAGACGGAGCATTTCAAGCTAAAATATGCCGACCCCGACCAGGTAAAGACGAGTATAGAAGAGCTTTACAGCGCAGGCGCTTTGGGGAGCACCGGGGGCAGGAGATTTTATGATTTTGGGTATGGTTATGGGTCTGGGTCCAGCACGACACGCCAGTCTTCCGACACGGTGAAGGTAATATCGTATGCTTCGCTCAGGCAGATTACGGTTATTGCTTCGCCGGAGAATATAGAGAAAATCAGAAAGCAAATAGAAGAATGGGATAAGCCGCTCGATGTCAATGAGGTCAAGCCGCGAATAATTGAGCTGCACAATTCGGACCCTGTACAAATGGCTGATTTGCTGACAACGCTTTTCAGCGAGAAGACTACCAGCGGAAGGACTTCCTTTTATGAGATGATGTTCGGCGGAACGCAGACTAATCAGAAGATTGTCGGGGCGCTTTATGGGCAATTGACCTTTGAAGATGTGCCGGGGACAAAGAAGATAATCGTAATAAGCAAGATTCCGGAGGCGTATGATGTTGTCGAGCAATTGATACGCGACCTTGACAAGCAGGAGATGGGCGAAGTGCCGAAAGTCATAACGCTCAAGTACGCCGACCCTGAGGACCTCAGTGAGCGTCTGAATGCTATGTTCAATCAACCGGGCACGAACGCCCCTATCAGGCGAAGCGCACAAGGGTTGAGCAGCACTTCCTCGACGACTTCGTCGCAGAGCAGCAGCAGTCAGAGCAGCTCAAGCTCGAGTCAGGGCAGTACGACAGGAGGTGCCGGTGGCAGCAGCAGCACCACTACCTATACGCCGCCGTGGTCCGGCCAGGGCGCCCGCACTACGACCGGCGAGGAGATGCCGATAAGCAACGTGATAGGAAAGGTTCGGTTTGTTCCGGATACTCACAGCAAATCGCTTCTTGTGCTTGCTCCGCCGGAGTTTATGCCGAATATAGAAGCACTGGTCCAGCAGCTCGATATACCGGGTAAGCAGGTGATGGTCAAGGCCGTGATTGTCGAGATAAAACACAGCGATGTTACCTCTCTTGGTCTGCAACTTGCATCCGATACTAAGGCGTTTGGGACTCTGAATGAGAATGCGATGACCGCTTTGAACAAACTTACGCTCCTGGAACAACACGGTTCATTCACACTTGATGCCGCAACAAGTGTTACGGCTCTGGTTGATTTATTAGTCAAGAAGACTAATGCAAAGATACTTAACCAACAGACGCTGTGGACAAAGGATAACGGAGAGGCTGAGTTTTTCAAAGGAGACAACGTTGCACTCCAGACAGCAGCGTCGGTATCGGGTACCACTGGTATGACTACGTCGAGTTATGAGTTCAACAGGGTAGGCATGACGCTGAGGGTCCGGCCGAGGATTACTCCGGAAAAGAACGTTGACATGATTCTGAATATCATCCTGTCGCAGCTTACGGCCGAATTGGTGAACCTGCAGCCCAAGAGAACCGAAATGGAGACCACAACCAATATGATAGTGCAGAACGGGCAGACGGTTATGCTCGGCGGTATCCTCTTCCAGGAAGATAGTAAAATCCAGCGGAAACTACCCTTGTTAGGAGATATGCCCCTGGTGGGCGGGCTTTTCCGTCATAACGAGATAGAGCAGAGCAACAACGAGTTGATAGTGTTTGTGACCCCGTATGTGATAGACGAAGGGCAACAGCTATCGCCCGAAGCAAGCCAGGAGATGGCACGACCGATGGAGAGACTGAAAGAGGTGCAGGAGCAGTTGAAGGATAATGCCGAACAGCTTGAGCAACCATTGCAGCAAAAGCAGGATTGAGCCGGCAAGAACTGAGAATAAACCCCGCAATAAATTGCGGGGCTAAATAAATATAAGAAACCTACTCTGCAAAGATAATTTCGCCCTTTGTCGGGGAATAGTTGGTCTTTTGTTCTTTTTTGCCGTCCTTTATCAGGATTAAGCTTTGAAAAAAGGGCTTAATCCCTGTCCCATCCTGGATTATGGGGGTATTCTGCAGGTGATAATGCAGATGCGGCTCTGAGGAATTGCCTGAGTTTCCGCAAAGAGCTATAAGCTGGCCTTTTTCGACCCTGTCTCCGACCTTCACTTTTATGCTGTCGAGCTTGAGGTGGGCGAGGACCGATACTTCATAGGGGCGATGCTCAATAAATACAGCGTTGCCCAGCGCCGAATACGGATTCATAGACCTGGGGGCATTGTCTCTGACCCCATTGATGACATCCGTGACAATCCCGTCTGCGGGTGCAAGAATCTGTCTGCCGAAGGCGAAGTAGTCTTCATTTAGCGAGCCATCGCCTTTGCGGGTTTTGCCGTCGTTGCCTGCGCCCAAAAAGTCGAATGCGAATCTTTGATTGGTGGTATCGTGATGCTGGTTGAGTTCCTTAGTGTCTCCACCCCAGAAGACCAGCCAGCGTCCCTTGAATGGCAGGGATAACTGCGTTTTGTGTTTGTCAGGGACCGGGATTGCAAAAGCGTGCGGCAGAAACCACAATCCGGCGATTTTGTCCTCGTTATCGAGGACGAGTTTAATATCCAAAACCCCACGCTGAAAATGTGCAGGAAAGATGGCCTGGTCAGGCGGGATAAATCGCGGGGAGTCAATCCTTTCGATTTTGCCATACTGGCTCAATAAATCCTTAAAGAAAGCTGTGCATTCTTCCAGCGGAAGGGCCTTTAGCATATCCTCATTGAAATCCTGCTGGATGCCGACGTAGTCCGGTTTATTGATGTCTTCGACCATCCTGTTAATTACAATCTGGAACCTCTCCGTTGCGGATTGTTCCGCAGGTTCTGATGGTGCTTTTTCCTGTGTTTGAGAGACCTGCCCGCCGAACACTCTGGGCAGGCGGGCTGCGATTGCAAGCGCAACCGAGAACGCCAAAATGGACGCTACTATACTGAATCTTCGCATAAAACTTTCCTTATTAAAATTTGCTTTCACGGGGACTATTTTTGTAATACCTTTCAAAAGAGGACGCAAGGCGGTCGCCATTTTGGCATTCAGTTTATTGGAGATTAGCTGTTGTGTCAATATGGAAGGAAAGGTTGCGTGCTTAGAATCTTTGAATTGTAATTGCCGCTGTTAGTATTGCCGATATACTGGTAAGTGTCTTATATGCTAAGCTTGTTTTTAGTGTAACTATTAGAGAGGATGTTTTTATGGATGCTTATTGCTTGAGGTCGGAGGAGCTGCCTGATTTGAGCATTGAAAAGCTCGGGCCGGCGACAATTGATTCTCCTCTATTGCGAGGCAGGAGTCATTTTATTGATGACGGCGAGAGAATTCTTTTGTATTCACATTCTAAAGACCTAAAGGGGCACGGAGACTGCGGCAGAGAGCTTCCGATGTTGGAGGTAGCCGGCCCACGGCGGAAGATTTTCTTTGACCCCAGAGAGCTTATCTGCGGCGTAGTTACGTGCGGCGGGTTGTGTCCCGGCCTCAATGATGTGGTAAGAACCATCACATTAGGGCTTATCTGGCAGTATGGGGTCAAGGAAGTTCTCGGCCTGCGGTATGGGTACGCAGGGCTTTCGTCGAAGGCCCCGGTGCCGCCTGTGGTGTTGACGCCGGAATTGGTGGATGAAATCCATCTAAAAGGCGGGGATATTTTATCCTCTTCACGCGGTCCACAGGACCCGGAAGATATGGTTGATAATCTGGCAAAAAGAGAGATTGGGTTATTGTTTGTTATCGGCGGAGATGGGACGCTGAGGGGCGCTGCAAGTATAATTGAGATAATAAAGAAAAGAGGATTGAAAATATCGGTAATCGGCGTTCCGAAAACGATAGACAACGACATCTGCGGTATAGAGCGATCATTTGGCTTCTCGACGGCTGTCGAGGCATCGCGTTCGGCGATTCTAACCGCACACGCAGAGGCCAAAGGCGCCTGGAACGGTGTGGGGCTGGTTCAACTTATGGGCAGGGAATCGGGTTTTATCGCTGCTTATGCGACATTGGCCAACAGTGATGTGAATTTCTGCTTTATTCCGGAGGCGCCGTTTGTTCTGGAAGGGGAGAACGGATTTTTGCGCGCTCTCGAGAGGCGGCTGGATAGAAAGCATCACGCGGTGATCGTGGTAGCTGAGGGTGTGGGAGAAGCACTTGTAGAAACCTGCTGCGACAGTGCGACAGCACGGCGAGAAGGCAGTGCTGCAATGGCAGATGCTTCCGGCAATATTGTACTGGAGGATATAGGAGTTATGTTGAAGGAGAGGATTACGGAGTATTTCAAAGATAAGAAAAAGCCAATTTCTCTAAAATACATAGACCCAAGTTATATGATTCGTAGTCTGCCCGCTGATTCCAATGATTCGGCATTTTGCCTGATGCTTGGACAAAATGCGGTGCATGCGGGGATGTCAGGGCGAACCAATATGGTGATTGGCTACTGGAACCAGTATTTTGTGCATATCCCTATATCACTTGCAATCCTCAAGAGGAAAAAAGTTGACCCGGAAGGCCATCTGTGGCAGACGGTTTTGGGGACGACCGGCCAGG
>Ga0315285_10004275_pt1 | contig 14828 bp, 5 predicted proteins | sample YL17G09_36_MG_FD_203698 | JGI IMG/M metagenome (GOLD analysis project Ga0315285, IMG submission 203698) | Sediment microbial communities from Yellowstone Lake, YNP, Wyoming, USA - YL17G09_36 | ecosystem: Environmental > Aquatic > Freshwater > Lake > Sediment | place: USA: Wyoming | collected...
CGATAATGAATGAGCTTGTTTTATTTGACAAAGATTTAATTAATCAAGCTATTATCTCTAAAAAAGAATATAATCCACAACAAAAACAACAAGCATTACAAGCTTATTCTGAATACTTAGATACTATATTTCCTGATAGTAAAGTAAAAGATATTGTTTATCATGCAGGAACTATAAACAAAAATGAAAAATTTAAGAAAGAAGTAAGTTCAAGTTTTTCATTAGGTAAAGGATTCTATTTTGCTACTAAAGATTCAGCAGGAGAGTATCAACATACTTTTGCAACAGATTATATAATATCTGCAATTTTAGATATGAAAAACCCATATAACTTATATGATTTATCTAAGAATGAAAGGGTAGCAAGACAAAAAGAAATACAAAATAACACAAAAGGTTTTGACTCTTTGATTTACAAAGATACAAAATTAGAAGAAACTCTTAAAGACCCACAAGCTCCTGATTGGATGAAAAAAGATGCCAATGATGAATGGGTAGTATTTGAACCAGAACAAATTCATATATTAGGAAGTAAACAAGATATAAATGGATTTAAAAAGTTTGCACAAAGTAAAGACAGAAAAGCAGTTTTAGCTAAACCAGAATATAAAATAGCTGATATGGATAAAGCTACTAAGTTTTTACAAGAGAAACTTGGTATGACTACTGATGAAATAGTTAGAACTACTAAACTTATTGATGATGATAACTTTGGTAGAATGACTACTGATGGTACAATTATACTTTCTGATTTAATGGAAGTAGGCAGTGAATACCATGAAGCATTTCATAGAGTGTGGAATTTTTATTTAAATCCTCAAGAAAGACAAACAGTACTTGATGACTTTAAAAAAGATTCTAAGTATAAAGAAAAAATTGAATACTTAAAAGATAGTTATCCTGAGCTTGAAGAAGTTGATTTAATAGAAGAATACTTTGCAGAAGACTTTAGAGATTTTATGATGTCAGGAGCAGAGCCTAAAACTCTTCTTGAGAGAATGTATGATAGAATTATTAAATATTTAAATAAAATTATTGGTAGAAGTCCTAAAGACATTAATGAGTTATATAGTATGATAGAAGGTGGTAGATTTGCAAAGTCTACTAAACTTGTTGAAAGAACATTTGTTGATAAAAATAGATCTGTTACAATAGGTAATGTAGAAATAACAGCAGCTCAGAAAAGTGAGTTATTGTTAAACATGGATTACTACTTTTCTAATTTCTTGTTTTCACCAGAACTACTTAAAAAGAATAATGTTAAAGTAAATAACATTTACAACTTTACAGAAAACTATTACTCACCAAAGGATGTTGAGACTATTTATAAAATGGTTTTAAATAAACTTTATGATGATTTAAGTACATCAAAAGTTAAAGAAGCACAAGGATTAGCAGATTTAATTGCTAATAATATTAATGAGTCTTATGCTGTATTAAGAGGTGAGCATAGAAAAAGATTAGCTTCTTTTAATATTAATACTTTTGAACCTAAAGATGATGTAGTAATTAGTGATTACTCTAATGATGTTACTGCACAAGAAAATGTAACTAAAGAAGAAAAAAATGAACAAGGTAGAAATAACTTAGACATAATTCCTGCATTTGAGTTTAACACTAAGGATAGTATGCCTAAAGTAATTAAACTATTGATTAGTACATTACCTGATATAAGTTCTGAAGGAGGTCTTAAAAAATCACCTACTTTAGGAATAACACAAGCAGGTAGTTGGAATAACAATGTTAACTTACTAAAGAATGAGTTAGCTACTTTACCAGCAGATATCAATATCTTTATGGAAAAGATTAAAGATTTATCTGAAAACTACAAACAGTTTGGTAAACTATTAGATTTATTAGGTTACAACAAAGGAAATACTAGTAAAGATTTTTTAGCTAACACACCTATAACTCCTGAATCAAAATATTTATATACACTTAGAAGATCTTTTGTATCTGAGTTTTCATTAACTAAATACAACTTTCATATAGCAATTCTTAAAAAGAATGGTAACATTATATTTGAAGCTGCTAACGAAGAGCATTTTTTAAATATTCTTAAAAAGACTTTTAATACAAACTTTCAAAGATCATTAGAAGCATTTAAATCTAAATACAAGCAAGATCCAATAAAAGCATTCTTATATGTATTAAAAAATACTGATACATCTTTATCTGACAAACTAGAGCTGTTAGGTTTTGAGTTTGCTAAAAAATTATCAGATGCTGATGTAGAACTTTTAAGGTCAGAAGTATCTGGTTTAATTAATAACATAGATGAAAAAAATCTTGAAAGTATTTATCAAGGTAGTGGTGGTACTAAGTTTAAAGGTGTTAATGCTAGGATAAATAGAATTGTATCTTTTGCTGCTATAGGCATGAAAGAGAATACTGAATTACAGTTTATGAATTTAGAAGGTAAACCAGTATATCTTATTAATCTTAATACTTATCAAACTATTATTATAGATACTATTAATTACTATTTAGGTGTAGCAGAATCTCAAAGAGGAGAAAAAGATTCTCTTCAGATGAGAGAGTTTAGAAAAACTATACTACAAAAAAACATACCACATTTATTTAATAGCCAAACAAATAGCGGTAATTCTAAATGGATGGATAAACTTCTTAATGGTGAAAAAATTGAGTATGGTATTATTGAAGGTTTAAAAGATGAAGATAGTACTGAAGCTACACATGCTTCTGAATTAAAAGAAGGTGATTTAATGTCACTTAACATTAATATGATACTATCAGGAATATCTGTTTCAATGAAACACTCTGATAGAAGTGTGTATCCAATTTACAGAATTGGTTCTAATAGTAATATCATTACTAATAAATTAAATCCATATAATGAAACAATAAGTGCAATTGTAGGTTATTTAAAAGATGAAGTTAAAAAACTTCAGAATAAATCTAACTATCAGTACATGAATAATGTATTAAAATCTAAAGATGATTACATTAAAAAATCTTTCTTTGGAGAAATTATTCCATATGATACTTTTAAAAAGTTAGTTTCAAAAGATTATGAGCCTACAGATAAACACATTGAAAAAAATATTTCTGATTACCTTGAAAAAGTAGTAAAAGAAAACCAAGATCAGTTTGAAGAGTATAGACTTAATGAACCATATAAACTTATAGACTACAGAGATAGACTTATAACTGATAGACAATCTATAGGTATATCTGAAGAACATATGGAATTATTTGGTACAGATAAAAATCCTAATAAATGGAAATCAGTAATTAAATATGTTGTATTAGAAAATATATTACAGACTTATGAGCAGGCAATGTTTTTTGCAGGTGATGTTACTGCATACAAAGGTTCTACAGATTTATCTAAAAGATTAAATACACAATCATCTACTGGTAAAGTATCTCTAATAGGTGAAGAGATTGACAGATATGTAGAACATTTAAATATGGAATCTATATTTACTTTAAATGGTGAAGATTATATATACAAAGATAACTATGACACTGGCACAATTAGAGAACTTGTAATACAAGATCCGCATGTTAAATCATATCTATATAGTAGTATTAAAGAATCTATTAAAAAACAATTACTTATAGATTTTAAAGATAAGCCTATTGGTAAACAGTATTTAGATTATGAAGATAAAGCTGAGAAATATGCTATTTCATATAGTAAAGCATATGAAGACTATGTTGAAAATGATGGTTTTTCATACACTAATATCTTTATGGCTAGAGAGTTTGAATTTAGAAGTGATGAGTGGAATGATGCTAAGCAAAGAAACTTTGATTTACAAATTAAATTTTTAAATAGTGGTTATAATTTAGATTCTATTAAAGATGAATTAGAAGTACCAGAAGGTGAAGATGTTGGAGAATGGCTATTTAAAAACTATGGCCCACTAACTATTAAAAAACCACAGTATGTAGGACCTAATGATTTTACATCTAATAATAATGAAGATGGTTTAAATGTTATAGCAGGTAGAAAGACAGCTCATATGCCTTTAATGCCTACATCAATATATGATATAGCTTTAAAAGCAGTACACGAGTTTATGTTAGTTAATTCTATTGATGTATTACACATGGAGGGTGCTGCTAAATTTGGTGCTAAAGAATTAAGACCTTTATATACTGAAGGTATGTGGGATCTTAAAGAGATTACTGAAAATCAAATTGGTAGATTACCTTGGAAGTATATGAAAAACCAGGTTAAGATTTCTAATGAACCTAAAGGTAATATTACTAGTTCTACACAGTCTAGGAAGAATATATTAGAAGGGTTCTTTGATAAAGGTATACCCAAAGATTATACAGGTACTGTAGAACAATGGGATTATTTTAATGAAAAAGAAAAAGAAAATGAATCTGGTATTTATAAATTAGCTAGAGAATATGAAAAAATACAAAATACAATTATTAATAACTCTGTTAAACAGCTATTAGATTCTTTAGATACTACTGAAATTACAGATAAAAATATTGAGTACTCTGTAGCTAAACTTAAAAAGGTTTTAGTAGAATCTGCTGTAGGTAGAAACTCTCCTGACAATGTTATTGAAGCTGCTGAAGACTTTTTAAATGAGATTAAGTATATTGAATTAATACCTAATAGTAATAAAATACAACCTATCTTAAGTGCTCTTGTTACTAACAGGGTACTTGTACAAAAAAGATTAGGAGATATGGTTCCTCAAGCTGCAGTTACAGGTTTTGAATCTGTAGCAAGAGAATACAATAAAGATGGTACTATGAAATCAGCTAAAGAATCATTAAAGTTTTATGAACTTCAAGAAAATGGTACTATATCACCTGCTGAAATTATTATACCAGTAACACCAGAAGTATTAGAAGCAGCATTTGTTAAATACAATACTAGAAATATTGTTGATGCTGTATTAAAATTAAATGAAGATATTAAAAGTGGTAATCTTGAAGTAATAGCTAAAGGACTTCGTATTCCTAATCAGCAGTTTTCATCTAATGATGTGTTTAAAGTTAAAAAGTTTTTAATACCATTAATGCAAGGTATGGCTGTAATTCCATCTGAGCTTGTAGCTAAGACTGGTGGTGACTTTGATATTGATAAAATTTCATTGTACTACTATCATTTAGATGAAGATGGTGAAAGAGTTAAATACCATGAAACACACAATGATGAATTATTTAATGAGTTTTTAATTAATGAAGGTGTTTATGGTAGAAAAGGTGAAATTAAATTAGATAAAAACTATAAGAGTTTTTCATCTAGAATATCTAACCTTGAAGCAGAATTAGATTTATTAGGATTAGAAGCTACTAATGAGTTTATAAAATTTTCTAATGATACTACTGGTAAATCAGCTACTGCATTTAAAGAAGCTAAAGAAAATCTTATAGAGCAAAGAAAAGTTAACAAAGATAGAATTAATCAAATTAATGATAAGCTTGGTTCAGTATACGAGTATTCTAAAAAAGAAGCTATTAGAAAAGGTTTATACATTGAAAACTTTAAGCAACTTGAAGCTGAAAGAAAATCTTTACAAGAAAAAAATGCTTTAGTTAAAAAGCAAATAAAAGATTTTTACAATGAAACACAACAAGAAAAAGATTTAGAAGCTAAAAGAAAGTCTGCAGTTAAAGCAATTAGAACTAGAAAAACTAATATTAAAGAAGCATATAGACAAGAGTTTGAAGCTACACCAGTTGAACTAATTAATACTAAAGAAGCATTAGAGAATCATTTTTTAGATGTTGAAATTCAAATGTTACTACATCCATCTCAACTTAAAAATTTATATTCTCCTGTAGCAGATACACCTTTACAATCAAGTAAAGATGATCACTTAACATCTGAAGATAAAAAAGGAGTACCAATGACTAAGCTATATAACTTAGGTTATAATGTACTTGCATCTATTAGATTTGTGTCAGGTAAAGCAGGTGTAGGTCAATTAGCTACTTGGATTAACTTTACTGACTTAGCTCAAAGACATGGATTAAAATTAAATTCTGCTTACCCAAGTATAGAAATTAATATAGAAGGGTTTGAAGGTAGTCTTGATTTAGGTAATAATTTAGATGCTACTGGAGAATCTATTTCTATTGTACTATCAGCATTGCTTACATCACAAGTGGATTTAGTGAGAGATCCTTATGCAGAAGCATTAAATATTATTAATCAAACTTTAGATACTATTGCTTACATGGTTGTAAGAGGTATACCTGCTGCAACTATCATAGATATAATGAAGTATCCATACATATCTGATTTCTTAAAACAAGAAAGAATTAATCAATCTATGCTTATAAAGTCTACTGGTAGAGCTACACCAAGTAATCCAGGAGGTCTTCAATTAAGTAATGAAGCATTGCAAACTAAATTCTTACCTGCTTCTATTGAATCTAAAAGAGTAACAATGGAGCAAATTAAGAATAAAGATGAGTCTATTAAATATAGTGTTCTTTCTATGTTCTTAGATTTAAGAAAACAAGCTAGAGATATTAATAAAATTAAAAGATATTACTCTCCTGATACAAAATATCTTAAAGATAGAAATGCAATCAATGCACTTAATGATTTATTTAATGATATTAATAATCCAGAAGTAGAACCTATTGTAATATTAGATGAGCAAAACAAACTAATTTCAAATAATTCTTTATTACAAGGGTTTCATGAAGGAAGAAAGCTTTATGATAAATTATATAATAAGTATTATTTCCTAGATAGTATTAAAGAATATCAATTATTTAAAAGAATTATATCTCAACAGTTAAGATTAAATACTGATGATAAAGCAAAGTTTTATGAATCAATAGATCAAAATCTTATTACATATTTATTACAAAAACATTCATCTTACATTAAAGAGTCAGGATTAACTTTTGATAAAGTTATGAAAGGTAAAAGCTCTACAGCTAATTTAATAGCTGACCTTAGAGAAGATGCTGACTTTGCAGATAACTTATTTGTTAAGAACTTACTATCTTTAGTAAATAACAGAGGTACAGGTATTGATAACTTTAGATCTTTTAAAGGTAAAGGAACTACATCATTTATTAATGAACAAGCAGATTCATTTGATGAATTAAGAAAACAAGATCCTCAAACAGCAGCTACTATAGTTATAGCAAATGCATTTCAATCAGGTACTTACAATTCAATATTTCAATTAAATAAGTTTTTACCTTATGACTTACAAAAGATATTTCTTGTAGATTTAAATCAAATTGTAGCTAAAATGCTAGAAAGTGATTCTATAACAGCAACTCAAGTTAATGAGTTTATGCATAAATATTTACTATCACATACTGAATATATACCTGAAACTTGGAAGTTTAATCCTAAGTTTCTTAAAGAGGCTACTAAAATATTTCCATATGCTAAAGATAACAAAGGAAATATCTTTTTAGTAAATAAAGGTGTATTAACAGATACTAAAGTAACACCTATAGGTAATTACCAAGGTATTGATTACAATAAAATTGTACCTATTACAGATAACTTTAATGATGTTACTGTTACAGAATCTGAAGATGTAACACTTACTGAAAAAATAAATATAGAATCACTAGATATTGATTATAGTCAAGAAGTTAATGTGTATGCAGGTACAAATGAAAATAGTAGCTTAAGTAACTTTTCTTCTGACAAACCTGTTACTATCAGTGGTCAAAAGTTTGATACTGTAGAAGGATATTTCCAAGCAAGAAAAATGGATTACTCTAGTGAATACTATCAAAGTAATATTCCAGGAAATATGGAAATGTCTTTAGCTAAATTAGAAAGATTTAAAAAAGCTAAAGGTTCTAATGCTAGATTGATGGGTTCAAAAAAAGAACTACCAGGAGTTAGAACAAGTGAATGGGATGCTGCATCAACTAGTATATTAAAAAAAGGTATGTTGCAATCATTTTTACAAAATCCAAAAGCAGCTGCTGAACTATTAGCTACTGGTAATGCATTACTTACACATAAAAATGAAAGAGGTGTTGAACAAGATAATGGTAGATTTTCAAAGTTACTAATGGAAATTAGAGAACAGCTATATCAAACATCTTTGCAGAATCAAGAAGAAATGCCTACCTTTGAAAAAAAGGAAGAAACAAATCCACATGAAGTTAGAAAAGGTGTAGATCCTGTTTATCAAGATTTAGCTGATAGAATTGACATTGAAAAATTTGATGCTTTCTTTCCAGATTATGCAGAGTTTAGTATTGATGAAAAGATAAATATACTTAAATCAGCAAGTGAAGAAGAAATAAAAGTAGTTTGTAGAATACTATGAAAAAAAATTGTGATATAAATACTCCAGGAACTATAGTTGCTGATAAATTAAAAAACCATCAAGTTGCTGATTTGTTTCCAGGAAAATGTGAAACTCAACAAGAAGGTATTAATAGACTTGAGTTTTCTAATAGAATTCTTGAGATAAAAACTTTAGAGAGTAAAAGAGGTTATAGTGTTGTAGGAGTTGATCCTAAACAATTTATGACTAAAAAAACATTTACTACTGAATCTAAAGAAGCATTTGAAAAAAAGATGGGTGAAGCTAAAGCAGCTGAAATAAATAAATCACCTACATCTATATTACAAAGAGATCTTGGTACTTATATCCATCTTGAGATGGAGAATTTAATAAATACTTTAGCTACTACTGAATTTAAAGATAAAGTATTAATAGCAGCAGGTACTTATAAACCATTAGCTGATTTAAGAGCAGCTAGTAAATTATCAGAAGACAATTTTAATGTTTTATATAAAACAGCTAAAAAATTAATTGAATTAGGTATTTCTGAACAAAATAAAATAGACCCTGCTGGTAAAGTTTACATTTCTGCAGAACAAAGATTACTTGCATCTAGTACATTAGGTGGTACTTCAGATTTAGTTTTTTTATATTCAGATGTTACATCAGATAACTTTGACTATAAAACAATGACTACTAAATATGGTGATGTTAGATTTGACAGAGGTAAAGCAAAAATTGTAAATCAAAATTGGATTCCTTTTTATAAATATGAAGATTGGAATTTACAATTACCTAAAACTACATTTGCATTAGAAAAGATTATTGGTGTAAAACAAAATAATAAATGTAGGATTATACCAATAGCAATGATTTTAGAATACAAAGATGATGTACCAACTGGTAAAATAAAACAAATAGAAACATTTGTATCAGCATCAGATTATTTAAAACAGATACCTATTCAAGAAAAAACAGGTATAGGTAGTTTAGATGAAAGTATTAATAAATTAAACAGATTAAAAGAAAACTACATATTTGAATTAGGTCAAGGTATTTCTCGTGAAAGAAAAGAGTTTTTAAAAACTAGGATTGATAGACAGACTAGAGCTATTAATGCAATTATCATTGACCAGGATATATCTAACCTTATAAATGACTACACAGCAGTAGTTAAAAAATATGCTGATGTAGAAAGTAAAGATTATGCAGTATTAAAAAATGTATCAGCAGAAACTATAGAAGATAAAGTAAATTCTAATTATTTAACATTAGAAGAGCATAGAGATTTACTTAAAGAGTTAGGATTAATATCTGCTATTATAGCAGGTTCTTATGAATTCTATGATAGAATGGGTGCTGATGAAACTGATTATGTTAAGTATAGAAGTAAATTAAGAACTCTTCAAAATCAAATACTTGTATTAAATGAGCAATTGCAAAATGAATTATTTGCAAGAATAAAATTAGATAAAACATCTATAACTGAAATAAAAAGTTCTTTTACTATTAAAACAATAGACCAAATGTTTAACACTTTTGGTGAAATACAACATCCTGTATTTAGAGAAGCATTTAAGAAAAAAAGTATGGCTGAAGCAGAAGCTAAACTTAAGTTACAAAAATTTAAAGATAACTTAGAAGAAGTTGCTGTTGAGTTAGAAAAATGGGGTAAGTCTAATGGATTAGGATTATTTGGTGCATATGATAAGTTGATTAATAAAACAACAGGTAATATATATGCTAAAAATAATGCAGAGTTTACAAAAAAATTAAAAGAAGCTCAAGAGAAAAAAGATGCTAGTTTTGTAGATAAATACTTTAAACCTAAAGACAATGCTAAATCAGAACTTGTTAAGTTTATTTTAAGTGTTGTTGAAAAAAGTGGTTTAATACCAGGTAAAGATGATGAAAGGATTAATCAGATATTAGAAGATAATACAGTAGATAACTATAAATTTAGTGAAAGATTCTTTTTTAAATACTATGAGTTAAGACCACAATATGTAAGTGGGTTATCTTCTGAAATATATTCTAAAGAGTATATTGAAATTCAAAGAACACCAGCATTAAAAAATTACTATAACTTTTGGATTAAAACTATGCAAGAGTTTAGAGAAGTTACAGATATGGCTAATGATTATACTGCATTACCTGATAACTTTATTCCAAATTTTAGAGCAGGTCTTATTGAACAAATGTTTCAAGGTGGATTACCATCTGCAGCATGGGAATCATTTATAGGTATATTTAGACAACAATCTGATGATACTGAATTTGGTTATATGACTGAACTTGCTAAAAAAAGAGATATAGATACTGGTGAGATATTACATGAAATACCTTTATTTGGTCTCTACCCTATTTATAATAAGCAAAATGTAATAGATAATAGTTTAAAATCTTTTGATTTAAATAGAGTATTATACACATTTGCAGATATAGCTTACAATTATGAGGGTCTAAAAAAAATAGAAGCTGAAATCACTGTTTTAGGTGATATGATAGCAACTTTTGATATTAGTAAAAAAGATTCTAATGGTAAAATTATTAAAACTATTGGTGGAGCTTATAGTAAACTAACAGGTAAACAATTAACAGAGTATCAAACATACCTTAATACAATTAAATACCATGTATATGGTATTAAAGAACAAGGAGATATATTAAATAAAGATGCTGCTAGAATAGTTAATAAAGCTAATAATCTACAAAGAGCTTCTAAGATGATGTTTGAGCCTGTAATACAAGTATCAGCATCACTATCATCTAAAGTAATGTCTTACTATGAAGGAGTAAAAGCATTTTACTATAATAAAGGTCAAATGCTTAAAAGTGAAAAAATGCTAGCTTCTGTTTTTACTGAAGAAGGTAAATTAACTTCTGCTGTTTTACAATATTTTGAATTTTCAGATAAAAATATTGATGTTAGAGCTAATGAGTTACCAAGTAATTTTCTTATTAAACTTGCTAATAAAGGATTAGGGTTTATTGGATTTAGAAAAGGTTCTGAATGGATAGACAATAGTATAGGTTTATCTATGATGCAAAACTATGGTATAGATGAAGATGGTAAAATTAGAAGATTAAAAATGTTACCTAAAGGTTCTAAATCATTACTAGAAAGATCATCATTAAAAAATGGTAAGCTTGAAATTGAAGGTATGACATTAGATGTATACAATGATTTTACACAAGCAGTAAAAAAAGTATCTAGAAGTATTAAAGGTGAGATTAGTGAAAAAGATCAAAGAGCAATTAACTACACAATTCTAGGTAAACTAGCAATGACTTACAAAAACTGGTTACCAGATTTATGGAAAGAGCATATGGGTAGTGTACAGTATAATAACTATACAGATGCTGTAGTTATTGGTAGGTTTAATGCTATTTATGAAAACCTTAAAGATAATGAAAGTAAAAAGTTTTTATTGTTAAACCAAGCTGCTTGGATAGGATTAGGTAAAATACTATTAGATGTACCACTAGCACTAATACCAAAAGTAGGTTTTAAATTTTCAAAAACTAATGAAGCAAGAGCTAGAGCATTATTTGAAAAATTTAAACAAGATAATCCTAATGATAAAAGAATACAAGAATATAGCTTTGAAGAGTTTTTAGATTATTATGATGGTCAGATAAGAGCAGGCATACAAGAGTTATCAGTATATTTAGCATTAATTAGTCTTGTACTTTTATTAGGTGGAGATTGGGATGAAGATGGTAAAGGTGATTATCAGCAGTACTTAGCATTAAGTTTAACTTATAGAATTATAAATAGAATGAGAAGAGAGTTAGGATTCTTTTTAGGATCTGAAGGTGTTGATATTGCATTAAATACAACTATTCCAGTAACATCTTTAGGGCTTGATTTAAAAAGAAGTTTATTGAATTTTATTGAAGAAGCTTACAATGATATTAGAGATGTTGAAAATCCTTATGATAAATCTGGATATTTTTACTACATGTCTAAAGTTACTCCTATTGTTAATCCTATTAAGAAAGCTTTAGACTTAAAGAGAGAGTCATAATGAGGGTCTAAAAAAAAGAGGGCAAAGCCCTCTTATTTTAATCTAATGAAACTCCATAGTCACTTATTAACCCACGGAGCATATCTCTAGCATCTTGATAAGCATTTGCAGAACTTTCATTTAATGTTTCATCATACTTAATTTTAGCTCTTAGTTTCTGGTCTAAATCCCATATAACAGCTTTATAATCTGAAGCATGCACTGCATTATTAAATTCTATTTGCTCGTCAGGTAAATTATATGTTATAGTTGCTTTTGCCATATTAACGTATATTAAAAAGCCATTTAACTAAACTTGGTACTTTTTTTAATTGAGCAACTACAGTTTCAGCATCAAACTTTAAATTAGTGTAAGACATTCTTAACTGACTATTTTCATACTTAAGTTCTGAAACTTGTTTAGCATAGTCTTTAATCTTAATATTAAGATCTCCTAATAATCTCTCATTAGCACTAAGACCATTCTGTAGTGAAATAATCTGAGATACTTTCTCATCTATTAATTCAGAATGTTTAGCATCTGCTGTTTGTGTCACTACAATAGTAGACTCTGTTGTTTCTACTTTAGGCTTACGTGATCTTCTTCTTGGTTTATTTTCCATTGGTTATTGATTTTATTGTTTGTTCAAAAGGATTACCTTCAATAGACTTAACTAAGTCTAACATTTGTTTAGCTATATCTCTAATTTCTACTTGTGCATGCTCACTATTTCTAAGTTTAAGAAAGTTAGCAAATGATCTCATATTAAATTGTACATCAGCTTGTATTTGAGAATTGTAAGTTTTAAAGTATCTAGCAGATTCTTTAGCTCTCTTTCTACCAAGTATAGGAGTAAGTTCTTCTAGACATTGATGATAAAGTTTATTACCTTGTTGTGTATATTCTTCTAAAAGTAATTGCCAATCTTGACCTACTAATCCTCCATCTCCAGCATTACTCCAATCTTCAGGGATATAAAACTTATCTTCTTGCAGTTCTTTATACCTAGCTGATTCAGCGTTAATAGAAGCCATCCTATGCTTTAATAAATGTATATGGGATGCAATATCACAATCCACTAAGAAATGCACTGTACCCTTCTCAAAAGGTGTTTCATGACCATTACTCCATAAGTAATTAATCAATGCAGGTATTCTAACTTTCTTTTCTTCTGTAAGCTCTCTTGAGGTGCTTGTCCAAGCTGAACAAGCTATAACCTCATCAGAGCCATAGAATCCTAATAATTCTACAGTATTATCCATTATTATTTAATTTTTTGTTTTCAGCAATTAATATACACATTTCTATAAAATACTGCTGGTCAAATTTGTTTTTCATAAGATTAACATCTTTATGTACAAGTTGTATATTATCTAAAGTATAACCTAAGTTGCTATTTATTCTATCTATACTAGCAGAATTTTTATTATTATTTTCATCTCCCCAACCTATAATAATTTTTGTCAATGCACATTTTTTATCTTGCTTAACCCAAATATTATAAATGTTTTCAAGTGTAAATTCAATAACTTTTTTATCTGATAGTTTAGCAGATCTTCTATATCCTTTTAGAAATGCTCCTGGAATATCTTTATAGCCTCTCCAACAAGGGTTATCTTCTTTTTTACATTTTCTATTTGGTGATTTATTTGCAATAGTTGTTCTACAACTTCTACATATACTATTTCTAGTCAAAGCACCATGATAAGATTTATAATAATTATAAATAATTTCTTTATTACAATTAGGACAAATCCTAGAATATGTTTTAGATAATTTCACAACTTATTCCTCCACAAGCTACAGAATCATTAAAATTAATTATGTCATCTTCTTCTATAATTTGAGATAAATCTACATTAGTTAATTTATTTAGTAACTCATTATACTCTTCTTCTGTTATATTTTCGAAAGGCGCTTGGCTATAGCTACCACCATCAAATGGAAGACAGCTTAACCCATTATAGAATTCTTTATTATCCCACATCCATTCTCCTACAACTTCCCACTCATCTTTTTTAACAATGTATCTTAATAAAACATCAGGATAATCTCTATCTGTAATGTCTACATCATACATTCTATTTTTATCAATAGATATAGTAGCAGATACATTATGTGTATTATCACCATGAATATGCCCTGGTTTAATCCAGTCCATAGATACTTTCTTAACTCTTTCTAATGTATCTAGAGCAGTTTCTGTTCTTATTACAGAACCAGCAGGTGCTTTAATAGGAATTTCTACTACTGCAGAATTAGGAATTAATAAATGATCTTTAACTAGATTAGGATGATTAGTAGATAAATACTTATACAAATCTTCTGATTTAGACATTTGCATTCTTCTAATATAAAAATCATTATGCCAAGCATGAATACCTGATGCAGTACCTAATACACAGCTTGTAGTACCACTTGGCTTAACACAAGTAATTCTAGCTGCTCTATTGATACCTATAGTCTGGCATATTTCAATATTAGTTAATTCAGCTTCATTAGCTGCTTCTTTAAGGTCATATTTAAATACTTCCATACTAGCAATACCTGTCATACCAATACCAACTAAAGCATCTTTTTCTGTAGTCTTTT
>Ga0315285_10004276_pt1 | contig 14827 bp, 13 predicted proteins | sample YL17G09_36_MG_FD_203698 | JGI IMG/M metagenome (GOLD analysis project Ga0315285, IMG submission 203698) | Sediment microbial communities from Yellowstone Lake, YNP, Wyoming, USA - YL17G09_36 | ecosystem: Environmental > Aquatic > Freshwater > Lake > Sediment | place: USA: Wyoming | collected...
GCTGCCTTCAGGTCATTTATCGCCTGAATGTCTTCTATCACCTGTATCCTCTTCTCTAATGCCTTCAGTTGTTTTTCTGTCATGTGTATCCCTCCTGCTCTATTCCTGGTTTTTAAACTGTAGTTATATAGCATATCAGGGTGGGTGTTGCCAAGCGTCCTTTTACTCTATCATTTCTTGGTAATTTCAATCTGATTTACCTCATCCCCCTCACTGATAGCCTTGCTCAGCGTGGCCTTGAAACCTTTATCTGCCTTTGTCTCTTTCAGTACCTGGTTAATAAAATCCTGATCCCTCTTGGTAATGGTGTTAAAGTAGCTGCACCCCTTCTTAAAACCAAACAAACCCATTACCTCAACGTAGGGATTGAGCGTAGAGGTGAGGGTAACCCTCCCATTCTCCTGGCTCACCTGATAGGGCATGTATTTCTTCTTCTCACAGTAGATCAGCATATCTGCCAGATCTTTGGCCGTCTTTGGCTTCCCTGCCCACAAATCAAGCCGGGCATCCTTTACCCACAGCGGAGGAAAGGTCCTCCAGAGATCAAGATAAATAGCGGTTGCCTTACTCGCATTCACCGCCTTCTCCAATCCTGCCCAGGCCAGATAGTCAGTGTAGAAAAAACCAAGAAAGGTGCTCGGTCCCTGATCTTCAAGGCTCCTCTTCTGCTTATTCAGCACATACAACAAGGGCTCGGTCTTCCCCATCTGATCTTCAACAAAACAGTACTTTACCTCAGGCAAGGGTCTCATCTTATCGGCTCGGGGGGTCCTCAGCACAATCTGGCAGGCGCAGGCAGACCCATCCCGGCAGCGACCGCTGGGAAGTTCTATCTCAATATCGTCTCTAAGCCCCGTCTTCTTTGCCTCCTCAACCAGCTTCCTTAAGTAGGTGAAGGTCAAATACACCTCCTGGCGGTAGTAGTCATTACGGTTAAACCGGCTGTCAGCAGGACCATAGGCCGGGTTGGCACACCACAGTACGTGCCCCACGTGTTCATCGGCCTCATTCCGCTTGATCTCGTAAATGGCAGGAACACCGGTGAAACAGTGCTGCACAATCTTTCCAAAGGTGGGAAGATCTTTTACCTCTTTTAATCCCAGCGCCTGCAGCCCCCCCTGAAAAGAGACCACTGCCAGCTCCTCCCACACCGTTCCGTAGGTCGCAAGCCCTTGATCAAATCCTAACGCGGGCTTAAACGTCCGCCAAATGTAGTAGACATGACCAAACATCGACCTCAAGGCTGCTATCGAGAGGTCCTTTAAACTTACCTTGAGCCCTTGTGCATACTTCTGGGCAAGGGGAAGAAATGGTGATACCGCTTTCTTTGCCATGGTCTTACTCCTTTCTTCTTCTGGTTGCAGGGTCATACCCCAGGTACGGGTCATAGAGGTCAGTGCGCCGATCAGTAAATTTACTGTTCAGCTCAGACCAGTTTCGATAGCGGGCTGCTACCACATTGATCTCAGCCATCACTAGCTCAGGCTTATCAGGTGAGGCAGGCCCTGCCACAAACTCCCCTATGGGGGAGATAATGCAGCTGTTGCCAATAAAGGTGCAGTCCCGCTCCACCCCAATCCGGTCCGCACAAATGGTGTAGAGAGAGTACATCAGTGATTGTGCCTGCGCGGTATAGGCAGCCGTGGGTTTCTTGAAGGTCTGAAGTGGGTCAACTACCACCCAGTTGGTCGAGTCACAGAGGATATCAACCCCTAATGCAGCATAAATGGCGGTGACTTCTGGAAACCACCCGTCGTAGCAGATGCGGCAGCCGATCCTGCCAAAGGGAAGCTCAAACACCGGAAACCCCAGATTACCCTGCTCAAACCACAGCTTCTCCTCATTCCAGGGGTGGGTCTTACGGTAGGTGCCAATGTGACCTTCAGGCCCTACTACCGCCACCGAGTTATAGAGACAGTTGCCCTCTCGCTCGGTGATACCTGCGCAGAGATAGGCATCGTACTTCTTGGCCATCCTGATCCACTCCTGGGTGGTGGGACCTTCGGGAACTGACTCGGCCAGGGCAAGGGCCTCTTCCCGGGTATTGTAAATATAGCCGGTATTGGAAAGCTCAGGCAGTACCATGAGCTTTGCGCCCTGCTTTCCTGCCTTCTCAATCAGCTTAAGCCCTTCGTGCATGGAATGTTCCTTATCACCAATGTGGGGTTCAAATTGAAGGGCAGCAACCTTGATCAGGCTCTCCTTACCCTTCTCTCTCTTCCCCGGATAGGGGGGAATAGGAACTTTTTTTGAGGTGTGTGTTTTTGCTGTCATAGAAAGCTCCTTTCTGGGTTAGTAAGTTGTGATGTTACTTTTCCTTATAAATAATAGGTGAAAATTGCTTCTTCTTTGAAACAAGTGCTGACTCTAGGCAAAAGAGTATAGCATCGGGTGCAGGAGGGCATCCGGGAAGATAGTAGTTTACTGGTAACATTTTGTCGATTCCCCCTATAATGGGGTAGCTTTTCCTCCACAATCCCCCGTCAATGGCACAGGCTCCTACCGCAATGATAGTTTTATTTGCGGTGAGCATTTCCTTTAACTCCTTTATCCTTTTTACTAATGGCCTGCTCAAAGATCCGGTAACCAGCAGCACATCGGCATTTTTAACCGTTCTCACCAGGGTGATTTCTAGAGGGAGTTTTTTCAACAAAGAGAGACTGAAAAGATTACATACCTCCAAGTCACACCCGTTGCACGCCCCGATGTTGGCATGGTAGCAGGCTATGGCCTTTTTTACAGGAGCAAGATGAGGTGTAGAACTTATCGAGCTACTTGGTAAACTGTCTGATGAGGACATCACTTTGAAGTTTTCTCCTGCACGTTGAGCACAATCCTACCCATTCTAGTTCTCGTGTGGTGAGAGGGGCAAACAGATCTTTAACTGTTTTTAGGATCACTTTTGTGGTGCCAATGATTTCTCGGCAGTGTTCACACCTTTTAAGCTTAATCCGCAGCTCGTGGTGTAGGTGCTCTTTGGAGGGTGAGGGCAGTTCGTTGCCCGGAACAAAGCTAATTGCCGTTACTGGGCACACTTCAGCACAGAGACCGCAGTAGATGCAACTGGTTAACTGGAATTCAACCACCCGGTACTTTTTGTTATCTGAAACCCCTATGCACTGAGCGGGGCAATTCAACGCGCACGCACCGCAGCCAATGCACTTTTTCTCATAGAGCACCATTTTTTTATAGAGCGGGGGCAAGGGGAAAGGTGGTTTTATGGGTCTGGGGGCCTCTACTTTTTTATCCTTGAGGTTAATGAAGGCTTCTTTCAACTCGCTAATCAGGTGCAATTTAAGCATCGGTACGTCCTAAAAAAGTCTTTTACGTAGAGGGTCAATGTTCCGTACAGGAAAAGCAAGGATCAATACTGTTGATGGAGATACGTGCGTCGGCGATATTGGTTCCTCTGAACATAATGGGAAGAACCTGCAAGTTTGAAAAGGGAGCTGCCTTTATCTTCCAGCGCAGCGGTCTGTTGTTTTCTCCTGTGAGTATATAGTGGACTGTCTCACCCCTGGGTGATTCAACGGCGGAAATACTGTCCGTATGGGGTGGAATTTCTTCAACCTTCAGATTAATTTCTCCCTCAGGCATTTTTTCGAGCGATTCACGCATGAGGGTAAGGGATTGCACCATTTCATCAAGGCGCAGGGAGACTCGTGCAAAGTTATCTCCCTCATCTCGGGTAATGGGTTTAAAACCCAGACTTTCATAGGCAGCGTAAGGATGGTTGACCCGGGCATCGACAGTAATTCCTGAAGCACGGGCAATGATGCCGGTGGTGCATAGTCGACGAACATCAGTGGGAGGAAGTGTGCTTACCCCCTTCAATTGTGAGAAGGTGAGAAATTCACCCTTCAAGGCTTCGATAGCAAACTTGAGCTCACCTTCAATACGGTCAATCAGTTTAGGGAGGCGATCTTGAGCATCCTTGGGAATATCTTTTTGTATACCCCCGATGATGTTCATATCAAAAATGATGCGATTACCTGTCAAAAACTGAGCGAGGTCGAGGACATCTTGCTGCAACGAGCAGCACCTTAAAAACAAACTGGCAAATCCTTCCATATTACACAGCGAAGCTAGCCAGAGGGAGTGGCTGTAGAGTCGTTCAATTTCCAGTAGCAACGTTCTGATATATTTTGCTCGGGGCGGTATCTCAAGGTGGGCTGCAGATTCTATCGCCTGGCAGTAACAGGTACTGTGAGAAAACCCACAACAGGCGCAGATCCTCTCCGCGATAAAGGGGATGTGGTGATAGGTGAAGGCACTTTCTCCCATTTTCTCTAACCCCCGGTGGTTGTAAAACCCCCGGTAGTCGGCATCTACCACCTTTTCGCCGTAGACGAAGAGATTGAGGTAGGTGGTTATTTCCTTCTGGGCGTGAAAAGAGCCAAGGGGAAGCACGGTAGTACTTGCGGGTGGTGACTTAAGACCTGGTGCTACTCCAGAAACAGATGCGGGTTTGTAATCGAAGGGAAAATCTTTTCTTAGAGGGTATGCCTCTTCAGGCCAGTCGTCTGCGAGGATAAGTCTCCTCAAGTCAGGGTGCCCCTGTGCAGTGATGCCAATCATATCTTTAAGTTCCCGCTCAGCCCAATTGGCACCAGGAATCACTGGAGTAATAGAGTCAATAACAGCAGTTGAGGGATTCACATCGGTTTTGATTCCAAGAAAGGTTTTTGCCTTATCGAGGGAAAACAGGTGTAGTAGCCTAAATGTTCCCTCCTCCTTCCTGAGGTCTGTGGCGACGCAGGTGATAAACCTTCCTTCAAGCTGGAGGGCAACATATTCTGCAAGAGTGCGAACGAGGGGGGCATCAATTCGCAGGTAGAGTAGGGAAGGAGTTCCACTCTCAACCGTGATCTGTTCATTAAAAGTTTCTTTGAGACGAGTGATAATCTCAAGGTGTACTGAAGATCCCATAGCACATTACAAGGAGTGGTGTTTAGATTTCATGGACTGTGTGAATATAGTGCTTTTAAGGGCACTTTTCTTTCTCTGCCGTAATGTGTTCTGGTCAGGTTTTTTATAGGTGAGCGCTTTGGTGGGACAGGTAAGTACACAGGCTGGTTCGAGCCCTTTCTTTAAGCGATGGATACATTTGTCGCATTTGAGTACTTTACTCTCCTCATCTACCTGAATCACACCAAAAGGACACACCATGGTGCATAGTCTGCACCCGATACATCTGACCTGGTGAACAATCACCGCAGAGTGTGATGTTTTTTCAAGCGCCTGGGTAGGGCAGACATTTACACAGGGGCTTTTTTCGCAGTGGAAGCAACAGAGGGGAACCGAGTAGTGATCATCAACAGTGGTAACGAACATGAAAGAGCTGCCTCCATGTTCTCGTGCACAGGCAACCTCACAGGCCCGGCAGGCAATGCATCGGTCAATATCAATGTGGAGTGCCTTAGCACTCATTGCTTTCCTCCACTGGCCTTGACTTGGCAGGTGGTGGTATTAAGCTCTGGCGATTTCACACGGGGATCGATAGTACTAAACGCGTGGTGATCGGTACCGCGCGAGGGCAGGAAAGGTATGAACACGATCCCTGGGAGAACCTTTTCAGATACGCATGCGGTGGCTTTTATCGTGCCTAGTTTAGTTGAGATCTTCACTTCACTCTGATCACGGAGATGCATCTTTTTGGCATCTTTGGGATTGATTTCGATCAAAAGCTCATCTGATGGACGGGAGTGCAGTACGTCGTAGGACACAAGTGATCTTCCAAAGGTTAAGTAGAAGGGATATTTTTTAGTTTGTTTATCCCTCTTTTTTGGCAGTATAGCGGTAAATTTTCCGAGCCCATCTGGTGTTGCAAAGTGCTCAGTGTAGAGGATGGGGGTGCCTGGGTGTTTGGGGGTAGGACAGGGCCAGGTCAGGCCATCGATATGGTGTACCCGGTGGGATGAAATGCCAGTGTAGGTGGGAATTATTTTATTTATCTCTTTGAGGATCATTTCTGGGCTGCGGAATGAAAACTGCTTTTTAAATCCCAGTTTTCTTGCCACGCTACAAAGTAACTGCCAGCTGGGAACTATCTGGTGAGGAGAGGTGAGCACTTTAGACTGCCACTGGACTCGACGTTCCGCATTGGTGTAGGTTCCTGTCTTTTCAGCCCACCCTTGCGCTGGTAGTACCAGATGAGCCTGCCGGGCGGTCGGAGTGAGCACGAGGTCTTGTACCACCAACAATTCTACATTTTTTAATGCCTGCTTGAACAGAGGGGCGTTGATATGCTCTCCCAGTGGGTCTGATTCCACAATATAGAGTGCCTTGATCTTCCCCCTTTGCAATGCTTTAGCCATTTCAGGAAAAGAAATACCTTTTTGAGAGGGGAGTTTCTTTACCTTCCACAACTTGGCAATGCCCTGTTGGGTGGTGTCATCATGAATACCCACCTGTCCTGGAAGGAGTACAGGGGATGTTCCCATATCATAGCAGCCCTGGGTATTATGGTGTTCTGCGAGAGGCATTAGTCCTGTTCCAGGGCGGCCAACATGTCCGCAGAGGAGGGTGAGGTTAACAAGGCTGCTAATGGTGCTGGAGTGAGGTGTAGAGTTGAACTCACTGGAGTGAATAATGGCTGAGGCGGATGAGGTAGCATAGCACTCTGCTGCTTCTTTAATGTTTCCGGCAGAGACACCTGATATCTTCTCTAATTGGGCGAGTGATTGTTTACGTAGTGTTTTCTGCAATGCTTCGAACCCAGAGGTGCGAGTGGTGATAAACTGTTGGTTAAAGAGATTCTTTTCAATGATATGGAGCATCATTCCTTCGATGAGGGCTTCCTGAGTTCCTGGGTTTATGTGGAGGAAATGGTCAACTGCTAACAGGGCGGGTGGTATCTGGTGATCACTATAAATGATTACCGCCCCCCGTGCTTTTGCCTCGAATACCCAGTAGGCTATTACCGGGTGGTTTTCAAAAAAGTTTGAACCTGAAATCAAAATACATTTGGCATTACTTAGATCTGAAAAAGGGTTGGTGGCAGATGCATATCCTAGGGAGGTGATGAGATCATTGCTCCCGAGAGCGTCTTCATAAAAGGAAGTACAGTCTATATTGTTGGTGCCAAGTACTCTGGCAAATTTTTGTAAAAGATAACTTTCCTCATTAGTGCTGTGAGCAGAGGTGAGAAAAGCAAGAGCATGAGTGCCGTATTTTCTTTGGATCCCTTTTAACTGGGTAGCAATTAGGTTGATAGCCTCTTGCCAGGAAATTTTATCATGGGTGGAGTCATCTTTCTTGAGAAGGGGGGAGTCGATCCGGTGGGTGTGGTCAATGATATCAACGACTGCATTGCCCTTAATACACAATCCCCCTTGGTTGACAGGGTGGTTTTTCATGTAGTCTATGGTGAGGACCTTTCCTCGTTCTAGGATCGTATAAAAACCGCATCCTTCAGCGCAATTGGGACAAATGCTGGGGATTTCATGAGGTGAAGCCATCTCTGCACCACTTTATGATAGGTTTTGTAGGTCCCCTTTTTCTTCGTGAGAGGTTGGTTTGAAGGTTGCTCATGCAAATGATATTTCTACCATGAATTATACACTCTACAACTGGGCAGATGGGAGTAGATTAAAAAATGATGAGAGGCAGCACTATGGCTTCCACCATAATGCTGCCTTTTTGGGATCATGGTTTCGTACCCTTGTGCAGTTGCCCCTCCTAGTATGATTTGGGCAGTCCCAGCATCACCTGACCGAGGAAATTCTTTGACATCTCATTGGTGATAGGTGCGAAGATGAGCTGCCTGATATTTCTAAAGTAGCGCTGCATGTCGTACTCTTCGGTGAATCCATACCCTGCGAGTACCCTCATACCGCGGTCAGTAGCCTTCTGGGCAATTTCTGAGGCATAGTATTTAGCCATAGTGGCGATCACACCTGTCTGTGTGCTTTGGGGATTCTTTGACTGCATCCAGGCGGCTTTATAGGTAATCAAGCGGGCTGCTTCAAGCTCAGTTGCGCTTTCGGCCAAGGGGTGTTGTATTGCCTGATACTGGCCAATGGGCTTACCAAATGCCTCCCTCTCTTTAGCATACTGAACCGCATCATCAAGAGCTGCCCGGGCAAGACCAAGGCAGATAGCGGCGCATACGATTCTCTCATTATTAAGGGTAGCGATAATTTGATACCACCCTTTTCCTCTCTCTCCTAAAATCTGGCTCTTGTGGACTTTTACGTCTTCGTACACGACCTCAAATGAACTTAGGATGTGGCTTCCCAGCTTCTCAATTTTATTACAGGTAATGCCTGGGCTCTTTTTATCAATGAGGAAGATGGTGAGTCCACGGGCTGGCTTATCTGGTGAATCATCAGTTCTGAAAACACCGACGATGGTATCGGCAACATGGGCACCAGTGGTGAAAATTTTAGTACCATTGAGAATGAAATAGTCACCATCCTGCTTAGCCCTTGATTTCAAAGCTCCCAGGATATCGGTACCACCACCCGGCTCTGTCAAGCTCAAGCAGAAGTTGGTATTACCAGCAATGAGGGGGGGGAGGTACTTTTTTTTCTGTTCTTCATTTCCCTGCTCTAGAATGGAAATGCCACCGAAGCATACCCCCAGGAGGTAAGTCAACCCTAGATCAGAAAAACCATAAGATAACTCCTCGGTAATCAAAGTCTCTTCAATAATTCCACCACCAGTTCCGCCGTATTGCTCTGGAAACGCAGCCCCTAAGAGTCCAATCTCACCAAGTCTTTTCCACACATGGGTGGGGAAAGTCTCCGTCTTGTCCCATTCCCTTACCTTCTCTTTAGGACACTCTTTTTCCTTAAATTTCCTTACTGTTTCAACGATCATCTTTTGTTCTTCAGTCAGTTCAAAATCTAGTGCCATAAGATTTCTCCTTTCCTTTGTTTTTTCAATAGTTACATTGAAAGAGGTGAGTATATAATTTTATGAATGAACATTCATTCATATTTAAAAAGTCTGCACAGCTGAATAGCATTAACTTTATGGTATGTCAAGAATTTTTTTCTTCTTTATCTAATGACAGCGGGGAGTCAAGCGGAAGATGAATTTCGGGAGGTGTATTAAGTAACTTTGTACACTATATCATGTTCTCTGACACGGTCTTTTACTTTGATTCCGATCACCTGACCGGGAGATGCCTTTTCTATAATTTTATTTTCCTCCTGCATGGAGTTTATAGTATCCTCAAAATCAGTGGTGTGACCCTTAATCTTTATCTTATCGCCTACAGAGAGTGCTCCTTCGGTTATCTGTATTGCTGCCACACTGGGTTTTGAGAAGAACTTCACTACAGTACCTACCTTTTCTTCTGGCATATTTCATCCCTCCTTTCATGATGTTATGCTATTGAGTGACTTCTTCTATCCACTTGATATATTCAGGTAAGCCATCTGATATGGGAAATGAGATGATTTCTGGAACCTGATAGCTATGCAGGGACTTTATGCAATCTCTAATGCGGGGAAAAAGGGCGTGGGTGCTCTTAGATATTAGCATTACCTCATCCGCTTGGCATACCTTTCCTTCCCACCAGTAAATGGAGTGGATTTTAGGTATAATGTTCACACAGGCAACCAGTTTTTTTTCAACCAGGGTGGCAGCAATATTCCTTGCTTCCTGCTCTGAAGAGGCGGTGATGAAGATGATGATAGTTTGTCTTTTTCTCATAATAGTATATTTCTATCTTTATCTCTTCTACTAGGAAATTTCAAGAAAAAATTTTGGAATGGGGAATTTAGGTAATTGAAGAATTAAGGGAATGATAGTTGAAATTGGAAGAACACGACGTGGGATGTCTGATATGGGATATATGATGTGCAATGAATTATCTCATAGTTCGGTTAATTCGCCTCAGAAAAATTTTTTACTCCGTTAGAAAGTCCCGCCATTCATGGCAGGTAGTATTCCAAGTATTAATGAAGTCTAACGCAGTGGTATAACTCATCATACCTAGAGTCTGAATGAAAACCCTCTCACACTACATCGGCTTTCATTTCGCAGCGAAGCGACTGAGAAATCTCATGCAAATTCAGGGATTTCTAACGGAGTTTGCTCACTTAAACCTGATGTCTATTATCATTAATCTGTGGCATAGGTGATAAAGGGTGGTGGTGAGAGGTCACCCAGCTTAGTAATCCACTGTTGAGCTTCTTCTGGGGTGTCGAATTTCCCCATTTTCACCCGGTACCAGGTTCCTCTCTCAGGTAGCTTCTCAGTGATTACATAGGCGAGGAAACCCTGTTTTTTGAGCTGGTTCTGCAAAGCGTGGGCTTTTTCCTTTTGCTGAAATGAGCCTAGTTGGATAGTATATTTTTTTCTGACATTATCCTGGCTAAGCTCTTCAACCTTTTCAACTTTGTGTGGTGCGGGAGGTGTTACTTCCTTGATCACATCTCTTTGTTTTTCACTCTCAAGCTGAGCTTCTGAGTTTTTAAGGAGCGTGTCGTAGAAAGTAAATTGGGTGGCGTTCTTTTCCCCCTCGGTCTGAGCGGGTTTGGGGGAGTCCACAGGGATATCAGCAGGGGGGAGAGTCTTCACCAGGGTATCGGCGGCAGAGGGCGTGGACTCTGCAGATTTTTTACTTTGAGTGTATCTCACTCCCACAAAAACCCCTAAGGCGAAGGTTCCTAGGAGAGAGGTGATCATCACGATCGCGGTGAACAACGTCTGTTTTTTACTGAGTTTAATTTCATCGTCATCAGTTTTAGGCATTGAGTACCTTTCCTAGAAGAAAGCGTTATGGTTATGGTTGCTCATGGAGAATGATTTTCACATATTTTCAGGTGCACTTACTCCCATAAGCGAGAGGGCATTGTGGATCACTATCCTTATGGTAGTTACCAGCCAGAGACGCGATTTGCTCAGCTCTCGATCCTCGGTTACCACTCTGTGTGTGCCTTCCAGCTTTCCCAGATGGTAGTATCTGTGAAAATTACTCACCAGATCATTGAGGTAGACCGTGATGCGGTGAGGCTCCAGGCTCGACGCGCATCCCTCCACCAGCTCAGGGTATGATGAGAGTTGTTTTATCAGCTTCATCTCCTCTGGTAAGATGAGCAGCTCCAGGTTCACCTCATCTGGTTGAGGGAAAGGTAGACCTTGCTCTTTGGCAAAGTTAATAATGTTGCAGATTCTGGCGTGAGCATACTGGACGTAGTACACCGGATTTTCATCACTCTGCTTTTTGGCAATCTCTAAATCAAAATCAAGATGGGCATCAGACTTTCGGGTGAGGAAGATATATTTGACCGCATCGGAGCCAACCTCATCGATAACCTCCCGCAAGGTGACAAAGGTCCCGCTTCGTGTGGACATGGCGACCTGGACTCCCTTCCTAAGCAGGCTGACAAACTGTACGAGCAGTACCTCAATCATATCTCGGTTATTACCAAGGGCTTCGATTACCGCCTTAATCCGGGGGATATAGCCGTGGTGATCAGCTCCCCAGATGTTGATAATCCTTTGGTATCCCCTCTCCAGCTTGTTTAAGTGGTAGGCGATATCAGAGGCGAAGTAGGTAGGTACACCCGTGTTCCTCACTACCACCCGATCTTTATCATCTCCAAAATCTGTACTCCTAAACCAGAGGTGACCATCATTCTGGTAGATGCAGCCCTTCTTCTTGAGCTCCTCTATGGCTTTATCAACTGTTTTTTCTTTAAAAAGTGTCTTCTCGCTAAACCACCTGTCGAATCGTGAACCAAAATCACTCAAGTCTTTTTTTATCCCTTCCATTATGGAGTCAATCGCAAAGGAGGTGAAAAAGGGAAGAGACTCAACTTCACCAACTTTTTCATAGTGATCACCGTGGTGGGAGAGAATCTCTTGGGCTATCTCCTTGATATAGTCTCCTTGGTAGAAATCGGAGGGAAAAGTAATATCTTTTCCCAGAAGCTCCAGGTAGCGGGTGTAGACAGATTTGCCAAGCGTTTCCATCTGGTTGCCTGTGTCATTGATATAGTACTCACGACTGACATTGTATCCCACTGCCTCCAGAATGTTAGCCAACGCACCGCCTATTGCTGCCCCTCTTCCATGGCCTATGTGCAGGGGACCGGTGGGGTTGGCACTTACGTATTCAACCATGATCTTTTTCCCCTGGCCGAGCTGCGATCTCCCGTAGGTATCGCCCTGAAGCGTGATATCTCTGAAGGCTTTCAGCCAGCATGAGCGTGAAATAAAAAAATTGATGAATCCAGGACCTGCGATCTCACACTTTTCAAAGATATCATCCTCGAAAGAGAGGTACTTTACAAGCTGCTGCGCTATTTCTCGAGGGGGCTTCTTTTCCTGGGGTGCAATCATCAAGGCAACATTGGTAGCGTAATCACCGTGCTGTTCTGCCTTGGGTGTTTCCAGGATGAAAGAGGGCAAGGTCAGTTGAGAGAGGATTCCTGACTGAGCACATCTCTCGAGCGCACCATACATCAGCTGTCTTATTGTTTCCTTTACATTCATGAGCGTGGTTGAGTTAAAGTGTCTACTTTTCTTAAAATGCGTTTTAGCGAAAACTTAATAAATCAATTGAAAAATTGATGGGGTGGTGTTAAGAATGGGCTTATAAAGCCTCACCAATTTTATGATAGATTTTTAACTATACCATGAATCTGACAAAATTCAACCCGAATCCAGTAATAAGGAAGTTAAGAATAAAAAAGGAAGAGGTACCCCCTTTTTATGTGCGTGGTGTAATGCGATCCTACTCTCTGCATTGAGTCGAGGTACTTTGAAAACTTTTTCTCATCCTTATTACTTTTTGTGTACTTTTAACGCTGGATTCGGGTTTCAATTTTTTATTGACCATGAGGGAAGGAGATAGGAATAAGGGTTTTAGTTGCCATCAATTTACAACCCTTAAACCCTTGAACCCTCGCCCCCTTGAATCCTGTTAAAAGGAGGAGATTTTGCCCATGGAGTTACACTGCACATTGAAAGTAGAAAAGAAACATCCCTCAAAGCTCAAGGGGATGATGAAGAGCTATTATCACACTGTGCTGGGGAACAAAGGTGAACGATATGCAGAGGCACGGTGGGAAGCCATAAAGAAATCACCGTCTCTTACTTTCTATGCGGTTCTCCTGGATCGCGCTACTGCAGGGTGGGTCATTATTGATACAAACAGGAGCACGGTGGTGGTATTTCTTATTGATGAGCGATACCGGAAAAAGAACCTGGAGACGATTATACTTGATAAGCTGGTAGCAAAACATAAGCTCATCGCTGCTGAACTTCCCAAGGGTGATGTCTATCACTACACGATCTTAGAAGCATACGGTTTTAGACCTACCCGGGAGTTTACGCTCTATGGAATCCCCATGGTGAAGATGGATTTGAGCACCGCGATATACCTTGAAAAACTGAAGATGGTAAACAAGGTATCTTCTCGCCGGGAGGAAGTGGTGGCGATTGAAAAGATACCCGAAACCCAGACAGATGAAGAGATAAAACGCGGGCTGGAGAAGGTGATCAAAGCCCTTGGGGGGCTAAAAAAGTTTTTAAAAAAGGGTGACACAGTAGTATTGAAACCTAACATCGTGAGTGATCACGGTATCAAGAATGGGGTGAAAAAAGGGGGGATTGTTACTGATATCAAGGTAGTGAAAGCGATGGTAGAGCTTCTCTATCCAGTGGCAGGAAGGATTGTCATTGCTGATGGCTCATCCATCAATCGAAGCGAAACCATGAAGATGTTTACCCACTATGGGTACGATGAGCTCAGCGCACTCTATACAGACAAGGTGAGCTTGGTTGACTTAAACTCTGATAAGTGTGTTGAGAAGCGTATTCCAGGAGGCAGAAGGCTTGAGAAACGAATGATTCCTAAGACATTGCTCGGAGCAGATGTGATTATCAATATGCCGGTGTTAAAGCTCCACTTTGCCGCGGGTGCATCCTTGAGCATTAAAAATCTCCAGGGGGCGATTCCTCCCCTGGAGAAATACAAGGTGCACTTTTTTGGGCTGTGGCAGAATTTGATCAACACCTACAAGGTGATCATGCCGGATCTTATTATCATGGATGGACTTTACGGGCAGGAGGATTTTGGCCCCATATCGGGTGTTCCGAAGAAAATGGATCTTTTGATCGGCGGTACCAATCCGGTTGCAGTGGACACTGTTGCTTTAAAGATTATGGGGCTTACTGTTGAAGATTCACCACCTGTGCTCATGGCCTATCATGAGGGTCTTGGCCCTATTGCGTGGGATTGTATTAAAGTAAAAGGTGCCTCTTTAGAAGAGGTAAGTGATCCCTTCAAGAGACCTTTTATCAATCTGGAGAGCGGGAGGTGTTTTAAGATTCATGATGGGGATGCCTGTTCGGGGTGCAGGGGGTATCTTCATTTTGTGCTCAACAAGTTGAGACGTCCTGATCCCAGAGAGGAGGGTCAACAGCTGATTGACCGGACTTTTGAGCGAAGGGTAAATGTTTTTCTGGGGCCTCGTGCGGGTGATGCTATCAATGCAGAGGAGGATAATATTTTTATGGGCATATGCCAGCAGCACCACGCAGGAGGTAGCAGTATTCATCTTCCTGGCTGTCCACCTCACGCAGAGGAGATAATCAAGGGCATTTTCAGTTTCTATCAGGATCTGGAGAGGCCAAAATATGCTGACAAAACGGAGGAGGAAAAGCTGGGAGAAATACTCAAGTCCATACTTAATGAACAGGAAAAATAAAGTAAAAAGCTTCTCCCCTTGCTTCTATTTTTGTAACTACACAGGTCTATTTTAGACAAGATTTACAAGACAAACAAGATTATTGTTCATTTGGCATTTTCTGTTATGCGCAAGCGGGTAGGAGAGCAGGAGGTTTCTTAGGGCATCTTTTGTCC
>Ga0315285_10004282_pt1 | contig 14812 bp, 11 predicted proteins | sample YL17G09_36_MG_FD_203698 | JGI IMG/M metagenome (GOLD analysis project Ga0315285, IMG submission 203698) | Sediment microbial communities from Yellowstone Lake, YNP, Wyoming, USA - YL17G09_36 | ecosystem: Environmental > Aquatic > Freshwater > Lake > Sediment | place: USA: Wyoming | collected...
TGTGCCCGATCTCCTGAATCTCCTCATAGAACCCCCTCAGCTGATTGTAACATGCTATGGGATGGTTTTTATGAAATGGCAGTTTAACGAATTTCAATCCTCTTTAATGAGGCTTACCTTTTGCAACTGAAGTCCTTTATTTTCCCCCAGAAATCAAATTCATAAAAATTTCAATCTTCTTTAATGAGGCTTACCTTTTGCAACTATGCACCGTACCGCGCGATCCGATGAGACCGAGGAGATTTCAATCCTCTTTAATGTGTATGGAATGACCAAAAAAATTGAATGAGAATCGGATTAAATATCTTAAAAAACTTAGTCTATTGTCCCGCTGAAAACTGTTTGAAGATGCGGAAGCTTCCTCTGTGTTACAAACAGGAGTTTAACGCAAGTAAATTGGTGTGTATTTGTTGTGATTATTATGAGTGGTGTAAAAAAAGAGAAGATTAGGTGTCTTTCTTCTTATTCTTCTTCTTGTCCGTTGTCCCCGAACCCTGTCAGCTCTAGGATTTCCCGCACGGTTTTTTTGAGGACGGTATCGAAGTGAGGGTTAGTGTCGTTACCATAGGAACAGCGTCCATGGAGTTGATCAGCCACAATGGAAACTTTCTCGTCAAGTAGTTGCATAGCGGGATCGGTCAGAGCCAGCGTATCTAAAAAATTCCCGCGTTCTACATGTTCTCGTCCGGTTCCTATTGGCACAAACATTCCTTTTGTAACAAGGAATTGATTGACGGCTTCGGTCACGGCGAGCCAACCTTTTTCGCAGGCTTGCCGTTTCTTCAAGGGATCAGGGTTTGCGCGTTCCTTCAAGGCTTCTTGATAAATGTCTTGGGGCGTGAATTTTTTCACAGGTAAAATATAGGCACCCCCCATATTTAAAAATTGACATTATTTCTTACATGATTGAAAAGGCGTAATTTATGGAGGGACAGGACTTAACCGCATTGGAGGGCATTGGCGAAGTGCTTGCCAAAAAATTGCGGGAAGAAGGGATTCTAACCATCGAAAATCTCGCAGGGAGGTCCGCGAATTTTCTGAAAGCCATTGGGATATGAAGGGACTTGGCACGAAAGATTCTGAAGGTGGCGCAGGAGCGCTGTGAGAACGCAATAATTGTATAACTGGGGAGGACCTAATCCTAGAATATAAGACATGGCAGCACTTGACCACTGGAACAGAGAAACTGGATCGCATCCTCGGCGGGAAAGGATTTGAGGTTAAGAGAGTGTATGAGATTTATGGCCCTCCAGGGGTGGATAAGTCCAATCTCCTCTTTTAGCTCGTTTGCACCGCATTCCTTCCCCCAGGGAAGGGCGACTTGGGGACAGGGACAATTTTCATTGATACTGAGGGGACCTTCTCGCTCACCAAGGTGCAGCAGGTCGCGCGCCGCTTTGGGATCGACCCCGAGAAACTCACGCCCCACATCATCCGGTCCGCCCCGCCAACGAGCGATATTCTCATCTACTTGTGCGAGCGGGTGGTGCCGAAAATGGTGCGTGAGACCGGGGCGCGGTTGGTGTGCCTGGATTACATCGCCACACCCATCCGAAGTGAGTATGGGGTGGATAATGTCCCGGAACGGCAGCAGAAGGTCAATCTGATTATTCATGCACTGAAGCGCTTCGTGCAGGAATCCAAGGGCATCGCGATTCTTACAAATCAGACCACTGCCACGGCAAACATCATCGCACAGCAGCGCCCTTGGCGGCATGCTATGGGACATATTGTGGGACAGGAGGTGCACGTGCGGCTCATGGTGCGCACTCTGGATAGCGCGACCAGGTTGCGGGAGGTTCAAAATGAAAAGGCGCTGGATATCCGCCCCGCGCGCTGTGAGCTCTATCTCAGTGCAGAAGGGTTCACCGACGCCCCCAGCAGGGATCATGGCCATAGAAATTAATTTCTCAGACTATTTATTCAGAAACATAAAGGAAGATTTATTTTTATGTTTCATCGTCTGCCAGACCTCTCTATGTATCTATTTGTATCCGCCCTTGTTTCCGATAATTGTATAAGGTGGGACGGGATATTTTTAAAAGGCGTAGGACATCCGATAATTATTTCACTTAGTTGAGAAATCAAATATCAGGTCCTTTGAGATTCTAAAGCATAGGAAGATGGAAAGAATGGACGATGAAATGCAACCGGAACGGGTAAAAAAACGGAGAAAAATAGCGGAAAGACACAGGTTAGAAAAAGAAAAGGCAATCGAGCTGGAAACAAAGAGCGGGAGAATGGAGATGTTTATAAAAATTGGGATTTTGAGTATTTTAGCTTTGATCCCTCTCGATTTCACCATTGCTATGTATCCCATTCTGTTCGGGACAGTCATCGGCGTGGAACTTGCATCGGTCCTATATTTTCTCATGCAAGGACTCGGAATTTTTTTTGGCGTGGGGTTATTTTCTGCGGGGAGAAGAATGTCCCGAGATAGTGGCGTATATGGCGGCATTTTTCAATTGGATGCGTCTATCATTGCAACCGTGAATATTTCCATCTTTCTAATAGTGAATCCGCTTCGTTATACGCAACAGGATCTCATTATTAATAGCCTATATTATGGATTGAATACCATATCCTCAATTACCATGTTGATTTTCAGTATTTTAACTTCCTTTTTCCTCCTTTTGGTAGGAACGAATAGCCAGAAGCACAGCTTAAAATATCCGATAGCGATAAGCGGACTTTTATGGTTGGTTCAACTTTTTGTTCCAGTATTTCGTCCCTCGCCCTATCAAGATCCAACGTTCTATACCGTGATCTCGGCTTTTACCTGGGTACTCTATGGATTAACCGCATTTTGTCTCTGGAAGATATTGTATGATTACGAAGGGGTTTCACCGTTGCAGGCAGCATCCTTTAAGCTTAAATGATAATTACAGCATTGGAATTATGAAAAAAAGGATTTCAAGGAGATAATATGTTAATTGGTATAGTAGGAAAACCGAATTGTGGTAAAACTTCGTTCTTGAATGCAGCCTGTATGACCACTGCAAAAGTCGCAAATTACCCGTTCACAACCATCGAGCCCAATCCCGGAACCGCGTACGTTGCGGTGAAGTGTCCTTGTAAGCAACTCGGCATCCAGGATCAGCCCAAAAATTCGCTTTGTGTGAATGGGATCCGTTTAATTCCCATTAATTTATTGGATGTGGCAGGATTGGTGCCCGGCGCGTGGGAGGGCAAAGGGCTCGGAAATAAATTCTTAAACGATTTAAGTAGAGCAGATGCGCTAATCCAAGTGGTGGATGCAGCAGGTGCCACGGATGCTGAAGGTCAGCCTGTGCCCCCGGGAACTTGGGACCCGTTAAAAGATGTGGACTTTTTAGAACATGAGATTATCATGTGGCTTAGCGAAATTATTAAACGGGATTGGAAGAAATTTACCCGCAGAATTGAAACGGAAAAAACCTCATTTGTAGATACGATGGTGGAACGCCTTTCAGGCTTGGGGCTGACAAGATTCCACATCCTCAGCGCCGTAAAAAAAAGTGATTTGAATGCTGAACAGCCCAGTAATTGGACTGAGGCGGAAATCACGCTCTTTGTCAAAGAGCTTCAAGCAATAGCAAAACCGATGCTAATTGCGGCCAATAAAATTGATATAGAAGTGGCTAAAAAGAATATCGAGGTCATGAAGAAGAAACTCAGCAAGCAGGTGATTCCGACCTGTGCGCTCGGAGAATATTGGCTTCGAAAATACGCCGAAGATAAAGTTATCGCCTATCAACCGGGGGACTCGGACTTTAAAGTTTTGAAAAATGATAAGTTTTCAGACAAAGAACTCAAAGTCTTAGAAAATTTAAGGAAATTACTCTCAGAGTTTGGCTCCTTAGGAGTACAAAAGACTTTGAATGTCGCAGTCTTTGAATTATTGAATCTGGTTCCCGTATATCCAGTATATGATGTGCAACTCTATGCGGATAAAGATGGGCGAGTTCTCCCGGATGTGTATTTAGTCAGTCGCGGCACGAAACTTCGAGAATTTGCTGGAAAAATTCATACCGATTTTGAAAGATTTTTTATCCATGGAATCGATGCAAGAACGAAGAAGCGCTTGGGAGAAGGTTATGAGGTACAAGACAGCGATATCGTTAAAATAGTCTCAGCAAAGTAAAATCTAATCTTCTTTTTTGCTTTGGAATGCTTTTAATCCCTTCGATTGTAAGGTGGCGAGAAGTTTGGAAGCTTCTTGAGGAGTGATTTCGCCGCGTTTTCCAAAGTATTTGATGATTTCCTCCGCTTCTTTCTCATTTTTTGATCGGCGAAGTAATGACTTTAAGTTAGGCTCTTCTAGTAAGGCAAACCGATCTTTCCTTGGTTTTTTCTCTACCGTCTCCGCTTCCAAACCTTCTTCTGCCTCCTCTTCATCTTCATCATCATCATCTTCCCACCGAACTGCATCGACGGGGTATAAGAGATTAGGATCGTGTATCTCCTTTTTTAAATGAGGAAAATCTGATTCAAATTGTCCAGCATCGTAATCGACTCCATCAATTGTGTCCAGCAGATCAACATTTTCGCGATCCTCAGGCATGATGGTATCTTCACCTTGATCAACTCTATAGCGTTTAGATCTTGACGATTTTTTGGGTGAAATGTCGTCATATCCGTCTTCTTCAATTAGCGGTTCTTCTGTATCTTCAGAGGAATTTAAAGATTCATCAAAATCAATGGGGGGTCTTACCGGTTCTACCTTCTTTTCTCGGCTTTTACTGCTTTTTGATTTCTTTGGGGACAAATTAATTACCTCAGCTTGATTTCTCAACTAAATGAATTATTTAAAATTACCGCAAAAAGTACCCGCTTTAGAAAAATAATTTATAGACTTCTTTAGAAAATAATTTATAGAAAGAAACGTGGTGAATCCGTTTGGAGAAAAAGCCTCATAAATCGATTTGGAAAGAGCGAAAAAAAGAACCGGAAGAAGCCGTGGTTGAGAAAAAGAAAGAAGAATCCATTATCATCAGTGAGGAAGTTAGGGAGAAGTTAAGTAAAGTGAAAAGAAATATTACGATCCTCTGTATTATATTAATTGGACCAGTGGTAATTAGTTTCGTCTACGGCGGTATGATCCTTTTTTTGCCTTTTGTGGCCTTAATTGCGGTTTTTATTGGAGTATTTATGGTGTATTTCCCGATTGCAGATATGTTAAAGAGAACAGAAAAATAGAAAAATGGTGGAACTATGCAAATAAGGGAGATTCGTCCTGAAATGACAAATATTTCAATTCGTGCACGTATCCTATCACTCCAAGCACCGCAGTCGGTCCGTTCAAAAGCTGGAAAGTCGTTACGCGTTGCAGAAGCGCTTTTAAGTGATAAATCAGGTAAAATTGCCCTGACGCTCTGGCAGAACCAAATTTATAAGGTAAAAGTCAATCAAGTTGTGGATATTAAAGATGCCTACGCATCCCAATATCAAGGCGTCACGAAATTGACCCTAGGACGGAATGGAACCTTGGAGGTAGTCGAAGACCCATCCTTTCCATCGATGGATGAACTCTTTCAGGATTTGCGAACCGAAAATCAGCTATGAGCTTTATTGTAAAGTGAAAGCAATTTCTTCTTCTCTACTTTCATATCGATAAAATCCCAGGGGAGCTTTTCATCGAGTTTGGGCGAAAATATTTGAGAAACTTCGAGGGAATAATTACACTTTTTAAGGCTATTCCGCCAAGCCCCTAAGGATCCTCCCTTATGGAGAACTTCGAGGGTAATATCACCCAGACTCTTAGTCCCACGTGAAAGAGCGCCCTGAATTCGGGCCCAACGAGGGTCTAGAATTTCAGAGTTATAGATTTTTAGAGCACGAATCTGTCTCTGGAGGACTTTTATGGTTTTTTGGAGCGCCAATAAATCAAGAGGCGGTTCCCACTGAAACGGGGTATGCGGCTTCGGAATGAAAGGATTGATACTTAAATGAAGGTGTTGAGGCGAATAGAGCTTTTGAACAATCTGGTTGAGCAAGTCTGTGATCCCACTAATATCAGCTGATGTTTCGGTTGGGAGACTGATGAGAAAATAGAGTTTTAAATTTTCTATTTTGGCATCAGCACATTTTTTTATTTGATCTAGCAAGACTTCATCAGTGAGAGCTTTCCCGATTACGGCACGCAGCCGTTCAGAGCCTGCTTCGGGAGCGATCGCAATGGTTTTGACGCCGGCGTCTTTCAAGAGCGCGAGCAAGGAATCAGAAAGCGCATCCAGCCGTAAAGAGGGAAGAGACAGCTGCAGCCCTTGCTCTATAATAAATTCACACAACTCCTTCAACTGGGGGTAATCCGAGAGTGAATTCCCAATCAACGAAATTTTCTCGACTTTCGAAGCAGCAATCCCATCCAGAAGTATCTGTTTTAAAGTTGATAAGGCCCGGAACCGGAATGGGAGCCCCTGATATCCAATGAGACAGAATCGACAGCCTCGAGGACAGCCCCGGCTCACTTCTAAAAAGAGGCATTTCCCAAAAGGGGAGCCCTCAGAAATTAATTGGGTCGTAGGATGAAAGCATTTATCTAACTCCGGAGCCACCAATTTAGGGATGGTTTCTCCCTCATAGAGTTGCGGAATGAATAGCCCGGGAATTCCATGAAAATCTGGTATGGTTTTCAGTCCTTTTTTATAATCGATTAAAGAAGATATGAAGACATCTGAAATGGGTTCAAGATCGCCTAAAACGAAAATATCAATGAAATGGGACAGCGGGAGGGGATTCTCTAAGGCGCAAGGCCCACCCGCAACGATGAGAGGAACCTTACGATCTTTGGATTGAAGCGGAATATTTGCTACCGAGAGCATTTCGAGCACATTGATATAATCCAATTCGTATTGTAAAGAAAAGCAGATTATGTCGAAGTTGTTAAGAGGTTGTCCGCTTTCCATAGATAGGGGACGAGTTTTGGGGCTGTAATAGAAGCGTTCGCACTGAATATTATCGAAGGAATTGAAAAGATAATAGAGCAGTTGAATAGTAAAACTTGCGATGCCCGCCTGATAGAGGTTCGGGTAACAAAGGGCTATTTTTAATTGGATTTTTCTGAAATCTTTGCGAATTATGTTCAATTCATTCAATGTACGGTCAAGTCCATAAAGGTTTTAAAACTCTCTGCATCTGGTACATTGTGGGAAAATAATATAAAGCCCTCATTAGTTCCTCTTTTCTCTTCAAATATGGTAGAAATTGCTGAACATATTTGATAATCTCTTTGAGATTTCCCAATTTCTCTGGGATCGAATAAAGGGCTTAGTTCGTTTTCGTCCCAACTCATTTGACGCGATTCTTCAACCGAGTCTGGTTTTAATGCCGAGAGAAAATTGGATTGGACGTTTTTTAAAAGTTTTTCCTTATATTGGGCCTTCCACGTACCGTTCGCTAAAATTAACCAGCAAAAATGTCCATAATCGTACATAAAACTTCACACTGTCTTCTACGATAAATAATGCTTGCTAGCATGGCTTGATCATTCTATTGTATTTTTTTTATAAATCATTTTTTAACATAAGAATTCTTAGTAATCCTATCAAGTGGTAATCTCAGGCGGAAAGAAATTGTAGATGCCCATATTAGACAATTAATTAAAGAATGCGCACCAAATAAAAACTATATCCTTTCTTTGGGGCATTTAGTCACCTATTCTGTAAAGATTGAATAGCCCGGGGTTCTGGATATTAATGATAAGAAGTTTACAAGAAGAAGCAAGGACAGAAGAGTTAATAAGAGCCGGAGATTCAGCATCCCCGTGTCTTAAATTTCAAGGAAAACTCACCCGTTACCAAAGAGTAAATATATTATATTTAGTTACTATTATAACAGCATTGTGGTATTATTTTACTTAGCCTAATAGGATAAAATTAATCATTTCAGAAAATATTTATTAATTGTATAAATACGAATAACTTAAGACAGATAAAAAGAAGTGGGTCTTATGAATTTTTTTAGAACCGCTAATCGAACTATCAAAGTTATAGGGATATTGACCCTCAATTTTATGCTTATTTTGAGTTTTTTGAGTGGTGCTTTAGCAACTACAGCCCGATCTACCACTCATTTTGATGACGAAATTGTAGAAATCCAAAGACGAGTTTGTGATCCTACCTACCTTGATATGCAAAATTTACGGGTTAATTTTAGTATGGGAGAGGGGAAATGTCTTATTAGGGGTGTTAATTATTCGTATGATAATACGGGAGTAGGACCGACTCATAGCGTGCTCCTTCGCTTCCTAGGGGATAGCAACTTCGTTGATTACAGTGATAATAGCATTAAACATGTTAGCAGTATTTCATGGCGATTATTTAACCTCACAGGTCCAACTTATCTCCTTGATGAGGATCCTGCGGTTGCCTTTATCGGAACGCAAGCTTCAGATAATTGTATATTGCTTTCAGGGGATACACCCAGCCGCGGATTCAGCTATTATAATACTGGGAGCGGCTGGACCTTGGATTCATATGAATATCTCGTGAAACTAATTTATGAATGGATTATAAAATTAAACAGCACAAACCCTGCATCCGGAAGCATAACAACTTCTGATAATATTGATGCTTATTTTGTGAATCTAACGGCGGGAATTCCTTATATGTTCGTGCTGGATCGCGTAACAGGAACTGGGAATTTGAGTATGCGATTGGTTGCCAATCTAGAACTTACAAATAATGTTCTTGCGACCTCGATTAACACGAATGATCCAACGTACATGTCATATAAGCCCTCCAGTAATGCCACAGTTGTCTTACTTGTGGAGGCAGAAGACGCAATGTCCGATACTGCAAATTATAATATTGCGTATTATAGCGATAAACCTCCGACCTCAAATAAACCGGATGATATAACAACTATGAAATCAGGCATAGAAACGATTAATTGGTCTCTTAAAGATGAATATGGGGGAGGTTTTTATCGCGTCTTAGTTAATTCAACGCCATCGACTTGGAAGACGTGGGTAAATAATACCAATCTACAATATCCAATCGATAGGGCAGCGCCCGGTAAATATAATTATACTATAGCCTATAACGATAGCGGCGGCAACTGGGGCACTCCTGATACGGTGATAGTGGACATTCTGGATAGCCCTCCGACATCGAATCATCCTGCAGATATAAAAACGGCAGTGGGTAGCTCAAGAGGAGTTCCGTGGATATTAAAAGATGATTTTGGAGCAGGTTATTATCGTGTTTTTATTAATGCAACCCCTAGCAAATGGCAACCATGGATTAATAATAGTAATTTGAATTATCCGATCAATACAACGCTGGCGGGCACCTTTAATCATGTAATTCAATATAATGATACGCCTGGGGGCAATCTGGGCATATCGGATTCGGTCATCGTCACAATTAAAGTTGATATTGTGGCGCCGACCTCCAATCAGCCTGCCAATATAATCACCAATAAATATGGTCAGGAAACGATTGGATGGGTTCTTCGGGATGACTTTGAACCTGGGTCTTACCGTGTTTTGGTAAACCAGAGCCCCTCAATCTGGAGATCCTGGATAAATAACACGAACCTGCAATACCCAATCGATAGATCGGCGCCAGGTGTGTTTAATTATACCATCATCTATAACGATACGGGAAAGAATTGGGGAGCCCCTAGTACAGTTTTTGTGACGATTTCTGATAATCCACCGAGTTCCAACCATCCCACGGATATCTTGACATCCACAACCAGCACCGCTACGATTCCTTGGAATTTAACCGATGATTATGGTGCAGGACGCTATCGAATCCTCGTGAATTCCACTCCAAGAGCGTGGCAAAGTTGGATTAGTAGTAATCTTTTGAATTATCCCGTTAATACAACTGTTCCTGGGAAATTCAATTATACTATTCAATATAATGATTCGAGAGGTCAATGGGGCGTACCCGATACGGTGCTGGTGACGGTTTTACTCGATACACCCCCGAAATCGAATCAACCTTCGAACATCACAACGTACGTGGGCTATAGCAGGACCATCAATTGGATTATCACCGATGACAAGGGCGCCGGCTATTATCGCGTCCTAATTAACGGGACGACAAAAAGTCCTTGGGCGACGTGGATCAATAACACTAGCGTGAATTATCGGATAAATACCACCGTACAGGGAAAATTTAATTACACAATACAATATAACGATTCAGCTGGCCAGTTGGGAATTCCGAAAACTGTGTGGGTAACGATCAAAATCGATAATCCGCCGAAATCCAATCAACCTTCGGATATCACTACCTATGTGGGATATACCAGAACTATCGGTTGGATTTTAACCGATGATGTCGGCGCCGGCTATTATCGAGTCCTGGTAAATGGTACTACCAGTCAATGGAATGCTTGGACAAATAATACATCTATTAATTATCCAATTAATACAACGAAACAATGCACACGTATTTATTCTATTTATTACAATGATTCATTTGGACAATTAGGGACGCCTGATACAGTTCAGGTCACTATTTTACTTGATAATCCCCCGCAATCAAATCAACCAGCGGATATTGTCACTACTAAAGGATATGTCCGGTATATAGGCTGGACGTTAACGGACGATGTCGGTCCAGGGTATTATCGGGTACTAATCAATAGTACGCTTAAACCATGGAGCCATTGGACGAATTATATTCCAATAAATTATCCAATCAATACTACTAAAACAGGCACCTTCATCTATATGATTCAATTCAATGATTCAATAGGGCAGTTAGGGATTCCTGATACAGTAAAAGTTATTGTTAATAACCCGCCTCCATTACCGACATCCACAACACGAATAAATTTAACCTGCCTCCTAAATGGGAATACCACAGTCAAAGAAAAGACCTTTTCAACGCCGGTGGAAGGATGGAATAGTACCTATATTGCCATGAATCTCTCGAAGGTTAATCTGTACAAATATTATTTCCCCGTAGAGGAGGATTCTGATTTTGGTTTAGGATTCCGATATCCCCTTGACACCCAAAAGTGGGTTATGGGGTTCAATGTGACAGATAGTTGCCAAATAGATAAGCTCGATTTTGTTTTTACAACAGATTTTTCATTTACTCCCGAAACGGTTAGAATTCTCTATGTCAATGTCATTATTTACAATGCGACGTATAACCCGACAGTGGGAAACTTAGTACCACATCGGGTGATATACAATCAAACGGAGTGGAAGAGATTAGACATGAGAGCTTGGCCAATAACGGGTTGGGTTTCAGCCAGTGTTGCACCCTACTGGAACGGGACCTTGACGAAGAAGGCACCATTATTCGTAAATAGGACCAGCCAAAATACCTTTTTTATAAGTTTTAACACCAATAGATCCTTATATTGGCATTATAATAATGATGACGCTACGGATCCAGATGACGGCCTGGTTTATCAGGGGATAGGCGTCCTTTGGCACAATCAAACAACCGATGCCACTTTGCGATTGAATCTGTCACCCTTGAAAACGATAGTGGAGCCTTTTAAAATAAATATGACGATCAATTCGAAACCAGTTACCCAAGTGAGAACTTGGAATTATTCAGGACTCCTGATAGCTCTACCCACAGGATCAATTCCTTTCAGTGTCGCTTCCACGTGGTATAATAGCTCTTTTCAAGTCAATTGGACGAGTCGTCTGCAAAAAATAAGCACGGCAGTGACAACGGCTTTTGTGGAGCCATCGAATGCAATTGTAGCATGGAACGTAACAATTCCAGCTGTGTTCGTAACGAAATCATATCATAAAATGATAAATGTCACAATTCCGACTACTTGGAATGCAACGAAGGTATTCTATGATTCAAGCGAATATAGTAAGAGTTTTTGGAATGAAAGTCTTAGGAATAAACTAAAATCGGTAATAATTAGAGAAACGAATAATGGTATGTGGGTTGTTGCCTGTAAAGGGTATAATTGGATTTCAGGCATCACAATCCCCCAAGAAAAGGTTTACATAGTCGACCTAATGACCGTATCAACGTCTTTAATCCACCCTGTTTATGATAGTCAAGACGAAACCGCACAGCTTAAAGTGATGGATGCGCTTCAAAACAATTTAGATGTAGTTACAGGGAAAGGTATCGGGAATTTCATAAATATCACCTGGGATATAAGCCAAAGTATCCATACCAATGGAAAATACTACCTCCTCGTATCTTGGTTTAACGGTACAGAAGCAGGAGCTTGGAATACTAGCGTTACAGTCTATAATTCAACCTCCCTAGTGATTCTAAGTCCAGAGCACAGAGGCACGATTATCGAAGTGAGCAAAGGGGAGATGTTCAATTTGACTTTGCTTTATAATATGTCCTATTGGATAGGGAAATGGGACACCTTGTATTTGAATAAAACATCCGGTGCAAGGGTTACATATACCTTCCAAAGTATGATTCAGCAACCGATGAATAGTATCTATATTGGAAGATGGGCGTGGATTACGACCATCAGCGCCCCTGCGATGTATGGAACTTACCTGATTTATATTAACGCAACTGCGTGGGGCAATATTCAGAATTATACTAATTTCGAAATTACGCTCCGAGTGAAGCAATACGGAACGAAATTAATTTTTAACGACACAGCGGCAGAAAAGTCCTGGAATAGACCGATTGCATTCACCTTTCGATATACTAATTTCACAGATGCGCCAATTTATACTCAAGATATCACGATTAATTGGAAATATGATTTTGGCACGATTTATAGCGGGTTGTTATTAAAAGGCTTTAACTACTCGGTCTTCTATAATGGTGGTACGGGGGTTTATACCATTACTTTTGCCAATTTTTCAGCATTCAGATACAATTTACTATTTGTGATTGATTCGGAAATCTATGAATCCCAAGAAGCGTATTTAACATTGATATTTACTAACATAACAACCAGTTTAACCAACCAAACAAGCATCCCGCGAACCGCGTATCAGCAATATGGAATTGTGAATGTGACCGTTTTCTATAAAGATTTATTAAACAATCTGGGGGTTCCGGGCGGAGTAATCCAATCTAACTGGTCAATTATCAAAAGTTATGCAATTCAAGATATGGGCGCTGGATATTATAAGGTATCATTCAATATTTCCAAGGTTTTTCTAAATAATTATTCTGTTTTGTTAAGAGCCAGCAAGATGAACTATCAAACAGCGAATTTAGTCATCCGGCTGGAAATATACGGTTATCCTACAACAATAACTAATATCAATGGAGCGAATCTGACAGGATTTTACGCCAAAATATATGCGATGGATAATTGGACCATTCGTTTTAATTATATCAATGTGACTAACGGGAAAGGGATCTCTAGTGCGACGATAACTGCCAGTTTCGGAGGTCGTAGCTGTGTGTGGCAAAATTTGATTGGCGGCAATTACACTATCTGGGCTGATAGTAATAAATTAAACGCGCCGATGGCTGGTCAGAACTACACTTTGCAGATTCAAATAAGAAAATCTTTCTACGAGCAACAAATTCTTACGATTACCGTGAATGTCCAGAAGTTACCCACGCAATTATTGCCGTACCAATCATTGATTAATGCAAGAATCGATGATTTCATCGAGCTGCGGGTTCGATTAAACGATACACACAATCATCAAGGAGTGGGTGGAACCGTATGGTATAAATTCCAATCTACTACAAGGCAGATGCAGCCAACTGGGGTCGTAGGAATTTACACAATCACCATAAATTTGACTAATTATGTACCGGGTGTATATCAAATTCAATTTACGTCATGGGCCATAGATCATCAGAATGCAACCACGAACATCTTATTAAATGTATCGAGATTAAATGTGGCGATCATTCCAGAAAGCCCCACAATTTCGGGATATATCAACGATTTATTGAATATCACCATTCAATTAAAGGATTCGAAGAATAGAATCGTTGAAAATCTCATCGTAACTTATAAAATAGAGGCGCTTGCAATCGAAAATGCTCTTACTTACCGAGGGAATGGGTTTTATGATGCTACTATTGATTTAACAGGATTCGGTACTATCTCGTATCAATTAAAAATAGAATCACCGCTCACCTCTCGATACAATAATTCCCGTATTATTTTGACTTTAACCGTGAATAAAATGCCGACGATCATAATACCTGGGAGCCTCAATATTACCGGGTATTCTGGGGATCAATATGTCCTCAATGCCCGGTTTATGGAAACAGTCCATAACACGTACATCAATTCTGCCACTTTACGATTTCAGATAGTGGGGAAGACTTCACCAACAATAATGGCATTTATGGGAGCGGGAACCTACCAATCGACGCTTAATTTTACAGCTATTGGCGTTGGAGATTATAAAATTAGACTGAATGTCTCATCTTCCGTGTTATATCAAGCCTATAATATCTCACTGGACCTGCACATTCGTGCAAAAATCCAGACGCGATTACTCCTCTCGAATCCAACCCCAGAAATTGAAGAAGGGGGTATCATTAATGTGACCGTAAAATTGCAAACGGTGAGTTCTTTTGCTTTAAGAGACAAGCCAATTGAGTGGACAACAAGTGTCAAATTTAATAACGGGAGTATCATCCTCGTTCAGCAAATTAAATACACTGATAACTCAGGGATTGTAATATTTCAATACCGGGTGTCTAGCGGAGCAAGTTCCATCGATATTCTCGCAAAATTTGCAGGTAGCACGAATTTAACGGATGTCTGGAATACAACCAGTATCAATGTATTAAAAATATCTTATAACCTAATCATTCGCGTCCAATCAAATATAAAGGTTAATGAACTTTTGATTATTAGAGCCGATTTGTCAAATATAACGCATCCCATTGGAAATGCGCAAGTCAATTTCACTATTATTGTTGTGTATTCGGGA
>Ga0315285_10004284_pt1 | contig 14806 bp, 21 predicted proteins | sample YL17G09_36_MG_FD_203698 | JGI IMG/M metagenome (GOLD analysis project Ga0315285, IMG submission 203698) | Sediment microbial communities from Yellowstone Lake, YNP, Wyoming, USA - YL17G09_36 | ecosystem: Environmental > Aquatic > Freshwater > Lake > Sediment | place: USA: Wyoming | collected...
GGGTTAGTGGTAAATCCAGCAACCCAATCTTTTTCAGCCAATTCAAGTAATGATTTTTTATCTGCTCCATCAGCAAATATTTTAATTTTCAAATCTTTAATCATTTTTATCCTTTAACATATCTACTAAATCTCTTAAATCTTTACCTATGAAAGTTGGAACTATATTTTGTTCTTTTAATATTGTCATACTGTTTTTATCAGATGAATTTATTAAAGCTGTATTTAATCCAAAAGTATTGCCAGCCATAACATCTGTATGTAAATCGCCAACCATCCAACTTTTAGATTTATCAAATATATTAACCCAAGCTTGTTCTAACATACCTACTAAAGGTTTGCGACATTTACATTTGTCTTCTGACTTATGAAAACAAATATGACTACTTCCGATAACTGCCCCATTTTCTTTCGCTACATCTAAAATATAATTATGTATTTTATATATATTTTCTTTTGTGGTTTTTTGTTTGGATGCAGCAGGTTGATTAGTTGCAAGGGCTATTGAATAACCTAAATTATTTAATTCTTTTAAGCAGGATGCGACCCAAGGAAAAACTTCTATTTCTTCTATAGTCATTGGACTATCAGGAATATTTGTAACAGGATCATATAATAATTTATTTAAAATACCATCACGATCTAATATTGCTAACTTCATTTATTAATCCAATCGGTAAAATCTTGTAATCCTTCGGGTGAGCCTATTTCAAAAAATCTCTCATCTATTTTATATCCAGACAATTTATTTTCAACACTTAACTGATGAAATAATGTGGATAAATCATATTTTTGATTTATTGGAATATAATCTTTAACAATATTTCTATCTAATATAGATAATCCGTAATCAATATAGTTAAATTCTGATTTAGGTTTTGAGTTTTTTTGTTTATCATAAAATACTAAATCATTTTCATATATAGCATTACTACTGTCTAATTTATTTTCATTATGATAAACTGTCATTAATGCTGATAAAGATTTTTGTTTGAAATATTCGAAGATCCATTCAAAATGTATGGGCAAAAACGAATCTCCGTATGTAATAAGAAACGCTTCTTCAAGCACACTTGCGTCATACGCTTTGCGGAGAGCGCCGCCGGTGCCAAGAAGTACGTCACCATCTTCAATATATTCTATATGCAGATTCCATTTAGAACCATCTTGCACATAGTTTTTAACTTGATCGGCTAAATGTCCTACAGATAGTACGATGCTAGTTATTCCGCTATTAGATAAATATTTTAATTGATAATCAATAAACGGAATATCGTTTATAGGTATTAAACATTTATGTATATTGGGAAACATAGCAGACATACGAGTTCCCATTCCACCAGCCAATATAACACACTGCATTTAACCCTCTTCCACTGACATTTTAATTTGGCAGTATAAGTACTTCTTTAGTTTTATTCCAATTAGTTTTACTACCTTTAATACAATAAGAGGCATCTATAAGTTGAATATTTGCCCAGTTATATAATTCTCTAATTTCTTCACAATTATCATAAGATAATATCCAGTTATTTTTTGTTTTTAACCAATTAGATAAATCTAAATGTTCTTTATCTTTCATATATTCTTGATATAACATTTTCCCCTTTTTAAAATAGGGAGGATCTAAATAGACAGAGATATTTTTTTTATCTAATACATTATATTCATTAATATCTTCATTACTCACTACAGTTCTATTTGCGAGCAATTTATGTATTTCATCAATTTTTGATATTAATTTTTTAGCGTTATATCTACAATCAACTGTATATTTAGATTTTTGATTTTTTCCACCTATCGGAGAAGCTCCGCGGCGCATATCTCCACTAAAACTTGTTCTATTAAAAAACACAGCTCGATATGCAAATTCAGCTATACTGTTAGCTTCTGTTTCTCTTAATTCATAAAATAAATCAATAGTAGGTTTAAGTTGAATTAGATTTTTTAATTCGTCTAAATCCGACCAATCATTGCTTGCAACAAGTTTCCAAAAAGAAAATACAAAACTATCTTTATCATTTGCGTAAAGAGGTATATTTGGATATTTTTCTGCTACTTCAAGTAGTACCGATCCTCCACCAACAAACGCATCACAAAAACCAATTTTATCTTTTAAGGAATTTTCAATGAATGGCATAATTTGTGGTAGTAGTTTATTTTTCCCACCAGGATAACGAAACAGTGATTTCATTTTGCTAACAAATTATCTTTAAATACCAATTTAACATCATCAAAATATATTGCCGATTTACTTGTTAAGTGTGCTAATTTCATTGGCTTAAATAAATTATTTTTATGTAAATCTTCTAATTTAAGAATTGATTTAATTTCTGCTGATTGATTAGTTAAATCAACTGATACAAAACATACATAATCTTTATCTGAATATTCTTTGAATATTTTTTTATCTGTCTTTTCAAAAACAAAAGAAGTGCCATATTTTTTTGCTTGCTCGACACTTTGTGATTTAATATGTAAATTAAGTTCTTGATTTGTAATATCGTGATCCCAAGATTTTTTAGATTTTTTATAAATATTGAAATCTGGTGGGGTAGTTTCAATTCCTTTTTCTTTAAAATAAGAAAAAACTACTATTTCAGCAAGTTTGCCGATTATCTGATCTTGGGTTCTTTTTTCATTATTAAATTGACCTCTCGTTGAATAAAATCCAGTATCTATTTTATTAGCGAAATCTTGGCATTTTTTAATGTCTTGAGATGAAAATTTTATTATCATATTTAATCTATAAGAATTGCATTACTATATGCAATTGCGTTGTTTAAGGGTGATAGGCAAAATACTTGCCATGATGATGCTTATATCATCAACATCTTGCGCTTTCATTTTAGAAGACCGGCAGTTATCAAAATCATTTTTGTGTGAGCGTAAAAAATGTTGTTATAATATAAAAACACAAACAACACAAATATGTGGTTCAAGTTCTGGTGAAGATATAATAATCATTATCATACATCATAATTAATGAATGATTTCAAATATTTACGTCATTTTCATATTTTCATATTATATTAATGGTCAAGATAGCTCAACATACAAGATTCGATGAAGATGTGCAGGATAAAGTTCCTTCTTATTATAATCAACCAAGGCAGCGACTTCTTTTTCCAAAACCTCCTGCAAATGAATGGAATAGTCCAATTACAGAAGAAGAAATTCCAGATCCTGAATTAAATAAACCTCGTGTAGAGCTTGATTTAGATTACCCGGAATTAGGACCAGAACATATTAAAACACAAATTACATCCGATCTTCCAAAAGCAATAAACAGATACAGATATCGTTATGATACTCCTCCAGCAACTCCTATCGTTCCAGTTGATACAGAAAATGTAATTACCGAAGAAGAAGATTATGACGGATATGATCCGGAAAATGCAAGAGATACTAGCGAAGAAACAGCTCGATTAAATCGAGTTGTAAAGATGAAGATTTTAGCCAAGTATAATAAATTAAGAGCTACAGCTATTACTTTTTATACGTACTACCAAGAAGCAAATGCTCTTGCTGCCGCTGATGATTATGAAATAGATTTAAGTGGAACATACGCTGATTTATTTTCTAATTACGGTAAATTAATTACACATAAATTAACACAAGAAATTGGAAGATTATTTGGCTCTAGTTCTGGATCAAGATACAGATATGGTAATAGTATTAAGTATATGATGGAACGCGGTATTAATATATTTAATATTACTGATGAAAATTATCAATCTAAAATAAATGAATTAGATACATATATTAATAATATGAATAATATTATTAAAGATTATGAAAAACGCATTAAATTACTAAAATATATTGGTCCCAAAATTCAAGAAGAAGCAGATCGCGTACTTCAACAACCTGATGTAATTAAATTTTGCACTTGGATGGATACATATTTCCCAAATTATAAAGCAGAACTTGTTCAAGACGCTATGCAAGCTATTGAAAAAAGATCTCCAGCCAAACATACCAGCGGGATAATTACATTTGGAGATTTGGTTAATTTTAAAACTTATAAATCTATATATGAAAAAGCACAAGTTGCAACAACAAAAACTTTTAAATCAAATATAGAATATAAAATTCATAAGGATATGGAACACGCGGTTCGTGATGAATTATACGAAAGAATATCGCGCGTATTTATTTCATTAGCAAATTATGTAAGTAATAGAGATAAAGATTTGTCAGCTGAAGAGCAATGCAATCAAATTATTTTATTTTTAAGAAAAAATCTTAATTTAGATGTTCGTTCAATTTTTACATTTAGCTTAAGTGTTAATAAAAAAAGTATCAATACTTATTATGAATCTGTACCGGTTCCAGAAGGCAAAGATCCAGAAGTACATAAACAGGATATGATCTATCAAGCTAAACAAGATAGCGAATCACTTTATATGTATTTCGTTAATAGGCTTGATCATTTTATCAAAAACTTCTTGGAAAAAAATATTAAAGATGATTGGGTAGCAAAATGGGGTTTAAAAAGTTCAGTGGAACAACTTGTTACTAAACTTGTAGGATATAAAAGTACTATTAATCAAGAAGAATATGCTAAATTATTAGAATACAATTCTCGTGATTTTGATAAAATGGCTGGACAATTTGTTTATACTTTTATTCTTCAATCTATTCGTGGTCTTACCATTTCAGACTCTCGCCATAAAGAACCGGCTTTAGGTGGAATTAGTGAAATAATCAGTCATTCAGATGGTAAATTTTCTATCGAAGCATTTACTAATTACGCACATCAACTAGCTCCATTTGTACCTAAAGAAATATTATTTGCATCAATTAAAGCTATGTTTAGAGAATTAGATCATACGTCTCTTAATAACTTTAACAGATTGAATTTTGCTTCTTATCAAGTAATGACCCACGTTATTGTAGAGCTCTTAAAAAGAGATAATAAATTAAATCACGATAATTTTTATAAGTTATTTAAAAATATTACATTCTATGCAAAAATACACGAGCAATTAGCTGCTAATTTTCCAAAATCATTTAATGATGATGAGGTTTTTAAACTTATTATAGAAGGTATTCGAAGTTCTCAAACAATGGAACAAGATTTAAATAATCTTGTTGTATTTGCTAAATTTATTCACAATGAAGCTGGCGATTTATCCGACGAAATAGTTCGTAAAATTATACAAAATAAAAACTTTATTAATTTTAATAAAGTTGGTATAGTTAAAAAAGTTTTTAAATGTTATACGCAAATTAAAAATGAAATGGGTGTTAAAGGAATTTATGCCAAGTACGGAAAACTTATTGCACAATTAAGAGAGAGAAAATATATTAGTACAAACTTTAGAGAAAATCTATTTTTAATTACTAAATTTTTTGAATCTAATGAAGAGATCAATCCTTCCAGTCCAATATTTTCTCAATTATTTGAAGTTTCTTCACAAATAGAAAGTGATTTAAGTATTCTGGAAATGGGCGAAGCTCTTAAAGATTTATTAAAAGGATATAAAACAAAGAGTCCCGCTTTATTTGATTTAGATTATCCTTTAAGAAACGATTTACGTTTTAAAGTTTTAAAAGATAAAGACCCAAGAATTTTAAGAATTGGTATTGAAACCGATTGTTGCCAAAGACTTGGTGGAGTTGGAGAAATTGCTGCTCGTGATTCATTTATGAATCCATTATCAAGCGTATTAGTTCTCGAATGGAAAGATCCAAAAGAAAATGATTGGAAATTATTAACTCAAAGTTATTTTCATTATGTACCACAGGATAATGGATATATTTTGGATAACGTTGAACATAATAATAAAAATGTTAGAACATTTAAAGAACAAAATCCAGATGTTTCTTTGGAAGATGTTTATGCCGTTTACGCTAATGAAATAAAAAATAAGTTAGATGTATCTTATTTCTTGTCAGGTAAAGGTTATTCTAAAATAGATTCTCATAAATTTAATACTGATGTTAGAGATACTGATCCTAGATTTTTAGACGACCGGGCTTTAACAAAATATAAAAGAGATCATTATTCGGATTATGAAGAACGTAATGGTATGAATTTATTATCTCCTAATTTTGATATTGATAATGCGCGTAATAAAGTATTTGCTCCAGAAATGAAAAAAGCTAGATTACAAATGCGTAAATTTATTAAATCAATTTTACATCCCATTGGATTTAAAAAATTCGCCCAGGCAACTTCCACATCTACGCAACCAGTAGCAGCTATTCCTGCAACGCCACCTCCATCTCCACAAGATATTAAAACTTTACCAGGTATAGATATTAAATTATTTGGACCGCAAAGTTGGAATTTTATCAATCAATTTATGAATATACTCAATAATGGATTATTTGAATTGGGTCAAGGAAAAAAATTAGGCAATCAAACTGTAAATTTTCAAACTGTTACAAAAAATCCAACAGGATTAACAAGTTTTAGTGGTGGTTTAAAAGGATTGTTTAAAATATCTACTCGGTTATGGGAAATTGTAACTGCTGATAAAAATCAAATATATACAGTTGATGAATCAAAAAATATTATTAATGATTTGAAAAATCAAATTAATACGTCGGATTTTCCCGAACCGGCGGCACAAAGCCTTAAACCTAAAATGATAGCTGTTTTAAATAATTGGTCAGGTATTCTTCAGTAATTTTATTCATTGATATATTAATAGATAGATGAAATTTGATACGCTTAAAGATCGTGTACTTGCTTACGAAGACGTTAGTGATTTTAAACTGACACGAAAATTGCCAGTAATAATCAATCTTAATGGTCGTGGTTTTAGAAAAACTACATCCGTATTACAAAAACCTTATTCAGAAGAATTTGTTGAAATTATGGGACAAACTCTCATAAGACTTGCTTCTGAAATTGAAGGGGCAGTTTTCTTATATTCATTTAATGATGAAATCAGTATAGTTTGTCGAAACGATCAAACCATAGAAAGCGAACCCTGGTATGATAATAGTATTCAAAAAATTATATCTGCAAGCGCTTCTATAGCCAGTATTGCTATTTTTACTGCTGCCCAAAAACAAAAAATTAAATTGTTAGGCGATCCTGTATTTTTAGGTAAAGCATTTATTATACCTTCTTTTACGGAAGTTATTAACTATATGATCGCTAAACAGCATCAAGCTTCACATACAGCAATTTCTATGGCTTGTTTTTATGAGCTACTTAAAAAGTACGATGCAGACAAAGTATTAACAATTACTAAAAATCTCACCATAGATGATAAATATGATTTATTAATGAAAGAATGTGATGTAGATTTACAAAGTTATCCGCTTGCTTTTTGGCGGGGAATTGCTTGTTATAGAACTCCCAAATTGATAAAAACAGATTTTGGCGAAGAAATGAAGAATAAGCTGACTATAAATGATACTTTACCATTTTTTAATAAGGATCAATTATTTTTAGCTAATATTCTCAAAAAAACTTGATATATAATATATAGACATTAAAATTGGTAAGAACGATTAATGACTTCATTTGAAATTCGTAAAACAGATACTAAAGGTAAGGGATTATTTTCTCTAATACATTTTGCTGCCAATCAAGTTGTTTTATCCTTTAAAGGAAAAATACTTGATAAAAAAACAGTATATGAATTACCAGATGAAAAATCAGAACTATTTTTACAAATAGGAGATGATACTTATTTAGATTTAAATAAAGATGTATCTTTATTTATAAATCATAGTTGTAATCCTAATACTGTAATTAAAATTATATCTAAAACGGCATTTTTAATTTCTACACGAGCAATTTTGCCAAATGAAGAATTATGTTTCGATTATTCTTTATCGAGCTCTGAAACTCCAAATGATTGGTTAATGACTTGTAAGTGCGCTCAATGGAATTGTAGAAAAATTATTTCAGGATTTACGACACTTTCTGATAAAGAAAAAGAAACATATTTAAAATTAAATGTTGTTCCAAACTACATTAAAAAATTATTATAATTAGGTAGTAAATGAAAAAAGGTATTATTTTATCGGGTGGCACCGGTTCGCGTCTTATGCCATTAACAAGCATCACTAATAAGCAATTACTACCTATAAATAGAAAACCAATTATAGACTACTCGATAAATACTTTAATAGAATTAGGTTGTAAAGAAATTACAGTTATTCTTGGTGGCGAACATTTTTCACAAATTGTTTCTTATTTAAAAGACGGCTCCGATCGTAATGTACATTTTAATTATATTTATCAAAATACTCCTTCCGGAATAGCTCAAGCTATTAATCTATGTGAACCTTATTTTAATAAAGAAGATGAATTTGCAGTAATACTTGGAGATAATATTTTTGAAAAACCAATAGATATAGATATTACCTATACTTTAAAAGGAACTAAAGCACAAATTGTATTATATGATACTCCTGAAATTAATAGATTTGGATGTGCTTCTATTTTGAATGGAGACATTGTTCATATAGAAGAAAAGCCAAAACAATTATATGTTAATTGTGATTCAAATTTAGCTATTACTGGATTATATATTTTTACCAAAAAGTTCTTTGAATATTTTCAAACCGCAAAACCATCTGCGCGTGGCGAATATGAAATAACTGAAATTCTTAATAGTTATTTAAAAGATGAAATGTTAGAATTTTCTAAAGTAGATGGGCGCTGGTTAGATGCCGGAACTTTTGAAACTATCGATATGGCTCGTCAATTAGCTAAAGAAACAAAATTAGAAGATAATTTTATTAAAGGTAAAGAATGAAAGTAATTATTGTAGGTAATGGTTTTATCGCATCTCATTTAAAATATGAGGTTATTTCGGAACGTTTATTTGCTGATGATTATTATATCAGAGATCAAATACTAGAAGTTTATAAACCAGATGTAGTAATTAATTGTATGGGATATTGTGGTGTTAAAAATATTGATGATTGCGAAACTAATAAGGAACGCACCTTGGAATCAAACTTAACCATTCCAACAATATTGGCTACCGAGTGTGCCAAACTTAATATCAAGATGATTCATATTGGTAGCGGATGCATTTACTACGGAGAAAGTCCAAATATTAAAGTTTCATTAGCTGGACCTCGTGATAATGGTTGGAAAGAGGATAGTAACCCTAAACTACAAAATGCTAGTTTTTATAGTAAAGTTAAATATGCTTGCGATCTTGCAATAGGCGGTTTGCCAAATGTTTGCGTATTACGTATCCGTATGCCAATTTCTGATAAAAATGCGCCTCGTAATTTAATTAATAAATTATTAAAATATGAAAATATATTAGAAGCCGAAAATTCAGTCACATTTATAAAAGATTTAGTTAATGTAATTGATTGGGTTATTGAAAATAATAAAACTGGAATTTATCACGTTACCAATCCCACTCCACTTACTCATATTCAAATTCTTGAAGAATATAGGAAATATTATCCAGAACATAAATATAATAAAATCAATGAAGAACAATTGCAAGAATTTATTGCCGCTCCACGTTCTAATTGTTTTCTTAATACTGATAAATTAACTCAAGAAGGTTTTACTATGACTCCCACTTTTCAAGGTTTAGAAGAATGTATGGCAAGCTATGTACAAGGAACAAAGTAATGGAAGGTAAGTTAAAAATTGAATTAGAAAAAAGACCAGATAGTTATGGTAAAACATTTTATATTGGTAAAATTAAAGCACCGATTACTATTGATTGTGAAAAAGGTATTGCATTTTTAATTTTTACAAGTGATGATGGCGAAGAAGAATTGCAAATTTGTAATCTAGAAAAACCAACAGATAAAAAAGAACCAAAAGTATATACTACTATAAAAAAGAAAATACAATGAATATGCATTTTGAAGAATTATGGGAAGAAGCGGAACGAGTTTCAGAAAAATCCCCAATCCCTCGTGATGAATTATTTATTAAATTAAAATATGAACTTGAAGAATATTCCAAGTTAGACAACATACCATCAAAAGAAATTCAAAATATTTTGAAAACAAAAAAACTCGGAGAGATTTTGTTTAAAATCGCCGAGCTTTCTCGAGTTGATAATATTAATACGTTTGCAGCTTTACAGCTAGAAGTACAATATCTAATTAAAAAAGATTAACCAAAGATAATTGATGAAGAAGCTGCTTCATATTGTGGAAATCTTTGTTTCCATAATTGTCTTACATAGCGAGCGGCATCGAAGCCGGGACTTGATTTACTCATTTTAGCTACACCGTCATTAAAACTTTTTGCAATATTGGTAGCAACTTTAAGACGCCATTCAATTTGATTATTCGCCAATTTTAATTCTACAAATTGCATATCGTATGGTCCCATATTATGTAAACCTATAGCTTCAGCCAAACTACCTATAACGGATGGAGCGGCATCTTGTAATTTCAAATTATTTCTTTTTTCTTCAACTTGTTCTGGCGTAAGATTTGGTGCCGCTTGGGCAAGTATAATTTGAAATTGTTTAGCTATCTTATATAAATTATTTGCCATTTACTGTCACAATTTGCACTAATCCCGCATCTGGCTCGACGCTATGTGCAGCATTAGAAATTAAATCCATCATTTCTTGTTTAAATTGATTTAATCCTTGTGGATATTTTACTTTATCTGTAAAGGGTGGACTATTAGATGGAATAACTAAATTACAATTAATTACAGTCTTTCCATCTCGCTTTACAACATTCAAACTATTAAATCCTACTTCGCCCCAATTTCTATTAGCCAAATTGACTGTCAAGAGACTATTAAGTTTTTCTCTTAAAGCTCCAGAAGTATCTTCAGCAGCAGCAGCGGCTACTTGAGCTAATTTGACTTTAAACTTTTTGGCTAATGTATTTAATTTGGACATTTTCTTTTCTCCCGAATGCACTTGTTGTAATAAATATAAACTTGTTTCACGATCATTTGAAATACTCATAATCATATCATCAAGTCCAAGAGACATTTTTTCTGATTCTTTGAGTTGTTTATAAAAATCTTCTGCAAAAGCTACGAATTCTTTTTCGGCATTTGTAGAAGCTATAATTAAATTTGTCAAATCAGTATTGCTGGCGATATGATTTTCTAATATATCGTGTATCAGTGTAGGTTGTTTGGCAATGTCTAAAGCATCGCTACCGAATAAACCTATAAATTTTTCGGCAGCGGAGTCGGCGTTTTCCGCCGCAGATTTATAAATTCTTTCGAATAATAAGTGATTTCCGTAAAAAGCATCACCGGAAGCTACCCAATGATGGTTTTGATGAATTAAATATAAAGCTCGTAAAAATCCGACGTATTTTGCACAATTTTCGTTTAAATCCACTTATGCCTCGATACCAAAATGGCTTAATATCCCTATAAATAAATAAGTAAGTATAGCTATAAAAGATTAAATACGAACTTTATGTTCTTGTTTTTTCTTTAATATTTTAATCTGAATCATTGGCAGTGGTTCTGTAGAAGCACTATTAGTAATAGTATCAACTATTGAGCCACTAGCTTTGAAAAGTTGTTTAAAAGATTTATAACTAATATTTTTGGTGATACACCAGAGTGCTATCGATCTTGTAATATCTCCAATAGTTATACGCGTATCAAAATTAGTATATTTTGTATTTGTTTTAAATTTTAATTTAGAATTTTGTTTTACAACTTTAATTGGTTGAAAAAATGCATTTAGATCATATTCAGTAGGCGATGTATATTCAAGTCTTTCTAATAATATTTTCTTTTTATTTATAAATGCTTTAATTTCTATTTTAGCGATTGGTCCCATTTCATTTAATTCGTCTTCATTCCAAGCTGGCATATTAAAAATTTTTTGATATCTTTCTCGAAGACGCCCTCTGATAAAATCTTTCTTTTCTGAAAAAGAATTGAAAAATATATCTCCAGCAAGCGTATTACATTCGCGACAACACGGTATTTTTGCCAACTCAATATCGATTGATAAATCAGCCAGTTTAGCCATAATTGAAATTGGAACCACATGATCTTGTGTATCTGCAGGCATTCCGCAGTAAGTGCAAATATATTGTGAATTATCGTCAGATACAGAAGTGTATTTGTATTCGCATAGTTTCTTATAATCTGTTCTAATACTCATATAGTATATTATATCAAACATTGATAAAATTATACTTACATAAAATATTCCTTCCAGGATGCCTTTAAAACGTTTCAATAATTAAGATAAGCAAAGCGACGTATCTAGTTCTAGGCTTTTGTAGAATTAAAACTACAAACCGCAAAAGGCATTTATGAATACCACTCACATTGTCAAAAAGGGAATGGATTGTTACTACATTGCTAAATTTTTCTCTCGCGCGTATAGGTGATATAGGTAATAACGTAGGTAGCATACGTAATATACATTAGCAGAAATTACATTACAGTATGCATACTGTAGATATAGTAGTTGGTTAGCTATCTTACTGTTTTACCGAAGTTTGTAATTACATATTGTTTTAAATACGTTTCAGCGATAGATTCAGATAACTTTGAAAGAGGAACTATGCAATCAAGAGAATTAAAGTGTTTCAATAAAATAGTAAGTGTATGTAAAAACAGAGGATTGATTGATATCGCCAATGATATTTTACAAAACTTGGCGCCAAAATACCTTGAAAACGAAGAAGTGAAGCATCTCGTAGTCACTGAAACCCCGAAAGCAATTAAATATGCGGATAAAACTTCATTTCTCGAAACGATTAATTTTGCCAATAAATGCACTAAATGCGAAATTCTCGTAGAAAAAGGTGAAGCAGCTTTCTTGCAAGGGAAAAAACTTTACCACGTACTTTGTGGTACAGAAATGCTGAAAGAAGCCGCAACGGATAATTTTTATTATAAACGTTGGGTTATGAAAACCCAGACTCGCATTGAAGTTGAAAGTGAAGATGAAACGGAAATATAATAAAACACATTTCAAATCATTGGATATAAATGATCTAAATATTAATCTTCCCCTAAATCTTAAAGAATTAGAGTCAGCTATTAATAATATAGCCATTAAATATCCAACGCTTAAAAAAAGCGAAATTAGTCTTATAGCAAAATTGTTTATGGAAGAAATTAGAGAACAATTATTACAAGGTAATACTATTAATATATATGATTTTCTTTTAAATATGAAACTATATACTTATTGTAAATTAAGAAATAATAAATTAATTTTTAACACAAGAATTCAAGCTAATACACCCACAAAAATAAGAAATAAAAATGTCATTAAGTGATGGATATTTAGAAAATTTTACAAAAAACATAAAACAATTTACCGTAAAAAAATTATGTGAAATTGTTGTTGTTGATCGTTATTTGGGTTCTTTAAATACAGAAGCGATTGCCTGTATGCAAGAATTAGCTAATAGACGTGAGGCAGGAGATATGTTTGATTATGAATCATTTATTGATAACGAATTAAAAAAATTACCTATATTCAAAATGAATTTAACACAAAAAATGCACGTAGGGTACGATTTGTCTGTTCTTCGAGGAATTAAATGATTTCAAATGCTATTGTAAAACATATATTTAACCATTTTGGAATATGGGCGCCTGGACACAATCCAACATTTACTATCTTATCTAATAAATTTAAAATAGATAAAAACCTATCTATTGAATTAGAAGATGGTGAACATCTTCAAAAAAACATATGGGGCATCACAGGAAAAATCAGTACATCGATAATAAAGGTTTTAGTAGCTGACATTACAACAGATGCAGATATTAAAGAATATGTTTTATTACTTCAATTAGATGAATTATCAATTTATGCTCTCAAAATAGAATTATTAGATGAAGCTGTTAATAAAGCTTACCTCAATCATAACGACGAGGCTTGGGTAGAATTATCCAACTTGTTACTTGCCAAACTGTTAGTTGGTATTGAACAAATTAACGAATTATTCGTTAATTATCAACCTCTTACTAATTATCAGGAATTATACCAGTATTTAATTAGTTTTATGAATTATGAAGAAGCTACCCAAAACCTTAAATAAGCGTAAATTATCCTTTTTAGTTGGCAAAAAGTTACAATATAATATTCATCAAGCACACATAGCAAATGTTATTTCTATGTTTATTGATGAGTTTATGTCTATTTTGGAACAAAAAGGACAAATTAATATTATTAATTTTTGTAATTTTAAATTAGAAAAAAGCAAACCCAGAAAGTTTCATAACATTCATAAGGGACGATTTGCAGTTTCTTCAGGCAGATCTTTAATTAGAATTAAATTATCAAGATCGTTACGCAACCAAATAATCCAAAACTTGGATTTAATTAAGACATTTTTATAGTGGAGATTGAAAGTGAAAAAAACATTTATAGCTAAAGTTAAAAAAACATTACTAGAAGAAAAAGAAATAATATCTTCTAAACAATTGGTACCTATTGATATAGATATTTCAGGTGATGAAGTTGATGAAATTCAAGGGAAAATTCTCGCTAACATACAAGCTCAACTCTCTTCTCGAGATAAGACGAAATTAAAAAGCATAGATATAGCGCTTAATAAAATTGAAGAAGGTACTTTTGGCGTGTGCGAAGAATGTGACGAAATGATTGCAGAAAAACGACTAGCTATCAATCCTATGTTTGCAATTTGTATTAATTGCGCAGAGCAAATTGAAGCTGAAGAAAAAAAACATAGAAGGCATTAATGAATACTATTATTTTGGAAAAGATGGGAAATATTGAAGATGTACGAGTAGATGTATTTGCCAGGCTATTACAAAATAGAGTAATATTCATAGATGATCTTTTAACAGACAAAGCTGCTGTAGATACATTAGCAGCTTTGTTTTATTTAGATAAAGAAAATCAACATAAGATTTCAATATT
>Ga0315285_10004285_pt1 | contig 14799 bp, 13 predicted proteins | sample YL17G09_36_MG_FD_203698 | JGI IMG/M metagenome (GOLD analysis project Ga0315285, IMG submission 203698) | Sediment microbial communities from Yellowstone Lake, YNP, Wyoming, USA - YL17G09_36 | ecosystem: Environmental > Aquatic > Freshwater > Lake > Sediment | place: USA: Wyoming | collected...
CGTTGGGCCAAAGCCGGAAGCCCGTCATCCTCAAGCGAGGCATGGCGGCGTCCGTCGAGGACCTCCTGCTGGCCGCCGAGTACATCCTCTCGGAGGGGAACCCCAACGTGATCCTGTGCGAGCGGGGAATCCGAACATTCGAGACGGCAACCCGGTATACGCTGGATTTGAACGCCATTCCTCATATCAAGACCCACAGCCACCTGCCGGTCATTGTGGATCCCTCGCATGGAACGGGGGTCCGCGAGTACGTGACGCCCATGGCCAAGGCAGCCGTCGCGTGCGGTGCGGATGGCCTCCTGGTCGAGGTACACTCCAATCCCAAGGAGGCCCTCTCCGACGGTCACCAGTCCCTCTACCCCAGGCAGTTTGCGAGCCTCATGCGAAGTCTCCGTCCATTTGTGAAGGCAGCCGGTCGGCGCATGTGACCTGCGGTTCCGTCGTGCCGTTGTGGGTCCGTCCCACCAGCATTCCTAGAAATCAAAATTCTTCCCGGGCTCCAGCTTGTTCCTGCCGTCTTTCGCCCACCACGCGACATCAGCGGATGGGTGAATCAAACCGTGCCGAACCCAAAGTAGGGAACTGGACAGGAGATGGTGCCGAAGGGGGGATTCGATTGGGGCTCGATTGCGCCTGTCCAATGGTCATGTGGCGGTTTGGCGCATTCCCATTATGCGACAATGAGTTACGCGGGCTGGATTAGCGGGTGGTAAATCGGGCCCGATTTCCTTGGACACCCGATTGCACTATGATGACGGCAACCAAGGAGGTCGGCCATGGGGACAGAATTCCGCACGCCCAACCCACCAGGTAGCCCGGGTCCCGCAGCGGAGGAGCAGGAACTCCCGGAACACTGCACTCTGTGGCAGTCTTCGGTCAGCTGCCGCCGCGCCGGTTGCTTCCCCCTGTGACAGGAGGTGTGTTCGCCGCATTCCTGCTCCTGGCAACTGCTTTCCGCTAGACAGAGATTTGCGGCCAGCTTCTTGAATGATGCGTGTCGAAGGCTCGGCGCAGAAGGGTCCTCTGCATCAACGCGGTCGTGCTCGGCCATGACTCGCCCAGAAGCCTGGCCGACAAGCGCCGTCTATGGGTCCCAATCCGAAATTACCAACCGCCAAGGCGCCAAGAACGCCAAGACCGAAATGGCTGATTGGGGGGAAGGAACGGAACTTCGGAAGGCCCCATGAGCGCGCTTTCGGGTTCTTTGGTGGAGAGATCGGAACATCGTATTCTTGGCGACCTTGGCGTCATGGCGGTTCAAGTTTTTTCTCGGATCAGGCTGGGTTGCAGGTTGCTTGGCGCCGAGACTGCTCTCAAGCCTCTGACTTGGACTGGCGACCAGGGCCGGCAACGGGCCTGAAACAAGGGAGCGACTGTCGTGGGTGTCAACAGATTTCTCAGGCCGTCCGCGCATAGTGTGGGTTCCAAGGGCGCTGATGTTTGAGCATCGCGTTCAGGATCGTCAGGAGCTTGCGCGTGCAAGCGGTCAGGGCCACCTTCGGGAGCTTCCCGGCCGTCCGGCCGTCCCAGACCATGCGGCGGCCCCGGAATGCCCCGCTGTCGCGGTTGAGGGGCGCCACCCCGACGAGGGCGGCGATCGCTTTCCGGTTCAGGCGGCCCAGCTCTGGCAGGCTGGCGGGCAGGGTGGCCGAGACCACCGGCCCCACCCCGGGCGCACTCTGAGCCTCTGCGGTGAGAAGAACGCTTCCCTGCGGCGACTTGGTTTTCAATCTAGGAAAAACGGGCGATTTCACCCAAGGGGCGAGCTTCGGGCCCGCCTCTTTTTGTTACGGGGGGAGCCGGAGCGTAGAATGGCGCCCTCGTCGGGGGGACGCCTCTGGGAATACCGGTGCCGGTCCCCCCTCAAAGGAGACCGCAGAACAGCTCGAGCCATCACGTATCACCTATCAATCATCAACGGTTTGCCCGCCGCGGCGGACAAACGAGGAGGAGCCCCATGAAGAGCTTCGCGTTCAAGATCGACCCGCTCACGGGTGAGGAGTATTACGAGGTCTACCTGAGCGGGCTGCAGCTGCTCACCGATCCCCTTCTCAACAAGGCCAGCTGCTTCACCGAGGAGGAGCGCATCACGCTGAAGCTGGACGGGCTCCTGCCCCACGGGGTCTCGCGCATCGAGGACCAGGTGGAGCGGTGCCTGGAGGCCTACCGGCCCAAGCCCGACGACCTGGAGCGCTACATCTACCTCCAGGGGCTCCTGAACCGCAACGAAACGCTGTTCTACCGCCTCCTCACCGAGAACCTGAACGAGATGGTGCCCATCGTGTACACCCCCACGGTAGGCCAGGCGTGCCTCGTGATGAGCCACATCATGCGGCACCCCAGGGGCATCTACATCCACCCGGACAACATCGCGAAGATCGACGAGATCTTCCAGAACATCTCCCTGCCCCAGGTCCAGCTCATCGTCGTCACGGATGGCGAGCGCATCTTGGGCCTCGGCGACCTGGGTGCCGACGGCATGGGCATCCCGGTGGGGAAGGTGAGCCTCTACGTAGCGGCGGGTGGGCTGCACCCGGCGTGCTGCCTACCAATGTGCATCGACGTGGGCACCAACAACGAAAGGCTGCTCAAGGACCCGCTCTACATGGGCCACCGGAAGCCACGCCTGGACGGGACGGAGTACTTCGATTTCGTGGAGCGCTTCGTCCTCGGCGTGAAGCGGAATTTCCCCAACGCGCTGCTGCAGTGGGAGGACTTCTCCAAGCAGAAGGCCTTCAAGCTCCTGAGCCGCTACCGCGAGCGCATCCTCTGCTTCAACGACGACATCCAGGGCACGGGCGGCACGGCCTGCGCGGCCCTCCTGACCGCCATGCGGATCAAGAAGAGCCGCTTCGCCGACCAGCGGTACGTCATCGTGGGCATGGGCCAGGCGGGCGCCGGCATCGCCGACAACATCATGGCCGTCCTCAAGGAGGAGGGCCTGTCCGAAGAGGAAGCCCGCCTCCGCATCTTCGCCATCGACCAGCAGGGTCTCCTCGTGGAGGACGACCCCGTCCTGGAGGAGCAGCAGCGCCGGTACGCCCAGCCCCGCGCCGCCGTGGCGGACTGGAAGCTGAAGAGCGCCATGCACATCCACCTCATGGACGTGATGCGAAACGCCGAGGCCACCGTCCTCATCGGGGTTACGGCAAAGCGCGGCCTCTTCGACGAGAAGATGCTGAGGCAGGTGGCGCAGAACACCGACCGGCCCGTCGTGCTGGCCCTCTCCAACCCCACGGCCAAGTCCGAGTGCACCCCCGAGGAGGTCATGAAGGCCACGGGCGGGCGCGGCCTCACGGCCACGGGCAGCCCCTTCCCGCCGGTGAAGATAGACGGGAGGGAGATCGGCATCGCCCAGTGCAACAACCTCTTCATCTTCCCCGGCATGGGGCTCGGCGCCCTGGTGGCCAAGGCCAACAAGGTCACGGACCAGATGTTCACGGCCGCGAGCAAGGCATTGAGCGCCTTCGTCACGCTGGACCAGACGGAGAGGGGCTACCTCCTGCCCGAGATGAGGGACATCCGGAGGGTCTCCTTCGAGGTGGCTCTCGCGGTGGCCAGGGAGGCGAGGGACGCCGGCTTGGGCCGGCTCCTCGACGACGAGAAGCTCGCCAGGGCCATCAAGAAGGCCCAGTGGGACCCGCATTTTTACCCGTACCGGGCGGGGAGGCTGCCGCTGTGACGCCCTTCTCGAACGTGGCCGCGCGAACCCTCCGCTAGCCGGAAACGCGGCAAGATCGCCTTGGGCTTCGGCGAGCTCCTGGTGCGGGTTAGCCGTGGCACCCTTGTCCCTCCCGCCCTCATCACGGGGAGGAGTCGAGCCGAGAGCGTCTATCGAGCCCGAGCGCTCCTGTGCTACGCTGCGACATCTGTTGCGGCCCTCCCCGGGAGGAAGGTCGCAGACGCGCTGGGCCGGGACCCCTCCACAATCAGCCGGGCGATTGGATGGGCGCAGCGGATGACCAAGGTGGATCGTGAGAAGCCCCTTCAACGGATCTTCGGCCAAGAGTAAGCCCCAATCCGAAATTACCAACCGCCAAGGCGCCAAGACCAGAAGGGCTCATTGGGGGAAACAAACGGAACTTCGGAAGGCCCCATGAGCGCGCTTTCGGGTTCTTTGGTGGAGAGATCGGAACATCGTATTCTTGGCGACCTTGGCGTCATGGCGGTTCAAGTTTTTTCTCGGATCAGGCTAAGATGCGCAATTACGCAAGCCTCGCCCCATTCCCTACAACGCCTTCCTCAAGTAACGGCACATGCCATCCCTGGATCGAGGACAGACCCGAGAGGTCATTCGGACGCCCCGGGTATTCCGAAGTGCTCAACGGGAGTAGCGGAGTCCCCCCGGGTTGGGTGGAGAGGCTAGCGAGTGGCGGCGAGGAGGCGGGCGCCGATCTTCGCCGTGCGCGCCCGAATGGCGGTGGCGTCCACCGTCCGCACGGCCCCCCCCTCGACGATTACCCGGCCGTCCACCATGACAAGATCCACGTCCGATCCGCGGGCGGCGTGCACCAGGTTGGTGACGATGGTCTCGGGTGCGGCCGGCTGGAGGTGAAAGCGGTCCAGGCGGACGACCGTGAGGTCGGCGAGCATCCCGGGTGCCAGGGTGCCGGAGGGAACGCCCAGGGCCTGCGCCCCGCGGCGCGTGGCCATGGTCAGCACCTGGTCGGCGGGCAACACGCTGGGGTCGTGATGCGTGCCCTTGTGGATGAGCGAGGCGAACTTCATGACCTCGAACATGTCCAGGCTGTTGTTGGCCTTGGCCCCATCGGTGCCCAGCGCCACGTTCACGCCCGCCGCGAGAAGTTCGGGCACAGGGGCGATGCCCGAGCCCAGCTTGAGGTTGGCATGGGGGCAATGGGCCACGTGCGCCCCGGCTGCGGCCAGGGCCCGTCGCTCGGCCTCGTCAACCCAGACGCAATGGGCCAGGAGGGTCCGCGCGGTAAGGGCCCCGAGGTGGACGAGGTGCTCGACCGGCCGCCGCCCCGTCCGCGTCATCGTCCGTTCTACCGATCTTCGCGTCTCCGCGCAATGAAGATGCAGGCCTACGCCGTGGCGGGCCGCCAACTCCGCCCCGGCTCGGACCTGGGCGTCGCTGCAGCTTTCCAGATCGTGGAGCCCGACCCACACCTGCACGCGGCGATCGGCCGCGCCCTCCCTCAAGAGCCGCTCCGTCTGATCCAATCTCGGCGTGAACGGCTTGGTGTCCGCCACGTAGGGAACCACCACGGCCCGGATCCCCACCTCGTGGGCCGCCCGGATCGCCGCCCCCGGGAATAGACACATGTCCACGATGAGCGTCGTGCCCGAGAGCAGGCCCTCGCAGTGGGTGGCCAGGGCCGCTTGATAGGCCTCCTCCTCGGCGAGATGCGACTGCTCGGCCTCGATGAGGCGCAGCCACGCCTCCAGGGGAAGCCCCTCGGCGCTCCCGCGGGTGAGGCTGGAATGTGAGTGGGCGTGGGCGTTGGTGAGGCCCGGGATCACCGCCCGTTCCCGGCAATCGATGATGCGGTCCACCGGCCCCTCCGGCGGCTCCCCGGGCCCCAGCGCGGCGATGGTGTTGCCCGCCGTGAGGAGCCATCCGATGAACGGCCGGGCGCCGTCCGGGGCGCCCGGCACGAGCAGCGCATCCCGGAACAGCACGCGGGTGGGCGTCACCGCTGGTACCCCTGCTCGACTTGCCACGCGCTGAAAGAGCGTTCCACCCGCCCGAAGAGGGCGAAGCAGCTCACCCCCAGCACCACCAGCACGGTGATGGCCACGAAGAGCAAGTCCGTCTGGAGCTGCGTGGCGGAGGTGATCACCAGGAATCCCAGCCCCCGGTCCGAGCCGTAGAACTCGGCCACCACCGCCCCCACCAGGCTCAGGGACGAGGCGATGCGGAACGCGGCGAAGATGAACGGGAGGGCCGTCGGGAACTGAACCTTGGCGAAGACCTGCCAGCGCGTCGCGTTGATGGACCGCATGAAATCCAGCACGCGGGCATCCGCCGACTTGAACCCCCGGGTGGTGTTGGTCACGATGGGGAAGAAGCTGATGATGGCGGCGATCATGATCTTCGGCGTGAACCCGAAGCCGAACCAGATGGTGAGGAGCGGGATGATGGCGATGATCGGAATGGCGTTGGATACGACGACATAGGGGAACACCCCGCGCTCCAGGAAGCGCGAATGGACGATCCCGGCCGAGAGGGCGATGCCCAGGCAGGCAGAGAGCGAGAACCCAGCGGCGGCCTCCATCACCGTGAGGCCGGTGTGGTACCAGAGAGTCTTCATCTTGAGAAAGCGGGCCACGACGGCGGAGGGGGCCGGCAAGAGCCACTTGGGGATCTCAAGCCCGCGAACCGCCCCCTCCCAGACCACCAGGACGAAAAGCAGGAAGAGTGCCGGCGGCAGCAGCCGCTCCCACGCGGAGGGCTCCGACGGTGCTTGGACGTCCGGGTCGCTCATAGCCCCAACGCCTCTCGCGCCGCGTGCACGTGCTCGAGGAACTCCACCGTGTCCCGCATCTCGGGCCGGCGCGGCCGCGGCAGGGTCACCGGCAGGACGGCGTTGATCCGCCCGGGCCGGGCGGACATGACGGCGATCCGGTCGGCCAAATACACCGCCTCCGCGATATTGTGGGTGACGAACACGATGGTCTTGTGCTCCACGGCCCAGAGGGCCAGCAGGTCCTCCTGCAGCCGGTTGCGGGTGAGTTCATCCAGGGCGCTGAAGGGCTCGTCCATGAGCAGGATGGACGGCTCCCAGGCGAGGGCCCGGACGATGGCCACCCGCTGCTTCATGCCGCCGGACAGCTCGTGGGGGAAGCCCTCCTTGAAGGCGAGCAGGCCGACGCGATCGAGCAGCTCCTCGCAGCGGGCCGCCCGGCGCTCCGGGGGATGGCCGATCACCTCCAGGGGGAGACGGACGTTCTCCAGGGCGGAGCGCCAGGGAAGGAGGGCAGGCTCCTGGAAGACGAAGCCGAATTCGTTGCGCTGCCGCGCCGCATGGGCCGGGCCGCTGCGCACCTCCACCTGGCCCCGGCTGGGGGGCGTGAGGTCGCCGATCACCCGGAGGAGCGTGCTCTTCCCGCACCCGGTGGGGCCGAGGAGGGCCAGGAACTCCCTCTCGCCGATCTCCAGGGACACCTCGGCCACGGCCTCCACGGGTCCGCGGGGCGTTCGGAAGGTGACGCCGACCTCGTGGAGGCGGATGCACGGCGCCTCACGGGCCTCGGGGGGGAGTCCCAGAGCGAGTTGTACCGACACGGCGGCCTCCCGCCGCATGAGGTGACCTTGCCTGCGATCCAGCCGGCGTCAGCCTGCCAGGCAGGACCGCCTGCGAGGGCGTCCCCATGGGAATCGCGGCGCGTCGCTACCTGAGGTAGGCCGTCGTGAAGAGGTCCTTCACGGCCGGCGCCTTCTCCACCAGCTTGAGGCGTGTCACCGTATCCACTGTCTGCTGCCAGCCGGTCTCGGTCTGCCAGCCGTACCCGTGTCCCCTGGTGTCGGCGCTGGCCCACACGGGGATCACCCGCTTGATGACCTTCAGCTCGCGCTCCACGCTGGTCTCCAGGACGGAGTTGGCCACGGCCGTCACAGCAGCTTGAGGATCCTTGGCCGCCTCCTCCATGGCCCGCCTGGTGGCCCGCAGGAAGGCCCGCGCCAGCTCGCCCTGCTCTTTGAGGAACCGCTCGTTGGCCGCGATGGTCAGGCCATAGGCCTTGACGCCGGCCTCCGCGATCATCAGCTCGTGCACGGCCATGCCCGCCGCCTCAGCCTCGACGGGTTCATTCATGGTGAAGCCCATGAGGGCCTCCACCTGTCCCACCAAGAGCGGCTGAACACCGAAGCCGATGTCCACGAGCTGGAGTTGCTCCGGCTTGATACCGTTCGCCTCCAGGAAGACCATCAGCCCCTGGTAAGTGGCACTCCCCTTTTTCGATCCCACGTTCTTGCCGATCAACTCCTGGGGTGTCCGGATCGGCTTGGCTTGTGGGCTGATGATGCAGATGGGCGTCCGCTGGTAGTAGGCCGCGATGGCCTGTACGGGCACCTCCTGCTCGCGCGCCTGCACCAGGACGAGGGCGTCCACGAGGGCCAGCTCCACGGCCCGCGTGCCCAATGTCTTGACCGAGTCGGCGGAGCCGGAGCCGGAGATGATCTCGAGGTCGATCCCCTCTTGGGCGTAATAGCCCCGCTCCCGCGCCAGGTAGAAGGGCGAATGCTGGGCACCGGGCTTCCAGTCCAGACGGATCCGCACCTTGGCCTTCGCCGCAGGCGCGGGCGCCGCGGCGGCGAAGCCGGTGGAGAAGGGGGCGAGGCCCACGAGGAGCAGTACCAGGACCCACAGCACGAGACGATGGGAACGCATAGCCAAGTCCTCCTCTGATTACAGCGCGTGGCACGCGATCAGTTTCCGGGCTGCCTCCACGGCCTCGGGGGGGAGCGTGGTCCGCTCCACGTCCCAGTTCGGGGGGGCCGTCGCGTCGATGCCGAGCTTGGCGGACATCCCGTCCACCGAGGACGGGTCCAGGCGGTTACAGAAGACCTTGTTCACCACGAACATGTCGGTGTCCGCCTGGAAGCGGGTCGCGACGGCCCAGAGCACCTCTTCCTCGTTGAAGACGTCGATGTCCTCATCCACGGCCACGGCCAGCTTCACGTACGGATCGAGGCCGAAGAGGAGCATGAGGGCATGGCGCGCCTGGCCCTCGGCCGTCTTTTTCAGGGAGAGGTAGGCGTGAAAGTGGGTGCCCGACTTCGGGTAGTTGAGCGCCCGCACGGTCGGCAGCATCTCCTTGAGGCGCTCGAAGATGTGCGCCTCTTTGGCAACCCGCGCCAGCAGCAGGTGCTCTGTCGAATAGCCCGGGATGAGGTCGAGGTAGACGGGCTTCGCGCGGCGCGTGATGGCCTTCACCACGAACACGTTCTGGGTGGAGCGGCTGGTGGAGTAGCCGGTGTACTCGCCGAAGGGTCCCTCGGCCTCGTGGACGTTGGCCAGGATCTCCCCTTCCAGGACGATCTCCGCTTCGGCCGGAACCTCCACGTCGATGGTTCGGCAGCGCACGAGGTCCACCGGCCGGCCGAGCAGGGCCCCGGCCAGGTCGTACTCGTCCACCTCCATGGCGACCTTGGCCCCCGCCGCGAGATAGACCGCCGGGTGGGCGCCGATCACCACGGCCACCTCGAGATTCTTGTTCCGGGCCTCGCAGCGCAGCAGGTGATCCCAGATGTGGCCGCGGGAGTGGAGGCTCGTGCCGAAGCGGTCCCCCGCCTTGAGCTGCAGGCGTTGGTAGCTGAGGTTCCGAACGCCCGTGTCCGGATCCTTGCACACCAGGATCCCCGAGCAGATGTACCGCCCCGCGTCCTGCTGGAAGTGGCGGCTGATCGGCAGGGCGCCGGCATCGACCTCTCCCTGGGCATGCACCACCTCATGTACCGGCCCCGCGGGGACGATGCGCGGCGGGATAGGGTTGGCCTCGGCCTTGAGCCATGCGGCGTTGAACTCCCCGGGCCCAACCCCAGCCATGCGCCCGATCCGACCGCGATCGGCGAACAGGTTGGCGATCACCGGCATATCGCAGCCCCGGGGACGCTCCAGCCAGAGGACAGGAAATCGCTGGTGCTTTTCCAGCTCCAGAACGAGAGCGGTGGGAAAGTAATCGAGGTCCACCGGCTCCGAGATGCGAAGGACCTCTTCCACAGGAAGCTGGCTCAGGAAATCCGACAGCGACGGCATGCGGGGGATCGTCCTCTTTTCCGACGGATGGCGATTGCCGATGGGAATCTGCGGGGGACCGGGCAATCCGCAGCCCGCACTGGGGCGCCGTCCACCGACTCGTGGCCTCCACGCCCAGGCCGGCCCCGCGAGGGTTGCTTGACGGTCCAAAAGATGCTTCGTCCTCGTCCCGGTGTCAAGACGAAATCGTGGAAGGTGAGGTTTAGACTATCCTTCATTTGCCCCGGCTTCTTGCCGGGGGGGTGGCAAGGAAACGCGTCGCTTTGGCGGAGGTATTCACTGGCCCCCCGATCGTTCAGAGTGTGTGAAAATATCGGCGAATCAGCGCCGTTCGGCTGAGCTCACGCCGAAGCCAAGCGCATTTTTCACCCATGGAAAATCAACCTGTCTGCCGTCGCCCCTGTCTGCCGTCCCGGGACAGGCAGGCGGCGACAGGCAGGGAGGTTGCAGTGACGCCTGCCTGCCGGGGCGGCGCAGGCAGGCTCGCGGCCCAGCGGCGATTTCTTCACACACTCTCAGCGGAGGCCGCGGAGGAGGTGGCGGGCGCGGCGGTAGCAGGGGCGGCCCTCGGGCCGCTGGTACCACGGGGCGGTACGGTACGAGGAGATCGCCTCTTGAAGGGCCGATCGTGCCTCATCCCGCTGGCCGAGGTGATTCAGCGCCTGCCCGAGCTTGAACCAACCCTCGACACCCGAAATGTGGATCTCCGTGGCCTGCCGATAGCGCTCCGCCGCCAACTCCCATTCCCCACGCTCCGCCCAAAAATCTCCCAGCCGCAGGTAAGGCTCCCCGTACCCGAACTTCGGATTCAGGTGGAGCGCCCGCTCGACCAGCTCCCGCCCTTTGTCCACCTCTCCGTCGTGTAGCAGACACAATCCCAGGGCGTAATTCGCTTCGGGCAGGTCGTCGGCCCGGGGCATGGCCTGTGTGAGCTCGGCGCGCGCCTCGCGGAAGCGGCCCTGCCTGACCAAGATCGCCCCGAGATCGGTTCGGGCCTTCACATCGTGAGGATTCACGGCCAGGGCGCGGCGCAGCCGCCCGGCCTCGCCCCAGGCACGCATCCGCTGGTTGAGTCGCCAGGCATAGCGCGAGCCGGCCCACCAGCCGGGCACGGACAGCGCGATGATCACGAGGATCGCCAGGAGCGGGTTCCCCGTGATCCAGGTCAGCAGGGCGAAGAGGAAAAAGCGGCTCATCTCAGCGATCGGCTGGAATGCTGGGACGCGAGGAGGCTGGGAAGCCCGGAAGCGTCAAGCTTCCTAGCCTCCCGGCTTCCAAGCATCCCAGCCGGAAAAGAAAAAGGGGGCGAAGGCGTCGCCCCCCGAACGTGGCCCCCACCGGTGCCACGCCTCACACGAGCTGCTTCAGCCGCTCCTTGGATTGCTCCAGCACCGCAGCGTGCAGGCTGTTGCCGTGCGCGTCCATGGTGACCACCGCTGGGAAGTCCTTCACGCGAAAGGCCCAGATGGCCTCGGGGCTGCCGAACTCTTCCAGGTAGACGCCCCGGACGTCGGTCACGCACTCGGCGAGCACTTGAGCCGCCCCGCCGACGACGTGCAGGTACACGCAGCCGAACTTCCTGCAGGCCTCGAGCGTCTTTGGCCCCATCCCGCCCTTGCCGATGACCGCCCGGATGTTGAACTTCTCGATGATGTGGCCCTGGTAGGGTTCCTCACGGCCCGAGGTGGTGGGGCCGGCAGCCTTCACCACCCACTTCCCCTTCTCTTTGATCACCACCGGGCCGCAGTGGTAGATGATCTGGTTCTGCAAGTCCACGGGAGGCTTCCCCCCCTCGTGGAGGAACTTGTGCACCGCATCGCGGCCGGTGTACACCATGCCGGAGATCTGGACCATGTCCCCCATCTTCAGCGCGCGGATCTTCTCCTCGGTATACGGCTCGACGAGCTGGATCATGTTCGCCCCCTGGGGCCGCCTGCCCTCTCAGGATTTCGACGATGCCCCGGACTGTTCGTAAACGTGTCCGCCGGGAATCCGGGGTAATGACCAATGCCCAATGACCAATGGGTGACGGAACCCGTCGACCGATTGCCGATGTGCCCTGCCGGGCTTTTCCCGCCATTGGAGATTGGAAATTGGTCATTGGTCATTTGCTAGTACAGCCACTCCACGATCTTCCCGCTGTCGTTCAAAACGAAGCCCTGCCGCCGGTAGGCCCAGCACATGTACGAGATGGACACGAAGTAGCTCGCCGGCAACCGGTTCAGGGCGCCGATCTTGCAGCCCAGCAGGGTCGATGCCCCGCCGAAGCCCATGGGGCCGATGCCCAGCTTGTTGGCGCTGACCACGATATCCTGTTCCAGCGCCGCCAGCGTCGGGTTGGGGTTCACATCGTCCATCGTGCGGAGCAGCTGCTCCTTGGAATGGAGGTAGCCCGTCGCCCGGTCGCCGCCGATGCAGACGCCCAGGATCCCCGGGCCGCACCCCTTCCCCTGGGCCTGGATCACGGCGTCCAGGATGGCCTTGCGAACGCCGCCCAGGTCGCGGTCCGCGTTGATGCGCGTGTCGGGGAGCGAGTACTGCGCCCCCACGTTCTCGCAGCCGCCACCCTTCAGGATCAATCGCACGTCCACCCGCGTGCCGCGGTGCTGGTGGAAGTGGATGCTGGGGCTGCCGGGGCCGAGATTGTTGCCGGTGTTCTTCCCGGTGAGCGAATCCACGGAGTTCTGGCGAAGGTAGCCCTTGGCCGTGGCCTCGGCCACGGCGTCCGAGGCGGCCTTCTCGAAGGCGAGCTGGTCGAAGCCCTTGGGTGATCTCACGAAGAACAGGATGCTGCCGGTGTCCTGGCAGAGCGGCGCGGACTTCACCTTGGCCTTGTCGATGTTCTGCATGATGATGTTCATGGCGTACTGGGCATTGCTGCCATCCTGTTCCTGCTTGGCGTGCCGAGCGATCGTCTCGACGACGTCATCAGGCAGCTCGGCCGAGGTGCGCTGGATGAGTTCGAGGAGATTGGCCTTGAGGTTACGCATGCGGAGCACTCCTTTCTCACGGGCAACGCCCGGACGCTGTCAACTGCTGGCGGATTCTAGTCCCGCCCCGAAGCCGCTGTCAACACCCGGAACCGGCTTGGCATACCTTGTCAGTTAAATCGTAATTGATCGGGGAGGGCTCCTCACTTTGCATCTTAGCGGGGTTGGGTTTACCGGCAAAGGCAAAACGAGGCAGTGTAACCCAACCAGGACGGAACCAACTTACCTCCTGGCGTCCGGGTCGGGGGTTCCCCCTTTGGTGGGCGAGCGCAGCAATGCCAGCCGAATGTGGCGGACCCTCCACCTTCAAAGGGGTTTCCTGTTGACAAGCGCGAGCGGTGAGCGATAGGCTCGCACCCGAGCCTCCCGGCCTCATCCTCGCTTCACCGGCAGGCTCGCCCACGATCTCCCTACCGCGCAGAACGGGCCACGCTGGCCCTCGCTTCTAGTTCGCGGATCAGGTGCGCCCGAGGGATCCGTGGGACGGAATAGGGGACGTTCCAGCCTTGGTCGCCTTGTGCTAGTCTGGAGCTCCGATGCCTCGCCAGGCCCGCGTGGGTGCGCCTAACACCCTCCACCACGTCGTAGTGCGGGGAATCGAGCGGAGGACCATCTGCCGCGACGATCCGGACCGGGCCGACTTCGTCGCCCGCCTCGCCAGGTTGGCAGAGCAAGGCGCCCTCACCATCTATGCCTGGGCGCTCCTCCCGAATCACGCCCACCTCCTGGTCCGCACCGGCCCCCGCCCCCTCGCGGCCATCTTGGGCCTTCACCCGGCCGTCGTCTATCAGGCAGCCCGGCGGCGGGCGGCGCAGGGCCAGGAATGGGAGGGAGTTCTGGCGGAGATTTGTAAGACGACATAGACTGGAGCGTCCCCCATTGCACTTGACATTGGCACTCGCCCCGCAGCATGATCAGTGCCATTCCGGGCTCTGGCGGGCCCGCTGGGGCTCGGGAGCGAGCGTAGGCTTGGCGGCAAGTCGGCTCCCGGGCGCCGTCGGGGGCGTGACCGCCCGCAGGCGGGGAAAGCAAATACCTATCATCTCATCAATTCCTATCATCCATCTCATCTCATCTAGCTTGCGCCACCCTGGGCTCGCTGAAGGGCGAGGCACACCTCAGTACGTGGAAGGAGGCACAAATGCTGCGTGAGAACAAGGTCAAGCGGATGATCAAGGAGGGCAAGCTGGCCCTCAGCGGGCACGTCTCGTTCTCCGAGCCAGCGCTGGTGGAGATACTTGGGTTCGCCGGGCTGGATGCCGCGTTCATAGACATGGAGCACACCTCACTGGATGTCCAGACGGTGGAGAACCTGATACGCGCGGCTGACCAGGTTGACATAACGCCCCTGGTGCGCGTGCCGGGCCACGACACAGGCATAATCCTGAAAGTGCTGGAGTCCGGCGCGCAGGGCATCCAGGTGCCTCACGTTCAGACGGCAGCCCAGGCGAGAGAGCTCGTGAAGGCGGTGAGATACGCGCCGCTGGGGGAGCGGGGCGCGGCGGGAGGCACCCGCGCGGCGGGCTACGGATTCGTCCCGTGGGCAGAGCACGTGCGCCGCTCCAACGAGGAGATACTACTCCTCGTGATGTGCGAGGATAGGGAGGGCCTCAACAACCTCGATGCTATCGCCGGCGTGGACGGCGTGGACATCGTGGTGGTGGCGCCGACTGATCTGTCCGAGTCACTCGGCCTGCGGGGCGAGTTGAATGAGCTTCGCAAGGTATACCAGGATGTTGCATCGCGGCTGGCCAAGGTGGGCAAAGCGAAGCTGTCCGTGCCGCTGGGGCATCCGGCCATGCCCTTCACTGCCAGGGAGCTCAAGGCTATGGGCGTTGTGTATGCATCCGTTCATCCCGCTATGGCTGCGCGGCTGATGAAGTCGTTCAAAGAAGACGTAATTCGAATCCGCAAGGAACTGGGAGAGTAGCGCGGGCACGCTGTCCTTCTGGCTGATGAATCGGCCAGTGAGCCCCAATCCGAAATTATTAACCGCCAAGGCGCCAAGAACGCCAAGACCAGAAGGCCTTATTGGGGAAGACAAACGGAACTTCTGAAGGCCTCAAGAACCGGTCCTCGTGTTCTGG
>Ga0315285_10004287_pt1 | contig 14792 bp, 17 predicted proteins | sample YL17G09_36_MG_FD_203698 | JGI IMG/M metagenome (GOLD analysis project Ga0315285, IMG submission 203698) | Sediment microbial communities from Yellowstone Lake, YNP, Wyoming, USA - YL17G09_36 | ecosystem: Environmental > Aquatic > Freshwater > Lake > Sediment | place: USA: Wyoming | collected...
CGTGGGGCAGGCTTTCCAGCCTGTCGCCGTGGGGCAGGCTTTCCAGCCTGTCGCCGTGGGGCAGGCTTTCCAGCCTGTCGCGCGGGTAGTGCTTGCCGGTACTTGCCACGAGTATGGCGCACGGGAAACGGTCGAGGGGTTGGATCCGTTCAGTGCCTATGCTGCTTCCAAAGTAGCTGCCTGGGCCTTCGGGCGCATGTACTGGCGGGTGTATGGTCTGCCCGTCGTCACCGTGCGGCCTTTTCAAATCTATGGGCCGGGACAACCGGCCCATACGCTGGTCCCGGCCGCCTTACGCGCAGCGCTGACAGGAGAAGATTTCCCGATGACGCCGGGCGGGCAGGAGCGGGACTTTATCTACGTGGACGACGTGGTCGAGGGGATGCTGGCCGCCGCCGCAGCGCCGGGCGTCGAGGGGCACAGCCTCGACCTGGGGACGGGACAGGCCCATACCGTCCGGCACGTCGTCGAGCAGGTGTGGAAACTGGCGGGCGGAACAGGCCGTATCTTGCCCGGTGCACTGCCCTACCGTCCCGCCGAGGTGATGCGTCTGGTCGCCGACGCCGACCGCACCGCCGCTTTGATCGGCTGGCGGGCGCGAACAGGGTTGGAGGAAGGGTTGTGCCGCACCATTGACCAGTTCTGAAGCCAATGCTCTCCGTCAACATATCCTTGACCTGGTGGCCGAGTACTACCGGCAGGCCCACGCCCACCGCCCTTTCATCCCCGGCCAGACGCGCGTCCACTACGCCAGCCGCGTCTACGATGAGCGAGAACTCGTCGCAGCGGTGGAGGCCTGTCTCGACTTCTGGCTCACCGCCGGCCCCAACGTCGACGCATTCGAGCGCCGGCTGGCCGAGACGATCGGCGTGCGGCGCGCACTGGCGGTCAACTCTGGCTCCTCGGCCAACCTGGTCGCTGTCACCGCGCTCTGCTCGCGCCGCCTGGAGCGCCCGCTGCAACCCGGCGACGAGGTCATCACTGCGGCAATGGGCTTTCCCACCACCATCGCCCCCATCGTCCAGAACCGCCTGGTGCCCGTCTTCGTGGACTGCGAACTGGGAACATACAATCTGGACCCGGAGCAATTGGAGGCGGCTCTTTCGGAGCGTACCCGGGCCATTTTCCTGGCCCACACGCTTGGTAACCCGGTTGATATGGAGCCGGTGATGGCGTTCGCCCGCGCCCACGGCCTGTACGTCGTCGAGGACGCGTGCGACGCGCTCGGGTCTACCTACGACGGCCATCAGGTCGGTTCCTTTGGCGACCTGGCCACGCTCAGTTTCTACCCTGCCCACCACATCACGACGGGCGAGGGAGGGGCCGTGCTCACCCGCGACCCGCTCCTGGCGCGCATCGCCCACAGCGTGCGGGACTGGGGCCGCGACTGCAACTGCAACTACAACAGCCCGCCGGAAGGGGCCTGCAACCGCCGCTTCGAGTGGCGCATCCCTGGCCTGGACGAGCCCTACGACCACCGCTACCTGTTCGTCGAAGTCGGCTACAATCTGAAAATGACCGACATCCAGGCCGCCATCGGGCTGGCGCAACTGGACAAACTGCCGGACTTTGTCGCCGCCCGCCAGCGTAACTTCGCCCGCCTGTATGCCGCGCTGAAACCCTACGAAGAATTCCTGATCCTGCCGACCTGGAGCGCACGGGCTGACCTGTCGTGGTTTGCCTTCCCCATCACCGTGCGGCCCGCTGCGCCGTTCACCCGCCGCGAGTTGATGGACTGGCTCGAGGGACGCAACGTCGAGACGCGCATGCTCTTCGCTGGCAACGTCGTCCGGCAACCGGGCTATCGCCACATCGAGCAGCGCACCGTGGGCGACCTGCCGAACTCCGACCTGGTGTTGCGCTCCACCTTCTTCGTCGGCGTCTACCCGGGCCTGGACGATGCCCGCATAGACTACATGCTCAACGCCTTTGCCGACTTCTTTGCCGTTTCCGATCCGTTCCCGTCCTGTAATCCGCGTTCCTACTGATGTCCTATGAAACTATCCATCATTATCTGCGCCTATAATGAACGTGATACCATCCTGACCGTGCTGGAGCGAGTTCGAGCGGTTGACCTGGGGCCGGGGCGGGACAAAGAGATCATCGTCGTGGATAACTCTTCCACCGACGGGACCCGAGAATTGTTGCGAGCGTTGAACTTGCCGGACGTGCAGGTCGTCTTCCATCCCCGCAACCTGGGGAAGGGCACCTCGGTCCGCACCGGGATCGCCCATTGCTCCGGTGACTACGCCATCATCCAGGACGCCGACCTGGAATACGACCCAGCGGAGTATCCTCTGTTCCTGGAACGGATTGCCAACGACCACCCTGCTGCTATCTTCGGTTCCCGTACCCTCGGCGGACAGGCGATCTACAAGTACGTAGCCAACTACCTGGGAGTACGCTTCCTCACCGGGCTGACCAATCTGCTCTACGGTACCCGTCTCACCGATGTAGCGACGGCGTCCAAGATGGTGCGGACAGATGTCCTCAAGTCCCTCAACCTGACCGGGGCAGGGTTCGACCTGGACTTTGAGTTGACCGACAAGATACTGCGGGCAGGGTACGAGATTGCCGAAATACCCATCACCTATCGCCCTCGCACCGTTGCGGAAGGGAAGAAAATCCGCCCATGGGATGGGCTATGGGCACTGAAAGTCATCATCCGCGATCGGCTGATCCCAATGAGACAGGTGGTTCGGGAGGGGAAATGAACGTCGTTGTCACTGGTTCTATTGCCTACGACTATCTGATGACGTTTCCAGGCCGTTTCGTCGAGCACATCCTGCCCGAGCAACTGCACCACATCTCCCTGAGTTTCCTGGTAGACGAGATGCGGCGGCAGCGCGGAGGATGTGCGGCCAACATCGCCTATAACCTGGCCCTCCTGGGCGAGCGGCCGCGGCTGATGGGCACGGTGGGCCAGGACTTTAGCGAGTACCGCGCCTGGCTGGAGCAGCACGGCGTGGACACCTCGCTCACGCGCGACGAACCCGACCTGTTCACCGCCTCCTTCTTCGTCAATACCGACCGGGACGGCAACCAGATCGCCAGTTTCTACACCGGCGCGATGGCCCGCGCGCGCAACCTCTCGTTTCACGACCTGGTAAACCACCGTATAAACCGCCGTAGTGACGACTTCAGTCGTTCCCCTAACCACCGTAGTAACGACTTCAGTCGTTCTCCTGTGGACCTGGTCGTCATCTCGCCCAACGACCCACAGGCGATGGTCAAGTACGCCGCCGAGTGCCGGGAACTGCGCCTCCCTTACCTGTACGACCCCAGCCAGCAGATCATCCGCCTCTCCGGCGAGGAGTTGCGAGCCGGGCTCGAGGGGTGCGACCTCCTGGTCGTCAACGAGTACGAGTTCGAGATGCTGCGCGAGAAGACCGGGCTGAGCGCCGAGGAGATCCGGGCCACCCCGGCCCGCGCCTGCGTCGTCACGCTGGGGGCCGAAGGAGCGCACGTCTGGGCGCAGGGCACACTCCATGCCATCCCCCCGGTGCCCCCCCGCCAGGCCGACGACCCCACCGGCGTAGGCGACGCCTTCCGCGCCGGGCTGATCAAGGGACTGGCGCTGGGCCTATCCTGGGACCTGGTCGGGCGCATGGGCGCGCTGGCGGCCACCTACGCGCTCGAGCAGCCCGGCCCCCAGAGCCACTGCTACACCCTCCCCGAATTCGTCGCCCGCTTCCGCGAGCACTTCGACGATGAGGGTGCGCTTGACTCGCTGATAGGAACGTCGAGATGAGATGGCAAGAAATCCGTGAGCACTACCCCCAGCAGTGGATCCTGGTCGAAGCCATCAAAGCCCATTCGGAAGCCAACAAACGGATCCTGGAGCAGCTGGCGGTCGTGGGCACTTTTCCCGACTCAGTCGCCGCCATGAGAAGTTACACCCAACTGCACCGCGAAGCCCCCGAACGCGAACTGTACGTTTTCCACACCAGCCGCGAGGCGCTCGACATCACGGAACGCCGATGGCTGGGCATCCGAGGGATACGTGGATACCCTGAATCCCTTTCCAGATCAACAACTACCGTATCTGAACGGAGGGGAGTGTGATTATAGATGTGCATCCGCTCTTGAGAAAAATCGTCGAAGTGCTGGCAGCAAGATACCAACCTGAGAGGATCATACTCTTTGGCTCCTACGCCTACGGCGAGCCTGACACAGCCAGCGACATTGACCTCCTGATCCTGAAGGAAACCGACAAGTCATTTCCTAAGCGATGGGCCGAAGTCTGTGAATTGGTGGCAGATATTGTAGAAACAACTCCATTCTCGCCCCTGGTGCTCACTCCGACCGAATTGGCAGAGAGGCGTACCAAAGGGGACCAGTTCTTTGAAGAAATCCTGACGAAAGGGAAGGTGCTCTATGCCTCCTGAAGGGGAATCCACTTACCCGGCTGATTGGTTCCAAGTCGCCGCTGACGATTTCGAGCGTGTATCCCGTCGCTTGGCCGAAGGCGACATTGCGGATGCTGCTATCCATCTCCAGCAAGCCCTGGAAAAATACCTCAAAGGATTTCTGCTTTCCAGAGGCTGGAAACTGGAGCGCATCCACGATTTGCGTGCCCTTCTGCAAGAGGCCACGAAACATGAGCCAAGTCTGAAGAAGTTCCGTCGTCTCTGTGCTGAAGTTACAGCTTACTACATCCAGGAGCGGTACCCTGTCTTTGGGGCTAAGCCTGACGCCGAAGAAGTGAGAGACAATCTTGAACAGGCCAGAGAGTTTATTGAACTGATTGAGAGGCTTCTGTAGATCATGTCGAATTCGTCCCCTGCTTCTTCCGGGAACATTCAGTTCTTCGGCCAGCATGGCGTACAGGTTAAGGAACTCTTCTTGTACCCAATCCGCAATGTCTTCGTAGACTGGCCGATTGAGTAAACAACCTGCTACAAACCACATTAAGGAGTCAGATATGCCAATAGACCACGACATCAAAAACCTCGACCTGGCCCCCGCCGGCCGCCTGCGCATCGAGTGGGCCGAGCGGGAGATGCCGGTCCTGCGCCTCATCCGTGAGCGCTTCGCCGCCGAAAAGCCGCTGACGGGCGTGCGCCTCGCCGGTTGCCTCCACATCACCACCGAGACGGCCAACCTGGCCCGCACGCTCCAGGCGGGTGGGGCGGAGCTGGTGCTCACCGCCTCCAACCCGCTCTCCACGCAGGACGACGTGGCGGCGGCGCTTGTCTCCTACTACGAAATCCCCGTCTTCGCCATCAAGGGCGAGGACGGCGAGACCTACTACAGGCACATCCACGCCGCGCTCGACTACAAACCTCACATGACGATGGACGACGGGGCTGACCTGGTGAGCACACTCCACAAGGAGCGCACCGAACTGCTCGGCAACATCGTCGGCGGCACCGAAGAGACGACTACCGGCGTCATCCGCCTGCGCGCCATGGCCCGCGATGGCGTGCTGCGCTACCCCATCGTCGCCGTCAACGATGCCATGACCAAGCACCTGTTCGACAACCGCTACGGCACCGGCCAGTCCACGCTGGACGGCGTCATCCGCGCCACCAACGTCCTCATCGCCGGCAAGACCGTCGTCGTCGCCGGTTACGGCTGGTGCAGCCGTGGTATCGCCATGCGCGCCAAGGGGCTGGGCGCCAACGTCATCGTCACCGAGGTCAAGCCGCTACGCGCGCTCGAGGCCGTGATGGACGGCTACCGCGTGATGCCCATGCCGGAGGCTGCACCACAGGGGGACATCTTCATCACCTCCACCGGCGACATCAGCGTGATTGACCGGCCACACTTTGAGGTGATGAAGGACGGCGCCATCGTCGCCAACTCCGGCCACTTTAACGTCGAGGTCAACATCCCGGCGCTGGAGAAACTGGCCGTGGGCGCGCCGCGCCGCGTCCGCCCCTTCGTGGACGAGTACACGCTGGCCGACGGGCGGCACGTCCACCTGCTGGCGGAAGGCCGCCTGGTCAACCTGTCCGCTGCCGAGGGGCACCCCAGCGCGGTGATGGACATGTCGTTCGCCAACCAGGCCCTGTGCGCCGAGTACATGCGACAGCACGCCGACGAACTGGAGCACACCGTCTACGACGTGCCGGAGGAGATTGACCAGCAGATCGCCCGCCTCAAGTTGCACGCCATGGGCGTCGCGATCGACGTGCTGACGCCCGAACAGGAAAAGTACCTGACATCGTGGGAAGAAGGAACGTAGCCCAGGCCCAACGCATAACGCTGACCCCCATTGGCCACGTGGAACGGGACGAGCGCGATGCGGAACTGGCGGGCGACGAACTGCGCGCCCGTCCGGCTCGCATCGTGCTCGACCCGGCACTGACTGACGGCCTCTTGGGCCTGGAGCCCGGCAGCGACGTCGTCGTGCTTTTCTACTTCCACCAATCTGCTGGCTACGACCTGCAACTCCATCCGCGGGGTGACCCCAGCCGGCCGCTGCGGGGCGTGTTTGCCACGCGCAGCCAGCACCGTCCCAACCCGATTGGGGTTACCGTTGCCCGCGTCCGCTGCATCGCCGGCAACGTGCTGGAGGTCGTCGGGCTGGATGCGCTGGACGGTTCTCCTGTGCTCGACGTCAAGGTATACGCTTCGTACTTCGATGCTTCTTATGTGAACACTTCCGGGGAGAGGTGAGCCATGCCCGAGATCACGATCAACCAGGACGCGTGTACCAACTGTGGTGCATGTGTGGCGCTGTGCACGGGCCGCGTGTTCGGGCGCGCAGGCGAACGGGTGGAAGCGCTCACGCCCGAGGAGTGCTGGCTGTGTGGGCACTGCGTCGTGGCTTGCCCGGCCGGCGCCGTCCGCCACAGCGCCTACCCGCTGGAGGAGTGCCCGGTGTTGGAGCCGGCGTTCCTGCCGACGCTCGACGGGCTGGTGGCCGCGTTGCGCGAGCGCCGTTCGCTGCGCGTCTTCCGGGACAAGCCCGTGCCCCGTGAAGTCGTGCGGCAACTGGTGGACGTCGCCCGCTGGGCGCCGAGCGCCGGCAACGGGCAGCCGGTGGACTGGCTGGCGTTCGACGACCCGGTGCGCATCGCCGCGCTGAGCGCGCAGGCCATGGCCGCGCTGGCCCACACGGCCCGCCTGGTGCGTAACCCGTGGCTGCGTCCGATCCTGATCCTGGCGCTGGGAGCCGAAAAGATCAGGAGAGGACTGGAAAGCGCGGACAGTTTCGAGCGCCTGGCACGCAAACATGCCCAGGGCGAAGACCCCATCTTCTTCCGTGCGCCGGTCGTGCTCGTGGCGCACGTCCCCGACGACGACTACTTTGGCCGCGACGACGCCGCCTACGCCGCCTACAACCTGGCGCTGGCGGCACAAGCGTCGGGCCTGGGCACCTGCCAGATCGGCTACTTCATCATCGCGCTCGAGCGCAGCCGGGGGTTGCGCCGCGCGCTGGGGCTGCCCGAGGGCCACCGGGCCGAGGTCGTGCTGACCCTGGGCTACCCCCGCTACCACTTCCGGCGGCTCCCCGCCCGCCGCCGGCCGGGGTTGGCCTGGAATCCAGGGCAAAGCGAAGGGTGACTCAATCTATGAGTGCACGTCCATCCGCCCATTCGTCCATTCGTAAATTCGTAGATTCGCCCATTCGCCATTCGCCATTCGCCATTCGCCATTCGCCATCCGCTATCACCTTCAACGTCCAGCGCTTCAGCACCGAAGACGGCCCCGGCATCCGCACTACCGTCTTCTTCAAGGGCTGCCCGTTGCGTTGCGCCTGGTGCCACAACCCGGAGGGGCTTTCGCCGCGGCCTGAACTGGTGTGGTACGACGTGCGCTGCATCGGCGCGCGGGACTGCCTCAGCGCCTGCCCGGTCGAGGCGCTCGAGTTGACGCCCGAAGGGATGCGCATTGACCGGGCGCGCTGCACCGCCTGCCGGGCCTGCGCCGAAGCGTGTCCCGCCGGGGCGTTGGAGGTCATCGGCCGCGAGTGGACGCCGGAAGCGCTCTTCGCCGAGGTGAACAAGGACGCCGTCTTCTTCGAGACGTCCGGCGGGGGCGTCACGCTCTCCGGCGGCGAGCCGATGCGCCAGGCCGAGTTCGTCGTGGCGCTGGCCGGCCTGTGCCGCGAGGCGGGCCTCCACGTGGCGCTGGACACGTGCGGGGCGGCCCCGTGGGAGCAGTACGAGCGGATATTGCCGCTGGTAGGCCTGGTGCTCTACGACCTCAAGATTTTCGACGGGGAGCGCCACCGCGCCAGCACCGGCGTGGACAACGGCCTCATCCTGGAGAATGCCCGCCGCATCGCCGCAAGCGGCAAGCCGATGTGGATCCGCACGCCCGTCATCCCCGGCTACACCGCCGACGCGGCCAACGTCGCCGCCATCGGCGCCTTCATCGCCAGCGCACTGCCCACGGTCGAGCGCTGGGACCTGCTGGCCTACACCAACCTGGGCCAGCCCAAGTACCACCGGTTGGACCGGCCCTACCGGCTGGAGGGGGTGCCGTTGCTGGCCCGCGCCGAGATGGAGGCGCTGCACGCCGTGGCGCTCGAGCGGGTGGCCGTGGCGGTGTGGTCGGGGGCGACGAGGATGGAAGGAAGGGAGGTGTGAAGAATGGAGAATGGAGAATGATTTGCGATTTGCGATTTGCCTGTCCTTTACGGAGGTACATAGATGTCCATCCTTGAAACCCAACCTGGCCTGCTGGAGGCGCTTTCCGGCGAGATGACGCCCAAGTTCCTCGCCACCCGCTCGGCCGACGGCATTCCCAACGTCGTGCCGGTAACTTCGATCATGCCGGCGGGCGACGTGGAGGATCGCCTGATCTTCGGCAATTTCCTGCTGCGCAAGTCGGTCGGGAACCTGGACGCCGATCCGCGGGTGGGCATCCTGGTCATCACGACCGACCTGGAGGGCTGGATCCTGCAGGGGGATTTCATAGGCTGGCAACGGGCGGGGGCCTACGTGGACCGCCTCAACAGCACCGACCTCCTGCGCTACAACGCCTACACCGGCATCCGCAACGCCGGGATTGTCCAGGTGCGGGAGGTCCTGCGCCACTTCCGCATCTCCAAATTGCGCGTCCTGGCCGACTATCTGCTGGCGCGCGCTGCCGCCCGCCCGCCCAGCCCGCCGGAGGAGGCTGTGGCGCTGCCCCCGGTGGTACGGGAAAAGTTCAGCCCGCTGACGGCGGTGCGGGTGTTGGCCTTTCTCGACGGTGGGGGCTGTCCGCTGGCAGTGCCGCTGCTCTCGCTCCAGCCGGCCGGGGAGCGCGCGCTGGTGTGCGCGGAAGGGCTGGCCTCTGACCTGTTGGCGCCGCTGCCCGCGGGTACCCCTGTGGCGGCCTCGCTCCTCACGCTCGACGTGATCTCCTTCCAGGCCAAGGGGCGCTGGTTGGGGAGCCGCCGCGTGCTCGGGGCGCCGGTGGGGACGTTGGCGGTGACGGCGGTCTATGCCGGTGGTCCACCTATTCCTGGACGGCAGTTAGCGTAGCCAGGGGAAACCTCACAAGTTGGGACTCTCGATGACCTCCAAGTGGTCAGATATCGGGTGTTTGACATTTTCCTATCCCTGGGTACAATCATCATAACTGTCCAATAGACAAGCTGCTGTTTGGTGGCATGATCTAGGAACACAAGGTGTAATAGGTGTAATTCCTGTTGGTCCAATAAGGTGTGGAGGGCAGCATGGCTTTTCCAGAGCGTGTGAAAATCATCAAACAGATTCAGGAACTGCACCAGTCCAAGGTTGTGTCGTACTTTACTAGCGATCGGGGGGCCTTTCCCCCAGGGTTCTCACTTCCTGCCCTAAGAACCCAACTGGCTACAGAGGCACAGTTGCTTCTCTATGATCAACTCCGTTCTCTGGGTAAGACAGACAACTTGGATCTATTCCTATATACTCGTGGAGGTGAGGTTGACTCTGTATGGCCATTGGTCAGCGTGTTCCGTGAGTACGCGCTCAAGCAGTTTGCTACGTTAGTACCATTCCGTGCTCATAGCGCGGGTACGCTGATTTGCCTTGGAGCCGACAAGATTATCATGGGAGAAGTTGCTGAGCTGAGCCCTGTTGATCCCACCACAGGGAATCAATTCAACCCTGTGGATGAGGTTGACAAGCGTACCAGAAAGGGCATCAGCGTGGAAGATGTGACTTCCTATATGGAGTTGGCGAAGGATTCTACTAAGGTTGGCCTTCAGAATCCTGATCACATCCTCGAGGTGTTCAAAAGGTTATCTGAGAGAGTTCATCCTATTGCATTGGGGAATGTGAACCGCGCGCATACCCAAATCCGTATCTTGGCTGAAAAACTGTTGCGGCTTCATTTGCTTGAGGAGAATGGAAAAGCTCGGATTGAGCGAATTGTTGATCAACTGACGAAGAGCCTGTATTCCCACACGCATGCTCTCAACAGGAAAGAGGCAGTGGAGATCCTGGGTGAAGACTTGGTTGTGGAAGCAACGGAAGAAGAGCAGAGTCTTTTGTGGCAACTCTACGAGGATTATGCCCAGGTTCTGCAACTGCGGCGGACTTTTTGCGCGGATAGTCTCGTCGTATCTGATCGACTGCAGCAGGAGCTCACTATAGATGGTGGGTTCATTGAGACTGAGAAACAGTCCTTTGTCTTTCGTTCTCAATGCCGTATCAGCCTGTCTTCAAGAATACCTCAGGGGGTTCAAGTTCAGGTTCCGCCGGGTCAGCCTATGCCGTTGATCCCTGGACTCCCGGTTAATATTGACGTGAAGGTGTTGTCTATCGGCTGGGAAGCCAATGAGAAAGGGGTGTGAGGAACTATGAGCATGAGATTGACCTCTATGTCTACAAACGATGCCCAATGCGAGTATCTTGTTCTGCAGTTCAGCTATACTACAGCCCAGATTGAGGAGAGCAGATTCTCTGGCGACACGCCCAATCCTCTATATTTTGCTATGCCTCAACCGCCTATTGAAGTATCCCCTGTGGTTCTCACGGTGATTGATGGGGAAGTACGCGTAGTCAAGGATGAAGCCCCACCTGGTGCTAAACTGCCCAATCTGGCTTCGGGCTTGTTCGATCTTGCCAATGCACCTACGTTAATGGGCCTACCAGCCTAATCCACCTCTGATTAAGGAGGCTGGCGTGCATACTGTACTGCCCGTTCCGCGCAGCATTTACGAACGGGCAGTTTTGTTCGATACGTGTGCCCTGGAAGCGATCACTGATCCGAGAGATCAATACCACGAAACGGCCTCTAACTGCCTTTTTGAGTTTAGACGGCTTGCTTACCCTTTTTACGTCACCACGCTGACAATAGCTGAGACGCATCGCCGCCTGCTTTACAAACCTTACCTGGGCATTCTATCCGCATTGCGCTTCCTGGAGAGCGTCTATGACGGCTCTATCAATATTATCCGTCCACTTGAGGAAGATGAACTGCAAGCGATGGAATATATCAGGCGTTTCAAAGGCCAGAAGCTCACCGTTACTGACACAATTAGCATGGCCGTCATGAAGAGGCTGGGATTGCGGAAAGTCTTCTCGTTTGATTGGCACTTCACATTACTTGGCTTTCAAGTCGTCCCTCTCATAGGCGAAAACCAGCGGTGAGAGTAGATGGCGATGCCAAACTACCTTGATTCTCTCCGCCGAAACCTGCACCGGTTCAGGCAGGTTGAGGCGCTTCTTCCTTTCGACAATCCCACGTTCGACAACCCGGACTTTGAGGATGCCTCCTACCGGGTACTGATCGTCCGGCTGTCCCCCTTTCGGGACGTGGACCGTTCCATCCCCCACCTCTTTCTGTTCCAGGAGGTGCGGCGGGCGCTGCCGGAGGCGTTCGTTGACCTGGCGTTCTTCCCCGCCAAGGTAGACCGGGCGCTGTTTGAGAAAGAGGGAACCCCTCCCCTCATCGGCGTCCAGAGTTTGCGCTCGGGCGACGAGTTTGACCTGATTCTGATCTCCAACGCCTACACGCTCGAACTGATCAACCTGCCCTACCTGCTGATCCGCTCGGGGTTCCCGCTTTTCTCCAGCCAGCGCGGGCCGGAGTGGCCAATCATCATCCTCGGTGGGTCCAACGCCATGGCCACCCAAGCTGTCATCCGCCAGGCCGGTGACAGCCTGGTGGATGGCATCTTCTTTGGCGAGGGGGAGGGCATCGTCGGCGACCTGGTGCGCCTGTTCCAGCGCCATCGCGGCGTGGGCAAGCGGGAGTTGCTCGAGCAGGCGGCCGGGCAAACCGTGGGATTCTGGGCGGCGGGGTCGCTGCGCCCCACCCGCAAGGCGGTTCTCCGTACGCCGGAAGCGCAGTTCTTGCCGGTTGAGTACCCCATCCTGAACAGCCCTGAGGTGCATACGGCCAGTCTCCAGATCACGTATGGTTGCCCGGCGTTCTGCTCGTTCTGCTTCGAGGGCTACGACCGCAAGCCGTACCGCGAAATGCCCCTGGCCGACGTCCTCTCGGCGGCCCGTCAACTCAAGCGCGCGCAGGGGAACGAAGAACTGAACCTGTACAGTTTCAACTTCAACACGCACCAGGACGTCCTGGAGATGATCCTGGCGCTCCACCGGCTGTTCGAGCGGGTGAGCCTGAAGAGCCAGCGGTTGGATATCTTGCAGCGCACGCCGACGTTGCTCGAGGCCGAGATCGAGGCGGACAAGCGGGAGTTCACGCTGGGCATCGAGGGCATCAGCGAACGGTTGCGCGCCTGGCTGCACAAGAGCCTGCCCACGGAAGACATCGCGGCCTTGCTGGAGCGGCTTTTTGTGCTCAAGGCTCGCCGGGTCAAGTTGTTCTACCTGCTGACCGGCCACGAAACCGAGGAGGACGTCGAGGAGTTTCGCCGGTTCCTGAAATGGCTCAAAGAGGCCCGCTCCGCCCGGAACCGGCACGTGCGCGTGGTGTTTAGTTTTGGGCTGCTCGTCCGCATGCCGTTTACGCCGCTGCGCTACGACCGGCTCATGCTCGACGAGGAGGCGTGGCGGCCGCTGATCGGACTCGTCAAATCGGCCTGCGAGACGAACGGGTTCGAGTTCCGCCTGGCCTTCGACTGGCCCGCCTATTGCGTCACCCAGGTGCTGGCGCTGGGCGGGTACTGGCTGGTCGAGCCGCTCGTGGCGCTGGCGCAAAAGGAGCCTGCCCTGAGCTTGTCGAAGGAGCCTGCCCTGAGCTTGTCGAAGGAGCCTGCCCTGAGCTTGTCGAAGGGCTACTGTTTCGATACGACGCTGCCGCCGGGGTACTGGGAGGAACTCCGGGGCTGGATGGAGGAGACAGGCCACTGGAACGACGGCTTCCTGGGCGAGAAGGGGCCCGACTACCCCTTTGCGCTGGAATTTGTCGCATCGGACGTTTCCCCCGCATTCCTGTATGCCCAGTACCAGGAAGCCCAGGCCAACGTGGATACTGGCTATTGCCTGGGGAGCGCCGGGCAGCCTGGGCGTTGCCTGGGCTGTGGGGCCTGCCCGGACGGGGAGCAGAGGCGCGCGATTGCGCACCACCAGGTGCGCCAGCCGGCACGTGAAGAATACCTGGCCCAACTGCGCGAGGTGATGGCGCGCAAGCGGCGGCTGCAACTGGCGTATTTTCTGCTCCGCCTGGACCCAGCGCTGGCGGGGGTCCTCCCCGAGTTCCTCAACGCCTTCGTGTTCAGAGAGATTCTCGCTCGCTATCCTGAACTGGCGGACAACCTGCTGGCCGTGCGGGAGAGCCTGTTCACCGTTCGCCCTAACGACGATCGTTTCCCCGTGATGGGCGGAGAGACCGTCTTTGCGCTGAAGGCGTGGGACACCGAGGCATTGAGAGGCACCCTGGCAGACCCAGAAACCAGGTTTTTCTTTGCGCTTTGCGATTTGCGCTTTGCGATTTGCGCTGTCGTGGGGCCGGCCGAGGGGTTCACGCCGGGGGAGTTTACGCGGCTACACCTGGACGTGCACCTGCCAGGCGACTTTTTTCCCGAACCGCGAGTTCACCTGGAGCAGTACCTGCGCAGTGCCTACCTGCCGTACTCGTTGCGGCGGGAGGGCACCCGCTACCGCTTCGACCTACCCGCCAAGGCGTTAAAGAAGAAAATTCTCTTCGGCGGCTTTTTCGAGGCCCAGGAGGACGATTTTTTCGCCAGCCTGGACGTGGGGCCCAAGTTCGACCTGCTGGCGTTCTTGCGGACGTTCGGCCAGGGGAACCTGTTTCGCCAGGTGCAGGTGCAGGTTTCTAGGATCGAATGGCAATAGATCATCTCCCTGCATCCTGCTTCCTGCCCCCTGCCGCTTACCCCGCCGCCTCCAAATCAAACTCCCGCTCCCGCAGAAGAGGACGCGCAGGGAGAGCAGTAAATTGTCATCGTTCATCGTTCATTGTTCATTGTCCCATTGTTCATTGTCCCATTGTGCGATGGACTCCTCTTCGGCCTGCATGCCCCGCCGCAGCGCGGCTAACTGGCGCTCTGCCACCTGCGCCACTTTGCCCCCTGCCGCTTACCCCGCCGCCTCCAAATCAAACTCCCGCTCCCGCAGAAGAGGACGCGCAGGGAGAGCAGTAAATTGTCATCGTTCATCGTTCATTGTTCATTGTCCCATTGTTCATTGTCCCGGGGTCGTCCGTCTGCCTGGCCGCTTGGGTATAAAACGCCAGGCCGTCCTTCTCGATCTGCACCGCCGTCTCGATCGCCTGCAAAACCTCGGGTGTAGGCTTCATTTCCACATCTCCCTTTCAACTTGCAAATCGCAAATCGCAAATCGGCAAATCAGCAAATCGCCATTCGTCATTCGTCATTCGTCATTCGCCATTCGCCATTCGCATCAGGTGCGGATATTGAACCGCAATCGGCGTAGCAACCTTCCCAACAGTCCGCCCGGCACCTGCCCCGGCGTCGTTCCCGTGCCCTT
>Ga0315285_10004288_pt1 | contig 14792 bp, 13 predicted proteins | sample YL17G09_36_MG_FD_203698 | JGI IMG/M metagenome (GOLD analysis project Ga0315285, IMG submission 203698) | Sediment microbial communities from Yellowstone Lake, YNP, Wyoming, USA - YL17G09_36 | ecosystem: Environmental > Aquatic > Freshwater > Lake > Sediment | place: USA: Wyoming | collected...
TTTACTTTTTTAATCTGATAATCTCCGCAGCGAGTTTTTCCCGGGCGGCAAGGATTTCATTGGGGTCTTTTGAAAATTGCCACCAGTTTGGTGCGATGGTACTTACAATCTTTTTGACCGGGTCTTTGCCCGCCAGTTTTTCCAGGGTTACGAGATACTCATAATCTTCCATCCCGTCTCTGAGATTCTTTATCCGCACGCAGGCGACAGGCCCTTCAATGCCGCAGGGTACGCCCGGATAGAATAGGTACCCGCCTCCATTATAATGCGCAGGATGTGCGAATGCGGGATTGCCCCATGGGTCAACAACCCTGGTGACCGTTGACCAATATAGTAAGCCGGTAATATCGTATTGGTAGTTTATCCAGGTTGGGATGCGATAAGCGAGCAGCGGCCAATCTATATGCCAGTGAGGCGGATCGAGGTCTTTGACCTTTTGATATTCGGGGTGATAACGAGGCGCTCGCTGAACCAAAGCAGTGTAAGACCAGACCTCGTCGCCCTTGGCGATTTTTTCACTTATGGTTTTTCTATCAATGAATGACCACAGCGGACACCATATATCAACTGCCGGATCAATATCGGGCCAGGAAGAGTCCTGCGGATATGGCTGTTCAACCACCAGCCGTTTGAGTTCGGGCACCGCTTGGTGGACAAGTTCGCCCAGGACAAGAACCTGCTCATAGTTTTCGCGCAGATTCGGCTCATCCCACATGTATAAATATGCACGCTTTTCCCAGCCGTTTTTCTTTAGATACTCATAAAAGTCCCTGTAGTAGCGCTGGGCTTTTTTTCGGTTGGCTTCGGATATATCTTTGTAATCGGGCCGTAATGTCGAGCTTGGCAGCGAAAAAAATGGCGCTCTTGGAACCTCAAAATCAGTCACGTGGAACCTATTGATAAATTCAGTTAGTTGTCGGTGCTTTTCGGCAGTGACATTCAAAGAGCCATCATTGTTGACCGCAGGTAAGAGGCTGCCCGGAATAGGAGGATTGATGCGGTGCTCAGCCATCGCCTGACAGTAGCGCAGCTCGATTTGTCTAAATTGCTCCGAGTCGGGCTTGACATCGAAGTATCGCGTGACATTGTGAAAGCCTCCAAAGTGGTTTCTATGGGTGGGCCCATCCGGAAGTGTAAAATCCCAGACGGTTAGGGTTATGGGGATTTCGGCAGATAGATTGCCTTCCGCCTTGACCGAAAATTTCCCGATGTAAACGCCCCCCGGGACATCTTTTGGCACATACACATCGACCCATATAGGCTGATTTTGTCCCTTAAATACTTCAAAGGGAACCGCATACATATCATATCCTGTGGTAGTTGCCGGCTCGCCCCACCTTTTCTGGGACTGGGCTAACGGTTCGATGGACTTACCGGTCAAGGGATTTACGAATGGAATAAGGGGATCGGCATACAGCCCCGGAGGTAATTGCGCTCCGGGCGTCGATTTTCTTACCCGGACGTATTCGGCCCTAAAAAGTTTGATGTTGTCCTTTCCAATTTTTGCGCCGGCCTGTCCAGCCAGATCAGAAATCTCTGCAGCTACTACCCTGACATTGTCATTCAAGGCGGTAACTATTACCTGAAACGACTCCACTTCATTTTTCGCTGCCTTAATCTCGATCTTACCAGGCCCGTACGGTTTCTGCTCCTGGCCTATCCGTTCCATGCTGGATAGCGCCGTTAACTGGATTCTTTCTTGGGCGCCGGAACAAGCGGCCACAGCGGAAAAGAAAATAGACGCAATAACGATAACCAATGTTCGGTTTCTCATAGCTAATCTCCATCATTCAATAAGTCTTACTGGATTATACTGAGGGACTTTGAGCAGCTCGCCTTTTCGGAGCGCCGACTGGTGCGCAATAATGCCCGGCACCGTGTACGCCAGCGATTCGTAGACATCAATCGCAGGCCGGCGATTATGCACCAGAGCGTCAATAAACTCGTGCGTCAGAAACGTATGCGAGCCTTCGTGGCCGGTGTCATGCCGCAGAGGCTCCGGCAGCATATCCGTCTTCCACCACTGCGGCTGCTTGTATTGCTCGAAGTTTGGCGCCTTTCGCTCAAATCCCGCATTGTCCTTTTCCGTCTGCTCGCCCGAGCGGATGATTACGGGGCCAAGCCCGTTAGGATGCGGCGCATAAAAGCTCATCTTATCGCCGATCCATTGTGCTCGCTCACAGCCGCGGTGAGCGCCTTTCCACCATATATTGACGCGGAATGCGGTGCCGCGATTTGTTCGGAACATCGCCGATTCGTTCCAGAAGGGATTGCCATAGACGTTGTCCTTGAGGATGGGACTGTCGTCGCCCCAGCCGTGACAGACCGCTTCGGTCAGGCGCTCGTTGCTGACGCCGATTAGCTGGCTGGTGCAATGTGTCGGATAGTGCATCGGGGCCACGCCGTAGCGCCAGGTTTTTTTGCCCTGGTAAAAGTAAAGCCCTTCCAGGCCGGGATGTTGATATTCGGCCTCGCAGTAATATAAGGCGCCGAACTTGCCTTGCTGGTAAAACTTGCGGGCTGAAATCGTTGACTGCTGGTAATAACCGGTTTCAGCCATCATATAAGTCAGGCCGTATTTTTTGACCGTATCCAGCAGCAATTCAGCCTGTTCGATTGTTGCCCAGGCCGCCGGCACAGCGGAGATTACGTGCTTGCCGTTTTTCATCGCCTCGATGGTGTGCTGCACATGAAGCGGGCCGTCGGTAAAAATAGCCACGGCGTCGATATTTTTATCCAGCACCAATTCTTCCAGCGAGTTGTAAGCCTTCTGGCAGTTGTATACCTTCATCAGTAGCTCCCGCCGGTCTTGCCGCAGGTCGCTGACCGCCTCCACGATGCAATCCGGATGCTCATGCCAGGCAAATGAAGTGCCGAATCCGCCGCCCACCACGGCGATGCGAACCTTCTTGGGGGCAGTATCGATGGCCAACGCTGCTTTGTAGGCTAACATTGTGCCAGCCAGGGTGACACCACTTCGCTTAAGAAAGTCACGCCGGGAATAATTCATCGAATTTTTGCTGTTTCCATTCATCTTTATATGCTCCGCCCTTCAATGAATTTTATCAGATTGTAAATTACCAGATTGTAGGGAACTTCCACCTTGTATCTCTCGGCAAGTCTAATAACGGCTCCGTTTAAGGCATCGATCTCGGTTGTTTTTTTTGCCATGATGTCCTGCAGGGTCGAGGATTTATGCTCGGCTGTATCGGGAACCAGTTTATTGTAAAATACCTCCAAAAAGTCCTCAGACGTCGGCCAGTGTGTTTTATAGCCTGCCTCTGTCATCACGCTAAACGCTTCATCGACGATGCCGTTCATTATTGTACGCGTAGTTGCGTTTTTTGCCAATACTCCGTATGGGACATCCAGAATGGCCCCGAGCGGATTCAAGGCGCAGTTATACAGCATTTTCGCCCAGAGGTCTTTGACAATCTCGTTGGTTACTTGGCAGGGGATGTCGCCGGCGGCTATAGCTTCACACAGGTCCGTTAGCGGCGATGAGTCTTTATTAAATAGACTGCCGATATGAATTGAGTCCGCGTGCACCGTTATCGTAACGTCGTTGGCACTGGTACGCTGAAATCCCGTTATTACTCGGGCATTGTAGATTCTGCCCCGGTTGAAGAAAGTGGAAAATGCTTCTGCGTTGCCCCAGCCGTTCTGAAATAGCACAATTCTGGTTTCTTTGCCAAACAGGGACTTATGCTCTGAAAGGTTTTTCGCCGCTGCCAGTGAGTCGAAAGACTTGGTGCATACCAATATATAATCGTATTTCCTTGCCCGAACTTGCCCCAAAGATGTGTAGCTACCGAATTTCGAAGGCTCGGCGTGGAAGTCGCCCCAAATTCCCGTCCGGACCAGGCCATGCTTTTTCAGTGCCGAGACGGTATTCTCTCTGGCAATAATATCGACCCGGCCCGCCTTACGGCCTGCCCTGCCCCGCGGCCGGCGCAGCGAGCTGAGCAAGTCGAAGGGTCTGGCGGGCCGGCATCTCGATTTAAGCAGGCAGCTTGCGATGCCCAGTCCCACAGCACCAGCGCCGTATATTAGCACCCTCATACTTACAATTGTTAATTGTCAATTTTCAATTGTCAATTTACAATTTGCAATTGCCGCAGTACGCGGGAGAAATAAGACGTGAGAGCGATGGTGCCCGCGCCGAGCGGAGCGATGGCGTTTAATCGTGCCAGTAAGGATTGTTCGTTGAGGATTTCGGAAAGAATCCTTGCTGGGACAATCAGACGGTTGCGCTGCGCTGCCCGTGGCGGGATATGTCACACCGAGCTGGATGAAATCGAGGGCAGACTACCGGCAAAACTGCCTATTATTTTAGGGCACCAAATCGTTGGCGCCGTGGAGAGCTTAGGCTCCGGCATCTCCAGATTCAAGCTCAAAGACCGCGTGGGAATCGCCTGGATAAATTCTGCGTGCGGAAAATGTTCTTTTTGCCGAAAGGGAAATGAGAATCTATGCCCGGAATTTCAGGGCACCGGTTGCGATGTAAATGGCGGCTACGCCCAGTACACTGTGGTCGGCGAAGATTTTGCCTATCCGATTCCGGAAAGGTTCAGCGACTGCCAGGCGGCGCCTCTTTTGTGTGCCGGAGCGATTGGCTATAGAGCTTTGCGCCTGACAAACCTTGAGGATGGGCAGATTCTCGGCCTTTTTGGTTTTGGCGCTTCAGCCCACATTGTGATCCAAATTGCTAAGCACAAGTATCGGAGTTCCCCGGTTTTTGTTTTCACCAGAGCCGGCCAGAAGGACCATCAGGATTTAGCCGGAAAACTGGGCGCTGATTGGGTTGGAGTAACCGGGGATACGCCGCCCGCGAAACTTAATTGCGCAATCGATTTTACTCCTGCGTGGAAGCCGGTCATCGAGGCGCTCAGGGTGCTGGAAAAAGGTGGCCAAGTCGTCATAAATGCAATAAGAAAAGAAGAAAAAGACAAGGATTCGCTCCTGGAGCTGAGCTATCAAAACCATCTTTGGCTTGAAAAAGAGCTCAAAACGGCAGCTAATATTACCAGGCGCGATGCCAGGGAATTTTTGCCCTTGGCGGGTGAAATTCCAATTGTGCCGCAGGTTCAGGAATTTGACCTGGAACAAGCAAACGAGGCGCTACTTTTACTGAAACAGGGTAAAATCCAGGGAGCAGGAGTCTTAAAGATAACTTAAACGTCAAGTCGAAAGGCAGCAGTACGATGGCAATCATACTGTATAAGGAGCCGGAACTTAAAAATCCGGTTATGTTTTGCGGCTGGCCGGGGATCGGAAACATCGGCTTAACTGCGATGGACGCTCTAAGAGTGGTGCTCAAAGCCGAAGAGTTCGGACAGATCGAACCCTGGGACTTCTTTGATCCCCAAGAAGTCAGGATTGCCAACGGCTTGCTGAAGGAGCTTGAGTTTCCCAGCAATAAGTTCTACTTTCAGCGGCTGGAAGCCTGCTCTGAGCACGGCCGAAGGGATCAGGACCTGATATTCTTTATCGGACAGCAGCAGCCGGGCGAAGGCCCAACAAGATACGCGCAAGGCCAAAAGGCTTATGAAATGGCCAATTTAGTCCTGGATGTGGCAGAGAAATTTGGCTGCCAGAGAGTTTATACCTCCGGCGCAGCAGTTACTCAGATTCACCACACCGCAAGACCGAGGGTCTGGGCCGTGCCGAACGGGCCAAGCTTGGTCGCTGAGATACAGCACTATGAAAATACCATCCTGATGTCGCAAATCGAAGGAAGAAGCGACCAGGGTGTTATCACCGGCCTTAACGGGCTTTTACTGGGCGTGGCTAAAGAACGGGGCTTGGAGGCGATCTGTCTAATGGGCGAGATACCTTATTATCTTCAGGGAGCTCCCTGGCCCTATCCCAAAGGGTCGAAGTCTGTTCTGGAGGTCCTGCTCAAGATACTTGATATCAAGGTTAACCCTTCGGCAAGCTCAGGGCAGGCTCTGAGCAAGTTGGACGAATTGGCCCAAAAAGTGGAGGAAAACATTGACGGATTCTTAGAAAGCCTTTACACGGCAGAAGCGATACCTCCTGAAGTAAGGGATGAAATTGAGAAACTAAAGGACGTGAGCCGCGAGCCCGGACCAATAACCGAAGAAGAGCAGAAAAAGATAATGGAGCATATTGATGAGCTTTTCGACCAGGGACCTTGGAAAGATGAAAAGGGACCCCGCTCCGCGGGAACCCAATAGGGACCCCACTCTGGGGGAACCCAGTAGCCTCCCCTTCGACGCAGTTTACCCTGAGCGCAGCCGAAGGGCTCAGGACAGGTTTAAGTTTTCGCAGCCCGTCAGGGCCGGCAAGTCCGGCCCCGCCGGGCCCGAACGGCAGCCTGAGTTTGAGAATCCAACGCTGATTGTCGCCTGGGATGAGGATGCGGGCAAACTCGGGCCAACCGTGATCGAATACATAAATCGCAAGCTGGACGCGAAAAGTTTCTGTGAGGTCGAGCCGACAGGATTTTTCTCCATAGAAGGTGTTGCGGTCGAGAATGACATAGCTCAGTTTCCTGAAGGCAAATTCTATTACTGCGGAAGAAAGGACCTGGTAGTGTTCAAAGGTAATGAACCATGCTTTGAGCGGCATAATTTCTTAAACGGCGTTTGTGATTTGGCTCAGCACTACTGCAAAATAAGGCAGCTTTATACCCTTGGCGGGACTGTTTCACCGGTTGCCCATACCGACTCGCGAAGGATATTGGCGGTCTTTAATCAAGAACAGCTCCAGCAAGAGCTTGCGGGCTTGGGCCTGGAAAACATGAATTGGCAGGGACCGTCGGCAATCAGCAGTTTCCTTCTGTGGGTGGCCCAAAGAAGGGCGATTCCAGGCGTAAGCCTTTGGACGGAGATACCATTTTATCTGGCTGCGGGTGAGGACTTCCAGGCGATAAAAACAACTCTTTCTTTTCTGGACAAAAGATTTGACCTGGCTCTGGACTTCGCAGAACTGGATGAACAGGTCAGGCGCCAAAATGCAAAAATTGACCGGCTGAGGCAAGATGATGCCCAGATCGATAGGTACATCCGGATGCTGGAAAGCAAGCTTTCTCTCAGCGCAGACGAGCAGGTGGAATTGACTAAAAAGGTAACCGAGGTCCTCGAAGAGACCGAGTGACGCCGCCCCGTGGCTGATTCCTTTCGCAAGCTGATGAATACTCAGACACGGATTTACAGGGATTAACACTGTTAACAATCAAGTCTGTGTTAATCTGTGAAATCCTTCGGGTTCGCTCAGGACAGGTTCTGTGGCTAATTCTCCGGCTCTTTTCATCCATTTTTATTTGGAATTAGCAGTTCTTGTGTCATACTTTACATAAGCACAGACTTCTGCGTGACGATCATTCCGATACTTAGCCTCGGCGCCAGTCCGGCTACGGCTCGCTCCGCCGAGACGAGTGGCCGAGGCACCCCCGCTACAGGTGCGGGGGCTAATGGAGCCAAAAGGATGCCGTCTCAATTGGGGGAAACCGAAGTGGAAATTCAACATTTCTCCGAAAAGGTTCTTTTGATCACACTGCCTGAACAACCACAGCAAGGCGATGAGCTGGAAGAAGTCGGCAGGATGCTAAGTGAAAAGGTTGACCGTGATGTGCTGGTTGACTTCTCCCAAGTTCAAGTGTTGACCTCCGAAGCCCTCTGCCGTCTGATGATACTGGATAGATTGCTGAGGGGATCCGGGTGTATGCTTATTCTGTGCAACGTTTCTTTAGAAATAAAACATGTCTTTATCCGGACGGGCCTGGTAACAATATTTGAGTTTGCAGAGGACGAGCTGGCGGCTCTGCGACGTATACGCAGCGGCTCCCGCGTATCTACTTAGGCGGCATAGGCAAACGGCCCAAACCGGCAGTGAAACCGCCGGCTAAATATTTAGCCCCCAAATTTATTTGGGGGTTTTCCTTCCGGCGGTTTGACCGGCCCGTTTGCGTTCCTTCACCCTTCACGCAGGACGTGTACTAAAACGGAGGTTCAGAATAGCTGCTGGGCAAGAACTCCAGGACGTTAGTGGGCTCAAAGCCGGCAGGGCACTTCTGCATGCCCGAACGGTTGAAGACAAGGTCCGTGTTGCCCGCTAAGCTCATGCAGTCATCGGAGTAGTTTATTACCGAGCCATTGATCGTCCCGCCGGCGTTGCCGTGGAACTCCACACCGCTGGCGGCAATCACGCCGTTGATCGCTTCGAAATCGCCACGGAAGCAACACTTGAACCCGGGCGCCAGGATGAACGTTCCGGTCTTTTCAGTGAGCGAGCCGAACTGCTCTGGCGGCAACGTGGACGCATCATAGCTGTCCACTGTTCCGCCGAAGTCCAGGAAGTTCGCTGGCGAGGGGTTGTCCAAGTCGCCCTCCGCCAGGATGAGGCCGTGAATCTCAGCATTGCCTGTAAAGCTGACCACATTGGGTGCTCGAATGTACATGATGCCTCTGATGACCGCGTGTCCTGAAAACGAGGGATTGGCGTTCGCAGGAATCTCAACGTTCGTCAGCGTCACGTTTGAGGTTGAATCTACTGCCGGGTTAAACGTGTGTTGGATGTACTGTACGAATTGGGCAGGATTCGGGGTCGGGAACTCACAGGGGTCATTGCCGATCTTGATGTGATTCATCGCGGCTGCTCCCTGGGCTCCAAACACTGAGCTGCTATTACTGATATCAACGGTGGCGGCGCTATTTGCGATAGTGACCTTGCCTGCTATAGACGATTTTCCGGTCATTTGGAGCGCCAGAATACTGTTGAAGCTTTCGATGTAGACGCTGGCCTCGATGTTCTCATTGAATCCTTCGATCTCTATGTTGCCCTGCATGTTCAGAGGGCCTTTGGTTGCGATGCCCCAGTCAAATATGGGGTTGCCGGTGGTGGCAAAATTAAAGTTGACCCTGATTTTTTTGCCGACCTGCCGGCTCGTGCCTGTTATGTCCATCGTCAGGCTGTCATAGTCGGGCCCGTATGCGATGACGGCATTGAACGCCTGGCCGGATTCGGAATCAAGCAGCACGCTGGGCACAGTCACTGTCTTGGTTGAGGCATCGTAACTTGAAACAATGTTGGCAATGCCGGCACTGCTCAGATGACTTTGCAGCTTAGCCGCGACCGTTGCGAGCCTATCGCCGGGCGCTACGGTGCCTGGGACTTTGATTCCGGAAAGATGGTATCGCATGACCTCAAGGCCGGACTGAGCGCTTACAAGGGCCTGGTTGGCGTGGCGTTGATTGTCGGAAATCTGGACATTTGTGCCTGATAATGTTGCTATCGAGGCGGCAAGGGCCGAGAATATGAGCACAAATATCATTGATAGGATAAGTGCCGCACCTTTGCGGCTTTTGCTACCTGTCATTTTACCCCCCAGTAATAGCATCCCCAGAGTTGACTTGTGACTATATTTCTATTTTTCACCCCTGATTAAATTATAGGAAATTAGACAGGCAAACGCAAAGCGGTACGCCAATAATATAACGCAGGTCAAACCAGGAGAGCCGGGTGCCGAGGCTTACTGTGCCAGGCGTTTGGCCAGCTCACTCAGCGCCTTAAGCTCCTGAGGGTTTAATACCTGAATTTGCTCGCCTGGTTGTTCGGCATCTATGATGCCTTCGAGCAGCTCTATCTCTTTTTGGTTAAGCTGGCCGACTTCGTGCTGTAGCTGTTGAACCGTCCTGGATAGTACGGCAAGTTTCTCATTGAGGTAGTGCGCCGACTCTTTTCCCTCGGCAATTTTTTGCTGAAGCTGCTGTGCGGCTGTGGTCAGCTCTGCGTTCTGCTCAGATAGGCGTTTTTCGATTTGCTCTCGTTCGGCGGCTTGCTGCTGCAATTGTGCAATAGCTGCTGTTATCTGGGCGATTTTCTCGCCCAGCTCATTGCGGAGGCATCCGAGGTGGTCTTTGATTTCCATCAGCTCAAGACTTTGGCACTTGATACGCTGCTCAAGTCGGTCTAAGTGTATCTTGAATTGGTCGTCAGCCAGCTTGCGGTCACTGATTTCCTGTTGAAGCCGTTGATTGACTGTAGTTACGGCGTCCCCCGTGCCTCCTGCCGGAGGCAGGAACGGGGGGTGTTCGGCCCTTCCCGGCGCGCCGGGATTGACCTGCGGCCGTTCAGCGGTCACGGGCGACTTTTGCCATATCCTTCTCTTGCCGAACATAGTACAAGCCCTGGGAACCCGGTATAGCACTAATAATATCGGCAGAAACGCCTTGGTGCTTTGCTTCATAAAGCCGGCATTACGAAAAAGGACAATTGCCGCTTGACAGATACTGCAGAGTGCTCGTATTATGCAAATGTTGCGAGTGCAACTATAAGCTAAAACCAAGCGGCTAAAATGAAGGCACATCGCAACAGGGAGGCAGGGTGAGGAAGCCCGCCTTTGGCGGACCGCCTGTGTCTCCTTTTTTACTTTTGCGGGCGTATGAGCTTAGCCGCCCAGAGCGCTGACTAATTCACAATTGTCAATTTTCAATTGTCAATTTTGCCTGACCTCTGCGAACTCAGCGGTTAAACACAGCAGTCGCCCGAATAAGGCAATTGTCGGGCAAAGATTCACATAAAAAATACGTAGTTTCCACAATTGACAGCCTTTTTCTGCGTTGATTAAGATGCCCTTGTTGTAATTGTTAATGGTTGGCAAGAGGCCGCTATGGACAAACAGGCGTTTTGGCTCGGCGTCATTATTATTGTAGCAGGTGTAATCTTGATAGCGTCCATTCTGCTGGCGCAGCGTTTCTTTTAGCAAAGTTCCGCCTGCAGGACTTCCGCCCATGTCGGCGGAAATCCTGGATGGGCTGCCGAAGAACCAGCTCTACGGTGACGAGTGAAGAGCGGCTTGGGCCTGCTTGGAGTTCAAAATATACGCCAGCACATCGGGTCTACTGATAATTCCGACTACTTTTCCGTCTCTTGACGTTACCGGGACCCTCCTGAAATAATTGATCAGCATAAAATCGATGATAGTGCTCAAGCTGTCATCTTCCTTGTAGCAAGCCGCCGGCTGGGTCATAAAAGACTCGACCGTGCTATCTCTTGTATTTTCGCCGGCGTAAATCAGTCGCAGCAGGTCTTTTTCGCTAATGATTCCGATCAGGGTCATGTCATCTTCGACCACCGGCATGCCTGTGATGTCGTTTTTCATAAGAATCTGGGCAGCCTCGTATATCGGAGTATCCTTTTTTACGCAAATGACGTCTGTCGTCATAATATCTTTAGCCTTGAGCATTTCTGACTTCCTTCCAAGTACCATGCGGCCTCTGTGGAGGCGGACATTTTTCTCTTGCAAACTTGGTATCGGCGCAAGCGCCGGAAAGTTGAGCAAGAAAATCGAAAAGACGGCGTTTTGCCCAAAAAATACGTAGTTTCCACAATAGAAAACGCTGCCGGGCACGGCGGCGTTATGAGCCGAGAAAGCCTTGAGCCCTTCGGCTGCGCTCAGGGTAAACTCCGTCGAAGGGGAAGAACCTGGCTTCGTAGGTCAGATCCTTGCCTGCGCCCGGGAGGGAATTTGCCGGCTAAGGGGCGTGGCCCGAATATTTGTGGGCCCGGCAAGCTCGGGTGTCGACTGCGGCCGCCAGGCCCACTCCTTCAGGAGGAGGAAGGTATGAGTCGATTTCTTGTAGTGCCTTGCAAACACAATAAAACTCCCTCCGCGTATACTAAAATACGATATGTACAGGGGGCTTGACAATTGTGGAAACTACGTATTTTTACCAAAAATTTTATGGCAGGGGGCGGCTGGAATTGGGCTGCATAAATGAGGTTCTGCCGGTTGGGAAATCGCTTTGGGCTAATGTCTATTTGTGGCCAGTTCAGTCAGTCCGAGGGCAGCGGCTCGTCTGACCAGAGCGACTACATTATCAACGCCGAGCTTACGCATAAGGCGGTTACGGTGCACTTCGATAGTTCTGAGCGAACGGTGGAACATTTGGGCGATTTCTCTGTTGCTTCTGCCGTCCAGGATCAACTGCAAGATCCTCATCTCCACTCTGGTAAGCGCTTTGCCCAGCAGCCGGTCGGGCGAAGTGCTTCTTTGCAGCGCAGATTCCACAGCCGACAGGAAGCTCTCTCGCGTCAGAGGCTTTTCGATAAAATCCAAAGCACCCGCCTTTAGTGCCCGCACCGCCATGGGCACGTCTCCGTAGCCTGTTATTACAAGAACCGGCAGCCAGGGGGCGATGCGTTTTGTCTCGGTCAAAAGCTCTATGCCGTCCATATCAGGCATTTTCACATCGGTTATAAGTAGATCGCACTTCTTGCAGCGCAACCGCTCCAGGCAGTCGGCTGCGCTGGCAAAACAATTGACCTTGGGGCCCAGATACTCAAGGGTTTTCCTGATCGCCCTGCGCAAGCTCGGCTCATCATCAACGAAAAAGATACATCGTTCGGTGTAATCCGCCATTGCTGCGAAACTAAGTCCTCATAGCTTTGGTGATAGGCAAGGTGACGAAGAAGGTCGCACCTTTGCCGAGATCGCTCTTTGCCCAGACTTTGCCGCCGGCTCTGAATACGATATTCTTAACAACACAAAGCCCCAGGCCCGTTCCTTCACCGGCGGGCTTGGTTGTGAAAAACGGCTCAAAAATCTTATCCAGGTTTTCGGGCGCAATACCGCCGCAATTGTCGGCGAACTGCAATTCTATCTGCTCACCTTTTACGGTCCCGCTTATAGTAAGTTGACGGTTCTTCTTGCCATCCGCGGCTTGAATAGCATTATCTATTAGCGCAAAGAACAACTGCTCCATGTCTTTTTCGTAAACGTATATCGGCGGCAGCTTTTCCAGACCCTTCAGATAGACGAAAACGCTGGCCTGCTGAGCATTTTTGTTTAGCAACCGCACAATCCTTTCAGCGGCTTCTTTAAGGTTTACCTGGCTGACGGCTTTTTCTGAAGATTGCCTGGCGAAATGGCGAAGCCTGTCAATGATGGAAGCCGCGTGGGAAACCTCATCCAGGCCATCCTTGAGTCCTTCCATCGCGTCATTGGGATAGTTGCCTGTCTGCAAATCGGCTAATGAGTTCTCAATTGATAGGCGAATCGCGGTCAGGGGCTGGGTCATCTCATGGGCAAGGGTGGCGCTTAAAGCTCCCAGTGAGGCCAGTTGCTCCGCCCGGGTTATTTTCTCGCGGTATAGATTAAGCTCTCTTTCTTGCCGCTTGGACTCAGTGATATCCCGGAAAATGCCCAGTATTGCGATAACGTTGCCCTGTTCATCTCGCACGGGTGTTTTGACCGTATGGACAATAAATTCTTTGCCCTCCAGAATGTATTTCTCTTCGATGTCTGTTGTCTGGCCTGATTCAACAATTCGTCTGTCGTCTGCCCTGTATTTCTCAGCCAGTTCCTTGGGGTAGAAGTCGTAATCTGTTTTTCCAACGATCTGGTCTGCTTTTATTCTCAAATCCCGGGCGTAGTTCTCGTTGCAGGATATGTAGACTGAGTTTTTGTCTTTGAGGAACACCCTCTGGGGAAGATTCTCAAGAAGGGTCTTGTACTTATTCTCGCTTCGCCGAAGGGCATCCTCTGCTTGCTTACGTTCGGTTACGTCTGTGGCAATTAACATGACGGCGACAACCTGCCCGCCTTGCTCGATGGGTCCGAGCCGGCTCTGGTACCATGAAGTGCGCCCATCAGGCCCGGCACCCGCAAGCTCGTAACTGTGAGACTGGCCGGTTTGCACGACATGCTCAAAGGCACGTCGCAATACGTCCCGATGCTCAGGGAGCACGTAGTCATAAACGCTGGTGCCGATTGCCTCCTCCGGAGTGTAAGGCGGCACGGTGCGATTCATAAACATAATGGTCCCATCAGGGTCGGCAGTCAAAATTACATCCGGTGCGTTTTCCACCAGACAGCGCCACTTTTGTTCGGCTTCTCTCAAGGCCTCTTCTGTTTTTTTGTGCTCGGTGATGTCGTGTACTACACCTTCATAATACAGCGGCCTTCCCGGCTCATCCCGAACGACCCATCCGTCTTCGCTGACAGACACGGTTGTTCCATCCTGTCTTAGCCAGGCGGACTCCAGGCTGGCGACTCTGCCGTTTTTTTCGATGAGGTCTTTGAATAATGAGCGTGGATAGCCCGGTGCAAATCCTTCTTTTTCCAGATTCCGTTGGGATAGCTGCTCAAAAGATGAATATCCCAGCATGTGCACGAGTGCCGGGTTTGCCATAATGATGCGGCCATCCGGCGTGGTTCGGTATACCCCCACCGAAGCATTTTCAAACAGCTCTCTGAGCTGCTTCTCAGAACGTTCCAGCGTTTGCTGCGCTTGCTCCAGTTCGGTAATCCGGCGGTGCAAAACGCGCAACTGCTGCACGGTTCCTGATTCGGCTTCTTGGTCGTCCGGCATGGTAGCCCGCTCTGGCCTAATTGACGTCTTCCGACTCCAGCTTAGGGTCGGACTTGATCTTACGGAAATTTATAAATAGCAAATTCGACAGAGATGGGCAACAAAAAAAACCGCAGTTTTACTCCACGATCTTGTTTAGCCGTCGCCGGCACGGCGACGGACGCAGGGGAGCAGTCGCCAACCCGCCGGCAAAAGCACCGCCGCCAGCAAGATCTTCAATGAATCACCGAGCAAAAAAGGATATAAACCTACAGCCGGCGTGGACGGGTTAAAGCCCATCAGGAAAGACAGCCAGAGTAGTCCGAAGGTATAGATAGCGATATTGCCGCAAATCATTGCCAGGATGGTACTTATAATCCGGTGGTCCCATCCCTTTTCCGCCAGAAAGCCTGTAACGTAGGCGGCGGCAACGAAGCCGGCAATATATCCTCCTCTCGGCCCAAGCAGCACCGC
>Ga0315285_10004290_pt1 | contig 14790 bp, 8 predicted proteins | sample YL17G09_36_MG_FD_203698 | JGI IMG/M metagenome (GOLD analysis project Ga0315285, IMG submission 203698) | Sediment microbial communities from Yellowstone Lake, YNP, Wyoming, USA - YL17G09_36 | ecosystem: Environmental > Aquatic > Freshwater > Lake > Sediment | place: USA: Wyoming | collected...
GATGCTCTGAGGAGTACCCCTTCCGACGGACGTTTCGGCTGTCGACGAACGGGGGACGGGGCCCCCACCAGTCTGCACGCGAGGCAGCCTGATCGCAGCGTCCAGGGCAGGACAGGGACTCACAGCAGCGGCCTCCAGGTGACCGGAGGCCGCTGTCCCATGTCTCCGGAACCGGCGCTGAAGTCCAGCGGGACACGACTCCCTACGGCAAGCCACGCAGCCACACGGTGGGAAGCGGGGGCAGGACGAGCCCGTCCCCGCTTCCCACCGTCCCCGCCACAGGCGGGACCCTTCGATTTCGTGCGTCTGGCGACCTAGAAGAGGTAGTTGCCAGGATAGGGCGCGCACTGGCTGGTGGGGCCTGAGTTCCAGAGCCCGGAGAGCTTGCCATCCCGGTACATGCCCAAGAATGTGTCGCTGGGGAACCACTGGGCATGGCCATCCCCGAAACCGACGTTCACCCCTCCCAGGTGGCGGGCGTATTTCTTGAGCAGCTGGCGGTCGTTGTAGAAGCTGCCGTCCTGCGGGGCGTGGTACTCCAGCCCGCAGTCCGAGGCCCAGGCCGAGCAGACCTCCCAGTCCACCCAGGGATCGCAGTACGGCATGGTGCCCGCGCACTCGGCGTTGCAGAGGTCAGGATAGGCGGTGAGGCCCGGGCCCATGGTCGTGACGTTCTGGCTGCCATCACCGACGATGACGTAGCTCGACGCGTCGTCCATCCTGGAGGTCTTCGCTCCCGCGATGGTATCGGCATTGACGGCGATGCTCTGGACGAAGGCCTGACTGGCCGCGGCCGACTCCAGGGAGCCTGAGGGCACCGCGAGCTGCAACTGGGTCATAGAGTCGGTTACGGTCCCGCCCCAGCCATTCGGGTAGGCGTACAGGCAGGGCCCCCAGTATCCGTTCGGGGAGTCATCGCCCCACTCCCCCGCGAGCGAAACGAGGTAGTTGAACCAGTCCGTGGGCTGGATGATGAAGCTCGCCCCGCCGATGATCTTCGCGCTCGGACAGCGCCAGATGTCGCGGTTCTTGGTGTAGTCGTCCAGGATCGTCGGCCACCTGAGATAGGGGTTTGCCTTGGTGCACACTCCGCAGTGGCCGCCGATCGTCCCGTTCCAGATACCGGTGCCTTGCCGACTTGCGCTGCCCGGGATCGAGTCAAAGTAGTTGGTCACCTCGGACCGCGTTTCCGACGGGGGAAAAGCATCATAGTCGGTGAGGTACATGTTGATGGCGATGGCGATGTTCTTCACATTCGACAGGCACTGGATCTTGCGGGCCGATTCCCGCGCCCGGGCGAAGACCGGGAACAGCATCGCCGCCAGGATCGCAATGATCGCGATCACGACCAGCAGCTCGATGAGAGTGAATCCGCTTCCTCTTGTCCTCATTGGTTCGCCTCCTGAGACAACGATCTGCGGCAGACAGCCCACACGAAGAGACCGCGTGGCTCCAGCCTCACCTCCTTCTTGGCAACGCGGCGCACCCCGCAGGCGGTGATTCCCGCGTTGGACCGCAAAGTCCTCTTGCTGTCAGGACAGCGTGGGCCGTGCTCGCACCGGACAGCGGTATCCCCGTAGCATCGGGGGCGCAGGCAACAGCGAAAGCCATGGGTAGCGCCGGCACGGCATCGGCAACCGGCAGCGCGGTACCGGCTATCCGGCGGGATCGGGGCCTCCCCCCAGCGCGACGGCACCCGTCCAGCAACTCCCAGCCGAAGGGGTGGCCGGAGTCGGGGGTGCTCTCAACCCGGCTTCACGGGCGGTTGGCAACGACAGGTGGCAGACGTTGCCCTCCCAGGAAGCGCCGCCCGCGCAGGCGAAGTCGTACCGCCCTGCACAGAGCATGCAGCCGATGGCAAGACCAGCCGACGAACCACCGACTCCGGCCGCGCCGGCGGCGCGGCCGGCTCCTGCTCCCGCGCGCATCACGCCGCGCGCGGTGCTCATCGGCGCGCTGAGCATCGGTGTGCTCAGCTTTGCCAATCCCTACCTCTACTGGGTTCTTCATACCTGGGATGTCGGCTCCGGCATGCTCATGCCGGGCATGGTGCTGGTGCTCTTCCTGCTGGTCGCGTTCAACACGCTGCTTGTGCGCCTCTGGCCGGGGCGGGCCTTCTCCCGCGCGGAACTGCTAGTGGTCTACGGGATGATGGCGATCTCGCTCGGGCTGCTGCAGCAGGGCGGACTGCCCTATCTCGTGGCGATTATCACTTACCCCTTCTATGCGGCGACACCGGGCAACCAGTACCAGGAGCTGATCTGGCGGCACATCCCGATCTGGTTCCAGACCAGCACGCCCGAGTCAATGGACTGGCTGTGGGAGGGGATGCCGCGCGACGCCTCTGTCCCATGGGCCGCCTGGACCACGCCGTGGCTGGCCTGGGGCGCGTTCACCTTCGCCCTGATGGGAGCGATGTACTGCCTGGCCGCGCTGCTCAGTCGTGACTGGATTCACCAGCAGCGGCTAACCTTCCCGCTCGTGGAGGTGCCTCTGGCCGTCACGGGGGGAGGCGAGCGGCCGACCCTCGGCACTAGCCTGATGCGCAGCCGCATGTTCTGGGCCGGCTTCGCGCTGCCCGCGGGCTTCGCCCTCTCGGCCTGGCTGCACCGCTTCTACCCCAGCTTCCCGGCGCCGGACCTCTACGGCATGGACATCGGCATGCCCTTTGCCAGCATGGGCCTGCCCTGGAGCGTGTTGCGTGACACGCATTTCTCGTTGCTGTGGTCCGCGATCGGGGTCATGTGTTTGCTGCCAGCAGAGGTCGTGCTGAGCCTTTGGCTCTTCTATGTCCTCTACAAGGTGGAGCTGCTGGGATTCGCCAGCCTGGGGCTGAGCCAGGGCGGTGGGCGCGCCTCCGTGGACCCGTGGCTGTTTGCCTCCTACCAGGAGGCGGGGGCCTACATCGGGCTGAGTCTGATCCTGCTCTATCAGTCGCGGCGCTTCATCAAACAGGCCTGGCTCGCACTGGTGGGGCGAGGGCGGGAGGAGGAAGTTGGTCCCTACGCTCCACTGTCAGGCCGCTGGGCGCTGCTGGGCTTGATCCTCTGTTCCGCGTTCATGCTGTGGTTCGGCGTGCATTGTGGAATCACGTGGTGGTTATTCCTGCTGCTCTTCGGTGTGTTCTTCACGGTGCTGCTCGGATCGAGTCGGCTGGTGGGGGCGGCGGGCGTGCTCTACCCTGACACTGGTCGGTACGGGTACTCGTTCCTCTTCAATATGGTGGGCTCGACCTCACTGCCGGCGCCCTCGCTCGTGGTCTACACGTACTTCGCGTTCGTCTACATGCAGGACCCGATGAATGTGGCCATGCCGCAGATGATGAACAGCTTCAAGCTGGTGGACACGGCGCGGATCAAGGGCCGGCAGTGGACGCTTGCGGCCGCGGCCGCGATGGTGGCGGTGCTCGTGGCCGGCATAGGGGGGCTGCTCAACATGCTCTACCACAAGGGGGCGAGCCAGCTCGAGCGGTGGCCTTTCTACAGCTGGGCGAACTGGGCCTTCTCGGACCTCTCGGGAACCCTGCGGAATCCCCAGGCCCCGGACAACATCCTTCGCCTGGCCGCCGCCGTTGGCGCCGTGGTCGTGACGGGGCTGGTGCTGCTGCATACCTACACCATCTGGTGGCCGGTCAGCCCCATCGGGTTCGTGATCGCGAGCACCTACACGGAAGACTACATCCTGTGGCACAGCGCGCTGATCGCATGGTTGATCACCACGCAACTGAAGCGCTATGGGGGGCTCAGGCTCTACCGTGCCTTTCGCCCTGCATTCCTGGGGCTGATCCTGGGCGATATCCTATGCGGCGCCTTCTTCGGCCTCCTCAACACGGCCATTGACTACAGGAAGGTGGTGGGCGGGTGAGGGTCCGGGGTGACGGCACTGACCGGAATCGACGAAGATCGGGGCACTGCGTAGAATGCCGCCGCGGAGTAACCGTGCACTGGAAGCGGGACGTGGTGAGGTGAACTGCATGACTGACGGCCCCGGTGCCCGCGCTGTCCAGAAACTTATCTGGCTCCCAGGATGCTCCTGGAGCCCCTCTCGTGGTGTTCTATCCTCTTCCGCATGCCCCGGCGCTCAGCGGCAACGAGGACGGAAGATGCCGACAAGCACTAACTTGGGCGGGGCTGCCGTGATCGCCACCGCGGCGCGGCTGCTCTGCCATACCGGACGCATACGCGGCCCACCTCGGCCAGTGATCCCGCCCAGGCGGTAGCCGGAGTCGAGGGTGGCCGGGGTCCCTTCGTCACAGGTCAGCGGAACTGAGCCTGAGAAGTCAGCCGACACCTTTGTGCTCTACTCCGAGCGCCGCGTCTTCCCCGACCTCCGGGTCGCCGCTCACCGGGAGTCACGGCCGGTCTGGGCCGCGCAGGTGGTGTCCCAAGCCTACTTGAGACACGCACCGGCCCCGACCGCCGGCTGCGGGGTTGCTCCGCAGCCCCCGCGGTGGTGCTCTTTGGCAGCGACTACACCATCAACGACCCGGCGGGCGTCATCGTCCGCGCGCAGAAGGCGGGCCTTGGCGAGAGGGCGAAAGAGGTGATCTTGGGCGGGAACGTCGCGCGGATGTCGGCCGAACGCGGCGTGAACCTGTAGGGGCGCATTGCCTGCGCCCTCCCGAAAACGATCACGCGAGGGAGAACGATGTCCAGCCACACCACCGCGGGGGCTGCGGAGCAACCCCGCAGCCTGGATTGGTTCGTGCACGACCGCTTCGGGCTGTTCATCCACTGGGGACTCTACGCGCTCCCCGCGCGGCACGAGTGGGTGATGCAGCACGAGCAGATTCCGGTCGAGACCTACGAGCGCTACTTCCACCACTTCGACCCCGACCTCTATGACCCCGAGGCCTGGGCCGACGCGGCCGCGCAGGCCGGCATGAAGTACATGGTCATCACCTCCAAGCACCACGAGGGGTTCTGCCTGTGGGATTCCGCCCTCACGGACTACAAGGCGACAAACACGCCCGCGAAGCGCGATCTGCTGCGCCCCATGCTCGACGCCTTCCGTTCCCGCGGCCTCAAAGTGGGGCTGTATCACTCCCTGATCGACTGGCATCATCCCGATTTCGTCATCGACGACATCCACGCCATGCGCAACCACCCCGACCGGGAGAAGATGAACCGGGCCAAGCGCAGGGACAACTACGTGGAGTACCTGCACGGCCAGGTGCGCGAGTTGCTCACCGACTACGGCAAGATCGACATCATGTGGTTCGACTTCAGCTATCCCGCGGGCAGGAGCCGCAAGGTGAGCGGCGACATCGGCAAGGGCCGCAAGGATTGGCAGAGCGAGAAGTTGCTCAAGCTGACCCGTGAACTCCAGCCCGGCATCATCGTCAACGACCGGCTCGACCTCTCTGACGTCCCCGGTGGGTGGGATTTCCGCACCCCGGAGCAGTACGTCCCCAAGGACGGCGTGATGGTGGACGGCCAGCCCGTGCTGTGGGAGGCCTGCCAGACCTTCTCCGGCTCCTGGGGCTACCACCGCGACGAGGCGAGCTGGAAGAGCAACGAGCAGCTGGTGCAGATGCTGATCGACAACGTGAGTAAGGGCGGCAACCTGCTGCTCAACGTCGGCCCCACCGCCCGTGGTGAATTCGACTACCGGGCGAAGGAGCGCCTCGCCGCGATTGGCGAGTGGATGTACCGCCACCAGCGGTCCATCTACGGATGCGGTGGCGCCCCGGCCGAGTTCGGCACGCCCCGCGATGCCCGCCTCACCTATAACCCCGAGACGCGGCGGCTGTATCTCCACATCCTTGCCTGGCCCTTCCGCCATCTGCACCTCGAGGGCATGGCCGGCAAGGTGGAGTACGCGCAACTGCTCAGCGACGCCTCCGAGGTGAAGCTCATCGAGCGCGGGCCGCAGCACCTCGCCGGGGCCGCGCCCCGGAGCGAAGAAGAGGGCCTGCTCACCCTCGAGTTGCCGGTGCAGAAGCCCAACGTCACCGTGCCCGTGGTCGAGCTGTTCCTGAACTAGGCCGGGCGGTTGAGGCGCGCTGCCCTGCTCGCGCTGCTCTCCGTGCTCTGCTGGACGACCGGGCCAGTGGGAAGCAAGGCCGCGCTCTTGGCCAGGCATGGCGAGGCGCGGCTCACCCCCCTGCAAGTGGCCTTCTGGGCCATCTTACTCGGCTGGGCCGCGCTCGCACTGCGGTTGCTGCTCGGCGGCGGCGGGCGGCGGTTGCGGGGTATCTCACCGCGCGGCTGGGCCGTCATCGCCGCGATGGGGCTCTTCGGCTGGACGGGATACCCGGTCGCGATCAACTTCGCGTACACCCGCCTCCCGCTCGCGGAGGCGATGCTCATCAGCTACCTGAACCCCGTGCTCGTCGTCCTGCTCCAAGGTGCATGGCTCGGCCGGCTGGCGCGGCCCGTGTCGGGCTGGGAGCAGGAGGCGGGGCGGAAGCCCACGCCGGGGCTGCGCGTGGCCCTCGGACTCGCGCTGTGCCTGGGAGGCGTGGCCGCCATCGCCACCAATGGCCGGCTCTCGACCCTCCTCGGCTTCCGCTTCAGCGTCGGCGTCGCCGCGGCCCTCTTCGCCGCACTGGCCTGGGCGATCTACTCTAACCTCGGCCGCTTCGTCGCGGTACGGCCGGGCCACGACGCGGGCGGTTTGGCGGCGGCGCAGAACCTCGGCGCGATGACCATCGGCCTCGCGGTGATGGCGGCACTGCTGGTCGGCGTGGGCGAATGGCGGCCTCCCGCGGGCTTTGCCACCATCTTGTACTGGGGTGGCATTCCCCTCGTGTCGGTGGACACCTGGCTCATCATCGCCGCGATGGGCTTGCTCAACTACGCGGTCGGCTACACCCTCTGGCTGCACTCGCTCGAGCTGGGTGCCCGCGCCGGCGAGGCACATCGCCTCCCGCCGATCACCTACCTGCTCGTCGTGCTCTCGGTGCTCATCGGATGGCTGCTGCTGCGGGAGCCCATCCGGCCCATCTTCTGGATCGGCGCAGCCCTCATCGCGGCCGGCAACGCGGTGACCCTGTGGCCGGCCCATCGCGAGGTCGCGGCCGCGACGGCGCGCTGAGTCACCTCCTCCCGGAGCAGATCGCCTCCCACGTCAGGCCCCGCCGCGCGCAGGCCTGACGCAACTTGCGCAAGGCCCCGCCCACTGCGCGGCCGCCTGTCCCCGTCAGGGACCCGTGGAGCCGGCCCGACATCACGCCGCCAACCGGAATGCTGGGGCCGCCCGTTCGGGAAGCGCCGTCCCTCGATGACCCACGACTGAGCCTCGAACGGTGGCTCCCAGCCGAGGGGGTAGCCGGAGTTGGGGGTCGCCCTCAGGTCGGCTTCAGGGGCAGGGGTGTTGGCAAGGACAGGCTGCGTCACCTCGAGTCCAGGGAAGGTCAGGGCCGCCACCGGAGCGGCGACCTTACACTACGAGCGGGACCTAACGGAGTTCTGCCGCCGGCGACCCCCGAATTCCCGTCTCACTTCGAAGACCACAGGGGTCTTTGGGTCTGGGCAGGCATGGACAACCGCGTCATCCTCGTCTGCCCAGTGGAAGCGAGCGCCGTTGTGGAAGGCATATACCTTGGGCATAAGAGAAGTCAGCGCTCCCAAACAGATCGTTCCCCGCATTCTGACGCAGGTTTCGCCGACGCAGTCGAATACAATCCGATCCCCGGGTTGGTGCACTTGGCACCCGTTGACTTCCTTGACGGAGACGACGATCCTCTTCATCACTCCTCTCTTCCTTTCACCACTCACATCCTGACTCTCCTGTGCTCCCCAGAAATCCTATCCGGGGCACTTCTCGGCGGTTTCCTTCCCGGCTGAGTCGTTGCTATCCTTGCTCTCATAAGTGGCCAACTCCGAACACTGACTCCCAGCCGAGGGGGCAGCCGGAGTGGGGGGCGGCCCGGGTCCCCGGCTAGGTTGCTTCGGAAGGGGGAGCGCGGCACCGCCTTCCACCGTCGTGCCATCATCTGCCGGGTGCAGGGCCCAGTCTGCGTTGCCCGATCGGTGTCCCGACCCTACTCAACACCCACAAGCTGTGTTGTCAACACATGGAGGGCGGGAGCAGCACGACCTGCGCCGGAGTCAGAAGCACAGGCAGACCGACCCTTTCGCACCAACCGGAAGTCGCTGACCGGGCCTAGTACCCGTACACCTGCAGCGCCTTCGCGTCGTCCGCCAGTGCCAGCACGGTGTACGTCTCCACGTCCACGACGAACTCGGCCCCGCCCGACACCCGCGAACCGGAGAGCCGCCTGGGGTCCGCCGTGGGCGACAGAGCCAGCGCGCACGGTACCCGAGCACCGGCCACGAACACACGGACGCCCCGTGCCGGGTGCACGTGGCACATGTTCTCCCACTCGAGTTGCGACGGCCGCTTGTTCGGGTCTACCAGACGGATCATGAACTCTCCCTGCTGCGGTTGGAGGTCCTGCGAGAGATCGTCTTGGGCCCACGTCTTCCCGGCGTCCGTGCTGAAGTAGGAGCGCCCCGTCTTCGCGTCCTGGTCGATCATCACCTGATACCACTCGCTCATCACGTTGGGCTGGCCCTCCACCCGCAGCACCACCTCGTTCGCGCCCTTGACGAGGATATCGGACCTCAGAGGCACGGAGAGGTTTGTGCGTACCTCGTCCCCCGAGAATGATGCGACATCGGTGCCGTTCAGGCTCACCACCAGTCGGAACAGCCCCTTCCCAGTAGCGGCTGACCCGACGATCTCCAGCGTCGGGCGCTCGAGCGCTGCAGGGTCGGGGACCACGAGCACCTTGCGGATGCGCCAGGCCGTGTCCGATAGGTAGCTGCGGGCCTCCGAGGACTGCTCGTCATCCGAGATCACCCCCGCCGGCCGGTCGTAGGTGAAATCGTAGTTTAGCAGATGCACCGTTCGCAGCCCCTGCCCGAGTTCGGAGAGCACGTTGATCGAGAGCTTCCCGCTTGGGTTGCGAACGTTGATCTCCGGCTCCCCCATGAGGCGCGTCACCAACTGTCGCAGCCGACTGCGATCGAGCTCAGAGAGGTCCTCGGCCACGCTGATCACCCGGCCCCCACTGCGGCGCAACTCCTCGATCGCTCGGCTCGGGTGCGCCTCCCCCCGTTCGTCGGTCAGGCCGCATTCCCCGCCGAAGAGCACGCGCCCGCCAGCCCTGACGTAGGCGGCCAGTTGCCCCGCCCCCTCCTCCGAGATGGCGCGGACGCCGGAGACCATGACGGCCCGGTAGCGTGCCAGCAGGTTGGCCTTCAGATCCTGCTCCACGATCACCTCGTAGGGCACCCCGGCGCGGTTCAGGCTCTGCGCCAGCTTCGCCCAGCGGCCGGACGAGTGCGTCCAGAGGTCCGTCGGCACCGAGTGCAGGATCGCCAGCGGCGCTCCCTGATCAGCATTGAGATAGAGCCCGCGGTTCCGCACCAAGAACTCGTAGTAGCGGTTCATGGTCTGGTGGATGTTGACGTTGAACGGGTCCTTCGTGTCGGTGATCGGCGTCGATGGGCTGAGGTCGTAGTTCGCGACATAGGTGGCGTCGCAGGCCGCGCCCTCCGCGATCCCCAGCGCGAACTCCTTCGCCAGGGGTGACGACGGATTCTCGAATGCGTGCCAGGTCTCGACCCAGACGCGCTTGCCCCGCTCGGCCGCCACCGTAGAGGGCAGGTACATTAGCCGTCCCACGTTCCGGCCGTGGCCGGCGGCCAGGGCGAGCTTGTAGGCATAGAGGCTGTCCTCGAAAGGCGGATGGCTGGAGGCCTCGTAGAAAGGAAGATCGGTGACGCCCTCCTCGATCCCGTGCATCGGCCAGGCGTCCGCCCCGCAGGTATTGGGCACGCACAGCAGGCGCGGGCTCTGCTGACGGCAGTACTCGAGCAGCGCCTGGTGAAATGCCGTCTGCGAGTCGAGTAGGAACATCTGCGCTGCGCGCCCCACCTGGGTGGACACGTCGACTCGCTCCGGCAGCTCCATCTCGACGCCGTAGTGCTGGCGCGAGTATTCGCGGAACCTGGCGCGGCACACGGGGCAGTGGCACTGCACGAACCAGGCTTCGTTGTCGAAGAAAATACCGGCCGGATGGCGCCGCGCCTGCACCTCATCGACCTGGGCGAGCACGAACGCCTTCCACTCGGGGGAGTTCACGCACCCGAAGCGCCGGACGGGGTTACCGTAGGCCAGAACCTCGCTGCCATCGAAGGCCCGCAGCACCCCCTGCTTCAGCTCAGGGTGCTTCTGGTAGTCGTCGACCACGAAGGTGCGGGAGCAGATGTAGAGGAGGCCGTGCAGGCCGCTCTGAGCGGCATAGGCGGTCGTGGCGTCGGAGTCGTAGCTCGCACCGTGGTCCAGGTTCTGCCGGGCCTTCAGCATCAGGCCGACATCGGACCGCGTGACGGTCCCGTAGTGGATGGCCCAGTGCAGGTCGCCGCGCCAGCACCAGTCAGGCACGGTGGCATCGACGGTCCAGTGAGCCGCCGAAGGCGCGGTCGCCGCGGTTAGCAGGAGAAGGGACATGATCGCCAGTCGCACCGGTCGTCCTCCTGGGGGCGGCGACCGAGGGGGCGCCGCGTGGGATAGGCAGTCCTGCCTGTTCCGGGCGCGTGCTGTCCGGAGACTCGTCTGGCTCGAGGGCGCTCGTGCACCCTCTCTCGTGGTATTCCCGGCACTCGCTGATACCCCTGGTGCGGGGGTGCTGCCCAGGATGGAAGGGGACGCTGAGCTAAGGCTGGACCGGGCGGGGCCTCCAACGCTTCGGCCCCTCTCTTGCCTGCCCCATTCGCGACGGACCCCACGCGCTGCCTCCCAGCCGAGGGGGCAGCCGGTGTCGGGGGTGGCCGGGGCCGCTCACAACGGTCACCACACATGTTGACGCCTGGGGATCAGGCGGCACCCGAAGGTGCCGCCTACCGGCCCCAGATCATACGAGAGGGAGTCAGCCGGGTCATGCCCAGAGCCTGCCCGGCACGGTCCTACAGGCGCCCGATACGCGCACGCAGCGCCACCGGCGTTCTCAGTCGCGCGGGGAAGACCTCTGATCGTCACCTCGCCCAGCTGTCACGGGTCCGATTCCCTCCCTGCGCAGTCCATTGTCGCGTACCCCAACCGCTTTGTCCGCCGCCTGAGTTGCGCCGATGAGACTCTGGACATGACGGGGTCGGCGAGGGCTAGACCTCGACCCACTCCCGGTTCACAGCCGACGGTGGCCGATGGGAGATGAAGTGCTGAGCGGCCGGGTGGGCAAAGCATGCGGACGCGGGTACCTCTGGCAACAGCTCTTCTCCCACGTCGTCGCGCAGGAAGAAGGCGTTGAAGCAGAGCCGTTGGCACCCAACGAGGCGGTATCCCTTCTTTCTCCCGAGCTTGACGAACGCGGGCAGGGAGGCCCCGGTGTAGTCGGGGCACTCGGCCACGAACTCTGGCCGATATGGAACTGTCACCGCGCGGTCCGTCCCCCAGAACGTGCGGTACTCGAGCACGACGACGCGCGGCGAGACGCAGTCCAGGGCATCCCAGATCCAGTAGTCATTCCCATCGATGTCTAGAGAGAGCAGATCGATGTCTCCCCGGAAGCCCGCCCCCGCGACCAGATCGTTGACGTTCTCCCTCGTCACCCACGCATGGAGGAAGGTAGGTGGCTGTGCCGCCGTGTCCGGGTGACTGGCGTAGAACCTCCGCCCATGCTCCACCTCACGCAGCGCCCCGTCGACCAGCAGTCCCGTCCAGCCATGGTTGAGAATGAGGTTCGCCGTGTTGCAGCTCGTGCCGTTGCTGGCGCCTAGCTCGACTGACCGCCTGTTGGTCACGCCGATCAGCGAGAAAACGAGAAGCAGAATGCCGTCCTCTCCGTTCTGGGAGAATGCTCGGAACTCCGCATCGCCGAAACTCGGGAGGGGGGCGCGTTCATGGAGTAGGTGACGGTAATGTAGGGATAGGAGCAGCTGAGTCGCTTGGCTGGTTGTCGCTATCCCATCAAGCTTGCGAGGATCGAGAGAGCCCAGCATCTGCCGTCCTAGTCTGCTCAGGAGCTGACTCGCCCATCGCTTCGCCGCCGATCTCTGTCTCACTGGGTGTTCGCACCTCACATGGTGCCCGCTCTGAGTACGCACGCTGACCTGGCCAGCATGGGTCTCAAAGCCGTGCATTGGGCCGAAGGCCATCTTAGCACTACCGGGACTGCCCAGTAAAGGGCAGGGAGACCCCGTGTTGTCCAGAAACTCGTCTGCCCACCAGAGAGCCAACCGCGGTATGCGCGACGACACCCCGAGCAGTGACTCCTAGCCGAGACGGTAGCCGGAGTCAGGGGGGTCTTCGGGCCGGCTTCACGGGCGCTCGACACGGACAGCCGGAGCCAGACAAGAACCGGCCCGGCGTTGCCGCCGGGCCGGTGTGCGCCAAGTCCGTACTCCGCCTGTACCAGCTCTCAGGACCCGGTAATGCTCACGTTGTCGGTCAGCCAGCCGTAGCAGCCGCACCCCGCTTCATCGCTTACGAAGGTCCAGCGGACCTTGACCTGCGACGAGCCGGCTGCGACGGAGGACAGGTCCACAGTGAGATGGCCCCACCAGTCTGGCGGAGGATCCGCACACACAACACTAGCATCCAGCCAGGTGCCGGGGTCCCCGTCCTCATGCCACGGGTAGGTGTCGTTGGAATCTGAACAGTCCGGGTATCCCCAGTCCCAGAGAGTCGTCCAGCTCTCACCATTGTCGTTCGAGACGTCAATGGTGGCATAGTCGTTGAAGCAGCTGACGAGGGTATCCTGCGCCAAGCTGACAGTGGTATATCCGGAGCAGTCTACCGTGGGTGTCGCCACCCAGGTGAACGAATACGCCCCCGGGGCATCTTCCCGCGCAACTCCTCCGGGCAGCACGGTCAGACAGTTCTCGCCGCCGGGCGCAACGATAGTTGTCCCCTGGTTCTGTGGGAGATTGCAGCCGCCCAGATCCACGGGATTGACGGTCCAGGCGCCGGGGCCCACCTTGGTCCAGTACGGAGGCAGTTGAGTGATGCCCTCAAAGTCCTCGAACAGCTCCGTCGGCACCACCCACAGGTTCGCCGTCCGGCCCGCCTGCCAGGTCTTGTCATTCTCGTCCGTGACGAACACCTTCAGGCTGTACTGTCCGCCCGTGTCGAGTGCCGGGATATCCCAGGACAGGAACAGGTACGGATCGCCGGAGGCCATCGCCGCATCGTGCGCGGCGGTGATCGCGGCCGCGTCGAGTGACACTACCTGGCTCGCCTCCGTGGCGCCACCCTCGTCGAGCAGCACGAAGGTCACGTCGAAGCTGTCGTCCGGGCCGACCAGGTTCGTGTTCAGACGGACCGCATCGAGCCCGACGTAGGCGAAGCCAGGATCCGCCATGTCAAGCGTGACAGGGCTGGTCCAGCCGATCCAGTCGGTGGTCAGCGGGTCGTTGGCCGATACCGCCGGTCCAGCCAAGACCACCGGCGTGCCGGAAACGCGCATGAAGCTGCGCCAGATGAACGCCGACATCTGGCCTCGGTTCACGTTGTTCGCCGGCCGGTAGGTGTTGTCAACCGCGTAGCCCGTCACCACGCCCTGGGCTACCGCATACTCGATGTACTTGTAGAAGCCGAAGTCCGGGGCCACATCATCGAAGGTCTGCGTCGCCGGCCCGGAGGGCACGAACTCGTCACCGCCCGCGATCCCTCGAGCCACATAGGCCGCCATCTGGCCGCGGTTCACCACCGCGGTCGGACGATAGCCATCGGCGTAGCCGGTCACGATCCCCGTTCTTACCAGCGCTTCGATCTCGAGGGCACCAAACGAGCCCTCAACCACGTCCGGGAACACGCCCGCATACGGAAGCAGGTCGAGCTTGAGCGCCCGGGCCATGTAGACGGCCATGGAGTTTCGTAACACGTCCGCCGTCGGCCGATAGGTGCCGTCGCCGAATCCGCTCACGATGAACGGTCCCCGGCCAGCCAGCTCCTCGATGTAGTAGTTCCAGGCGCCCCCTTCGTCCGGGAACCGGCTCACCACGATGCTGTTCTCCGCCGTATCCGTGGTGATCAGGGCGCCCGTGTTCGCCAGCATCCAGTTGCAGTCCAGGCCCGTAATCACCCCCGCCGCGGTAGGCCCAACCGGGACCGTATAGGCCAGGGTAGTGATCGGAGGCCCGATGATGCTGAAGTCGAAGGTGTAATCCGCGGCGGGCGCGACCGTGCCCGACACGGGCACGTCCGTCAGCCCCCACCGGTCAATCTTGGTGGCTGCGGCCGTGACCCCTTCCACCGACGCCAGCGCGTAGGTGGAATCCCACGTGGTGTCGCCGTCGTTATTGGTGTCAACCGAGACCGCCGCCGACCCATCCCATGTGATGGCGGTCGGGAAGGTCTGGTCAACCAGGGCCCAGCTATCGGCCGCTAACGCCAGGCCGGGCCCTAAAGTGACGCACAGCGCAACCAGCGCTGCCGCCCACAGGTACTTCATTTTCGGCATGCCTCGCCTCCTTGACAGGGTGGCAAATCACAACTCAGAGTTCGGTTTGCTTCTCAGGGGCACGCTTCAGAGGCGAAGAAGCGCGGCCCTCGCAGAAACTGCATCCGGAAACTACGCCCCTGACTACCTCCTCTCTCCCATTGCGGGCAAGTAGGCGAGCCCCTGGCTGGTCTTGCCGAAGGGTAGGACCGGGTCCGACGGACCGCGTGGCCCTCGCCGCCGTGAAGCCGGCTGATTAGAGATGAAGGATGAAGTGCGTCCTGATCCAACGCTTCACGGCCCGACGAACAACCGATCGCGGCTATCTCGACCCGTTCCGCCCTCCTGAGGCGATGCCGCCACCCGGTCTCTGCCCCCTTTGGATAAGGCCCTTCTCC
>Ga0315285_10004291_pt1 | contig 14790 bp, 10 predicted proteins | sample YL17G09_36_MG_FD_203698 | JGI IMG/M metagenome (GOLD analysis project Ga0315285, IMG submission 203698) | Sediment microbial communities from Yellowstone Lake, YNP, Wyoming, USA - YL17G09_36 | ecosystem: Environmental > Aquatic > Freshwater > Lake > Sediment | place: USA: Wyoming | collected...
GGAATGGAATAACCTGTGCTTGATTCCGCCCGATTTCGCCTGACTTCGCCCGATTTCGGATTAACGATCTGAAGACCGCACTACATACTTTTGCGGGCTTTAGCCCGTTTGCTTCCCGTTCGTAGTGCGGGCTTTAGCCCGTTTGCTCGCCGTTCGTAGTGCGGGCTTTAGCCCGTTTTCGCCTGAAGGCGGTACTCCGAACAACCTTGCTTCCTGCAAGAGCAGGTTGCGGGGTGTTGAACCGGCGCCGTTATCTGCTTTCCGCGAAAAACGCCGCCTCGATCGCCAGGCACAGCGCGTGGTAGCACACCAGGTGCGATTCCTGGGCGAGGCGGGCGCGCGATCCCGGAAGGCGCAACGCGATATCGGCCCGCTTGGCCACTTCGCCGCCCGCGGGCCCCGTCAGCCCGATGGTCCGGATTCCCAAAACGCGCGCCACGGTCATGGCATTGAGCACGTTGCGCGAGGCGCCGCTGGTCGAGATCGCCAGCAGCAGGTCGCCTTTCTCTCCCATCACGTAAAGCTCTTGCGCGAAATGCAGGTCGGCGCGGTTCGTGTCGTTGAGGATCGCACTGACCAGCGAGCCATTGAGGCCCAGCGGCACCGCGCGGAACCCCGCCTGGATCTCATCCGCGAGTTCCTTGCCGTAGGGGTCTTTCCGCAGCGCCTTATAGTGGGCGGCGGGAAGCGGACGGCGCCGCTCGAAGGCCTTGAGCAACTCTCCGCCGATATGGAGGCAATCGGCGTAGCTCCCGCCGTTGCCGCACAGGAACAAGGTTCGGTTGGCCCGGAAGCACGCAGCAACGGCCCGAAAAGCTTTCTCGAAAGCAGCGCGGCAACCCGCCAGGTCCGGCCGCTGCGCAAAGAACTCCGCGATGATCCGTCGCGCCTCGGCCCGTCTCCGGGGGGAAATCGTTCTCATGCCTATCCCTTTCTTTTCCGATGCCGGATTCATGCCCCCTATCAATTTACCCGCTGTCCCGAACTGCCGAAATCCACAATCATGTGGTGACATCGGAAGTGCTTATTGCCTCGTTCGTCCGCGCGGCGAAGGTGATCTGAGCACCGGTGATTGCGATGAAGGAACGAAAGGTGGCTCTCGAGATGGCATCGCAATCTGTCCGAGATGTTCCCAAACGCACGCTCTGGGCAGCCAGAAAGAAGATAGCCCAGCATCGCCGCTTCGCTGGAAAAGGAAGCATATCTTCCAGTCAGGAAGTTCTCGGTGATCTCTCCAACGTAAGCCGAAACGCTGCCATCTGTTCTCAGCACCTTGGCCTCAAGTGGAAAAATCGCCCGGGGATTTGCCCGCCAGACAAAACCGAGATCAGGGGTCGGCGATGGGCCTATGCGCTTCTCGTTTTCGGGAGGTTTGTGCATCAGGCAATAGGGAGCCCTTCCATCCATGAGGGCGTTGATTCGAACATAAGCGAACGCCGTGATGTCGTCCTCGATATTCTCATCGTCTCTATTCACATTGAACTGCTCTTCGTGCATCTGATCAAAGCCCCGCCAAACATATCCCAACATGATCTCTATCGCGTCCGGACACCAACGCCGCGCCATTGCCACGAAATCCCCTGGAACACCGAAATGTCTCTGAAGAGGAGTTAGGCCGCTATTCACTGTGGTCCTCGCTCAACTGCGTGGCGTTCATCTGGGACCACTGCACGATATCCGAGGAGACTTCGTCTGCATCCCGCATGGCTATGGATCTAGTCCAGTACCGCACTTGATTAGGCTTGATGATGAAAACGGTGGGCACTTTGCGAGCAGTACCGTCCTGTTCGACAGGGAAGCTCTGATAGACACGTGAGACACGCCTATAGCAGATACCTTCCCATTTAGCGTCCCGCGATCTCTCGTGCGCATCGAATTCCCGCAGAGTGTCAAGAAGCTGAGTGCTTCTGACTTGTTGGTAGCGAGTTTGCTCGCGCCCTGCCCAATCGAGATGAATCCCGACAACGCAAAACGGAAAACTCCCCGTGTTTCCTGGGTGCAAAATGGTAGCGCATACCGCTTTGTCGGGGCCGAAACCGGATCGCAGGACATCGGTAAACCACTCGCAGTAGATTTCCAGATTTTCGCAAGTTGTCGCGCCCGGTTTCCACACGGGTTGTTTGCCGGGGACGACGCATTCCGTTTCTTTGAAATCACGCAGAGTAATGTTAAAGAAGTCTTCTACCAAAGCGCAGTCAACTGGTTTCAGTTTGTATAGAGAAAACGCTCTTGCATCAATCTCCTTATCTTTCATAGAGATAATCTGGTTCAAAGATAGATTCCATTTGGTTGGAAGTGGAAATCTCTCTAGATCGCATTTCCGCAAGGTAGGCCGATAACTCGCGAGTCTGCCTGAAGAAAGGTAGAAAAAGAACGCGCCCATAGCGCTTCGGATTCCCACCGCAAATGCAGCGAGACTTTCCGGATCAGGAGCCTGAACCCCATAGAAAGACTGTGAATATAGCAAGGACTTATGGTGAGAAGTAGGAGTCACAATCAAAAAGCGAAATCGGAAATCATCTGCACTCCATGACTCCCTTAAAAGGAGTATCGGCAAAGAGAATATCTTTTCGTCGCGCCGACTCTCAAACTTAGCATTCTCGTTGAGGGGAAACCGATCGGCTGAAACGACTAGCGGGAAATCGCGCCACCCACAACGGCGTTTTCCCTCTTCCTGTTTACTATCCTCTAGAATGGGGATATGCAATCGGTCGCTGTACTCCCTTGCATTCTTGTCGCCACGCTGAAATCCTCGTCCTGACTGCCACTCCTTTGCATCCACAGCCCGTTGAAGGCTTTGGGGATACTTCCTCAATCTCAGAATCAGCTCCAGGTCTCTTCGGCCACCCCACATCAAAGCAGGCCAAACAATGGGATCAGCCGCCGCTTCCTCAGGCCAGACCCAATTGAGATCCTGGTCGTCCATCATGACACGGCATTGCTCTTCCTCTGAGCGAGTTTGCTTCGGTGACCAATAAGCTAAGGGTTGACCGTCTGGTGAAATGGGCTGCATGACAATAATACAAGCAGGTCCCACGGCTTCTGGGAACAGGTTCAAAAAGCGAAGATCTGAGAGGTTGATGACTTGCTCAACTTTATAGGACTCAAATAGCGCTTTCCGGAAGGCCAAAGCAGTGGTACTGACGTTAAAAAGCAACGACCCTGCGGGCTGTATCATACAGATGCGCCCCGATTTCTTGCAGAGCAAAGCCGATTTCGCAAGGAAAAGGAGTCCTCCCTGGTCATCAACGGTTGGCCATCCGTGTTCATCGTCAACAGCCCATTCCTTGGCCTTACCGGTTAGGCTTTTCTCGCCCCATGGTGCATTGCCGATAACGAGGTCATAACTCTTCGCGTCTTCAGTGGTGCGGATACCTTCCTGATCCTCAGCGAAGAAATCCTTGTCCCGGAGGGTCTCATCACGAAGTTTCGGGAACTGAACCTGAGTCCAATAGTGGCGCGGATCAATCTCGTCACACATGGCAAGGTAAAGACTGAAGGAAGCAACATGAATTGCGTTCTTTTCAATGTCGACACCAAAGAGACAGTTCTCCAGAAGGTCGCGAAGAACAGCAGCGGTGGGCTCTTTGCCTTCATTTGCCGTGCGCCAGCGATAAACGAGTCGCTGGAAAGCTTTGACGAGAAACACCCCGGATCCGCAGCAGGGGTCTAGTATCCTGAGTCTGTATTGTTCACCGCTCCAGGGAAGTACCTTGTCCAATATGAAGTCCACAAGATAAGGCCTGGTGTAGTAATCGCCGATTCCCTTTTTCTCGTCTTTTCTCTTTGTTACGAATTCCTCATAAATGCTGCTGATGAACTCCAGAGGAATAGTGTCGAACGAGTAATGAGGCCAAAGAAGATACTGGTCCTTCTCCATTTGCAGATTACCGCTCACAAAATCAGCCAGTTGGTCCAAGTGCTCCTTCTTGACCTGACGCTCCTCTTCCGTGTAACTGGATGGGAAAAGATCCCCGTTGAACCGCCCGTTCAGCCAGCGGAACAACCTGAAAGTGTCTCCTTTGTGACGCAGAATACTCGGCAAATCCTTGTAGGCACGAGAGAGGATGCCCTTTCCGTGAAGATCGCGAAGTTTTACTGCATTGAGTGCGGAGTGTCCTTTACTGTCTTTTCGATGGAAAAGAAACTGGATGAAGATGATCCGCGCCAGCAAGTCATGCGCAATGTCTTCATCTAGATTCTCTGTCAACTTCTTTCTGATGAACCGGAGATTTTCCAGGAGGGTTGTATCCGCCCGTTCATTCCGGCGAAAGCGGTCCGCATGACGGTTCAGAAAACTCCCAGACGCAAGGTGAATCCAGTGCAGAGTCTCCGCAAGTGGCTGGAGGTTGAGGGATGTGTCAATCGCCGCCTCTTCGAGTGGACTCACAGGAAACACGCCGTGTGCATCCGGTCGCTCAAAACAGCTCCAGGCGCGAATTAGGTGTGGTTCTATGGTAATCAGGAGCGGCGAACGACAGAAGTTCCAGGCGAGCCGCCGCGTTTCTGACAGAACATCATCCGTAATGGCGTTGGTGAATTCACAAACGATAGCGATTGGAGCGTCTGAATTGTCATTATTAGGAGCGCCCACCAGAACTCCCACCTGAACTCCGTCTGATCGCATTGTCTGACGCAACGGCTGCGCGATTTTGTGGCGAGCTAGACGTGCATAGACCGAGGGGCCTGCCCCCGGCGGCCGGAAGACCATCTCGGGTGATGGCCACTGCAATTGGGTTTGAAATGCACGAAGCAGTAGACTCGTAGTCACAGCAAGGAAATCCTTCGCGAATGAGATACAGGAAAATCCGACAACACCGCGACTCAGTGTTTCGTCGAGATCACAACCCATCGCATCATATTCCAAATCCGCATTCTGGTCAACGTGTCAATGAAGAATTCTTCCACTTCATGCACTTGAAGCATCCCACCAGGTGGTCGTTGACCATGCCGCAGGCCTGCATGTGGGCGTAGCAGATCACCGGCCCGACGAATGAGAAGCCGCGGCGGCGCAGATCCTTGGACATCGCGCTCGACTCGGCGCTCTGGGTGGGCAGGTCGCGCCACGTCCGGGGCGGTTTCCTGGGATACAGGACTCTGCCGTCCGTGAATCCCCACATGTAGCGGTCGAAGCTGCCGAACTCGTCCTGTACCTTGAGGAAAGCGCGCGCATTCGCGATCGAGGCGTCCACCTTCAGCCGGTTGCGGATGATCCCCGAGGCGTCCGACAGGAGCCTCGCGCGGTCCCGGTCCGTGAAACGCGCCACCTTGACGGGGTCCCAGTCCCGGTATGCTTTGGTGTAGGCCGCGCGCCGCTTGAGAATGGTCAGCCAACTCAGGCCGGCCTGCGCGCCCTCCAGGATCAGCATCTCGAACCATTTGGGGTCGTCGTGGACCGGCACCCCCCACTCGTCGTCGTGATAGGGGACGTAGATCGGGTCCGCCAGGCACCAGGCGCAGCGCGGTTTGCCGTCGTCTGGCGCCGGACACCCGGCAGAGGTTGTGGCCATCTAGATTCCCTCATGAATCATGTAGTATTCGTCATTCACCATTCGTCATTCGCCGTTCGCCATTCGTCATTCGCCGTTTCTCATTCATCATTCGTCATTCGCCATTCGTTATTTGTCATTCGTCATTCACCATTCGTCATTCATCATTCATCATTCATCATTCGACATTGATCTGTGTTTCAGATATTGTCCAAAACATCCCGCTTGAAATGGTTGAAGACCTTTAGGCCGAGCCACAGGGCCGCCACGGGCGCCAGCACCACCACGCCGAGGCTGATCCAGGAGAAGAAGGCCTCGTCGGGGCTGTCGCCGAAGAGCCATTGGCTCATGCGGACGAAATGGAGCAGGGGGTTCCATTCCATCAAGCCGGTCAGGAATCGCGCAACGGCTCCGGCGTCCGGGCCCGTCAACAGGTAGCGGAAATAGACGATGGGAATGAACCAGAAAAGGACCTGGAGCCCGATGGAGACGAGTTGGCCCACGTCGCGGAAGTAGATGTTGAGGACCGACATGACCAGGCCGACACCGAGGGCGAACAGGGCGATGGCCGGGAGAATGGCAAAACAGGCCAAGACCGGAAATCCTGGAAACGAGCCGGTCAGCAGCAGAATCAGGATGAACGCGGCATAGCTGATGGCGTGGACGAACAGCGAGTTGAGGACCGCCGTAAGGTGGAGGATGATCTCCGGAAAGGCGACCTTCTTGATGAAGCCGGCGTTTTCGAGAATGGTCGTGGAGCACCGCATCACGATTTCCTGAAAAACGAGCCAGGGGATCATCCCCGCGCACAGGTGCACCACATAATCGCCGGTGTGGATGCCGCCCAGTTTCCTCTGCATGATCGTTCCCAGGATCAGGATGTAGATCATGATCATGACGATGGGGTGGATGACGTTCCACGTGACGCCGAGCATCGAGCCGGCATAGCGGGCCTTGAGTTCGCGCCGGGTGAGCAGCCAGAGGATGGAGCGGTTGGCCCACACCTCGGCCCAAAGGGGAGCAGCGCCGGCCCGCGAGGACGCGGAGAAAACCCTTTTGGTCTTGGATGCGCCTGGCACCATGTATGTCCCCACCGCCCAGGAAGTGAACGCCCCCGCATGGCATGATGCCGGATCGGGAGGCGGGAATCAAGTTCCAAAAGAGCGGGAATCAAGCCCCCAAAAAGACGCCGCGCCAACGAACAACCAAGTTGGCGCGGCATGGAAGGTGTTTTGGCAGGGTTTTGGCTGTTCTGTTGGGTTATTGGTTGGTTTCAACGTATGGGGATGGGTGTTGAGATGGGAACTGATTAGCAAGTGCACACGTAAACCAAAGGCATTCCTTTCCTCGCCTTAAACTCCACGTCGACTGCATATTCTATTAAAGCACTTCATATGCCATTTGTCCAATTCTTTTTTTGAGAAAATGCATACCTCTCTGAATCCACGAGGCTTATGCTCCAGCAGCACCCCGCCATCCGCAGCCTGGCACTGCTGAGACTCCGGCTTAACTGCATCATTTTGATGCGTTTATCTCCCATTTCCACTCTTCAATGCGCCGATCTGACCCGCTTCCGGGGCCCACAACACCCTCACAATGCCGGACGACGGCCCATCTCGATATCCATAGATCTATCATATCAAAGGACTTATCTGACACGCACCTCCGGGCCGGTTGGAGCCTCCCTCCTCTGTCCATCTGCCCGCTCTGTGTGTCCAGAGGAATGAACACTCGAAGTACCGATGTTAACCGAGGTCTGTTCAGAGGTCAAGACGTATCGGCTCCCCATCTTTTTATGCCCTCTAACCCCAACTCTCCAGAGGCGCCGGGAACCACCTTTCCCCTGGTTGGACACCCTTCCCTCCCGGAACGAGGTCGGCCCTTTGGGGCGAAGACAAGTGTTCAATCCGATGAACACCAGGGAGCCCAGCCGCCCTCGCGGGGTATATCTGGTTGGTCGCCGATCTCGCGGGCGGGTTGCCTTCGCCAGTCTACTCGGAGAGCGTCTCGATCTTGTCCACCACGTCGCGGTAAGCGGCGTCCACGCGGAAGATTTTCTTGTAGAATTTGAGCGCGCGGTCGTGCATCACCTCCTCGCGGAAGACCTCCGCCACCTCGTAGCAGTACTTCTTGAGCATCGTCTCCAGCTCGGGATTGTCGGAGCGGAGAGAGACTTCGTCCAGCGTCTCCTCGGCCAGATCGAACATCCGCAGCTGGGTCATGGCATAGGCGAGTTTGACCCCGGCCCGGTCCTTGAGCGAGGGATCGTGCGCCACGCGTTGGTAGCATGCAATGGCCTTCTTCGTGTCGCCCATCTCATTGTAGAGGTCCCCGGCCTCCATCAGCGCGGCGGTGTTGCCCGGCTCTTTCTCGATGGTCGCGAGGAGTGTCGCGAGCCGGTGGGCTCTCTTGCGCACCTTGAGATCCTGCATGAGGCGGACCACGTCGGCATTGTAGTAGTCCTGGCTCTGGGCGATCTGGAGGTGCTCGAACGCCTCGTCGAAGCGGTCGCCGGCGGCGTAGAGCTGCACAATCTGCAGCCGGAGCTCCATGTCGCGCGGATGCTCCGGGATCAGCTGGAGCGCGATCTTGAGGGCCTGGTCGGGACGGTGCAGGTGCGTGCAGGCCTCAAACAGCGCCTTCTGGCAATGGCCCGCGTCAGGCGCGCCCAACTCGAGCAGCTTGCTGTAAACATCCGCCGCCTCCTGCCATTTCTGCTGCTTGCGGTAGACCTCACCCAGTTTCCGCAACGAGGGAACGTGATTCGGGTCGTTCTGAAGAATGCGCCGGCACCGGTCAATCAGGAGCGGCTCGCCCTGCATCGAGCGCTCGGCCATCTTGCAGGCCAGTTCAAAGGCCTCGTCCCAAAGGCTCGCGGCGATCTTCAGGTCCGCCAGGTAGTCCATCAACCGGAAGTTCTGCTTGGGCCCGGAGGAGAACTTCTCGAGCTGGGCGATCACGCGCTGGCGCAGCTCCGGCTTGCTGGTCAGCAGCTCGTCGTATTCGCCCACCGCCTTGTCGGCCATGCCGTGCTCGCACAGGCCCTCCAGCAAGCTCAGGCGCATCTCGATGTTCTCGGGCTCTCTCCGGCTGCGCTCCTGCAGGATGCGCAGATCCCGGTCGGTGACGGCCTGTTCGATCTTGGTTTTCAGGGACTTGATGCGATTCAGGTCCTGCGGATTGACGACGCGCCTTTCCGCCTCGCCGCACCACCGCCGTGCGTCCTCGAGCGCCTCGGTCTTGAAGGAGATCTGCGCCAGGAAAAAAGCGAACCGGTAATCGTCGGGAAACTGCTCGACCGCGTACTGAAAGTGGAGGAGCGCGCGGTCGTATTCCTCGCGCTGCGTCAGGATGTTGCCATACAGAAGAAAGATGTCCTCATTTGGGTTGCCCGCATCCATCAGGGCCACCAGGTGAGGCTCCGCTTTGGCCAGGTCTCCCATCTCCTGGTAGTACTGGACCAGCCGGCCCCGCAGATCGTTCCGCTGGGCATCCAGCGCCACTACCTGCTCAAAGAGACCGTATCCCTCGTCCGCTTTGTTGTGGCGGACCAGGAGTTTGCCGAGACCTTCCAGGGCCTGCTTCTGGCCGGGACGCGCGTCCAGGATGCGCCGGTAAGCCTGCTCGGCGCGTTTTCCCGCCTTCGGGTCGAGTTTCTCGAGCGCTTGCACGATCTCGAGAGCATCGGGGATATGCTCCGCCTTCATCTCGAGGTTCAGCAGAATCTCCAGATAGTCCTGGCGCGAGGAGGGCATTCCTTCGTGAAGGAGACCAATGGCCTCGTCGAGACGCCCCAGGTCGTCCAGCACCCGGGCGGTCCGCATCCGGACCTCTTCTCTGCCGGGATCCAGCTCGAGGAGGATGTTCTCCATTCCCAGCGCCTTTTCGAGATGGCGTTCCGTGCGGTAGCACTCCTCGAGGATCTCCAGCATCTTGGTGTCGGCGCAATCCGGGGCCACCAGCGGCTCCAAGGCGTCAATCGCGCCGACCACGTCACCGGTATCGAACCGCGACGTGCCCAGGGCGCGCATGAGGCTCGCGTCCCCCGGCGCGAGAAGAACGGCCACCGACAGGAGCGCGTTTCCGATCTGGTATCGCTCATGCGCCAACAGCCGCATGGTGAGTGTGATCAACGCGCGGCCCACGCCGCGTTCCAACATCCAGGCCGCCGCCGGATACCCCGCCGCGATCAGGATCAGCAGTGAAATCCCGAGGAATCCAAACCCCAGCTCGGGCCCTGCCACGGCCACGGCCGCAAACGGCAGGGCCAGCTCGAAGTGCAACAGAACGACGCGCTTGAAAGGCCGGGCCTTGGCAAGCCGGTTGAAGCTGAGGTAGTATCCAGCGAGATACAGAATAACCAGCAGGCCGGGGGGGATCAGGCCCACAAAGGGCTTCTCGAAGATGCCCTCCAGGGGCGAGAACCACGCCAGCGGTTTCATCCCGAGGACGGTCGTGGGGCTGATCGTGTGTTCGGGGTTCATCTGGAGGCACACCACCAGAACGCAAAAGACTGACAGCGGCAGATTCAGCGCCACCAGCAGGTTAAACAGAAAAGAATGGGATGTCTTGTTTTTGTTCATCGCGGTTTAGACCTTGGCACAGGATCAACTGGAGAATCTGCGCGCGGCTTGTGCAAGGAGCCGCCGCGCCCGCTCCATCCGTCCGGCGAACTGGTTTACGCGCTTGCGCAGAGTTCCGATTTCCGCGCGCAGCTCCACGCACTGCCGCCGAACAGACGCGGGAGCGGGGCCGCCCGCGCTGGCGCGGCGCGCGATCAGGCGGCCGGGCGATGAAAGATCGGACAACTCGGCAGCCGTCAGAGGTTGAACGCGCCTCTCCCGGCGCAGCACGTCATTCACGGCCTGCCCCAGCGGCAAGCCGCTCTCCTCGCTCTTGCGCACCGCCTCGCCCAGCCAGCGATAGGCGAAGCGGAAAGGAACCCCGCGCGACTGGGCCAGGTAGTCCGCCATGTCCGCGGCCTCCAGGTAATCCTCTCGCATCAGGTTGCGCATGCGCTCCTTGTCCAGCTTCAGGGATTCGAGCGCGCCGCCCAGCACCAGGGGAGCCGGCGCTATTTCCGCAAACAGGTCAAGAATCAGGTACTTCGACCACTGCTGCTCCCGGTTATAGCCCGAAGGATCGCCCCGTGTCAAGTCCAGCAACGCCCCCGCGGCCGCCCCAGCAAGCGCCGCCTTGGCTTTCGTCACCTCGGCGAAATCCGGATTGCGCTTCTGGGGCATGATTGAGGAACCCGTGACGTATGCGTCGCCGATTCTCACCAGGCGCCAGGGCGGGGAGGAGAAGAGAATCAGGTCCTGGGCCAGGGTCGCGGCATGTTGTGCCCAAATCGCCAGGAGCCCCGCCGCCCGCGCTTCGAACTCGGAACGGTTCGTCACGCAGTCCAGCGTGTTGGCCTGCGGGCCGTCAAACCCGAGCAGGCGCGCCGTGAAGTCCCGGTCTATGGGCCAGGAGGTGCCGAACGACGCGGCCGCGCCCAGGGGTGAGAGATTCAGCGAGGGAAGCAGGTCCACGAGCGCCCGCGCATCGCGCAGAAAAGCATAGGCGTGGCTGGCCGCCCAGTGCCCGAGCGTGGTCCACGCCGCGGGCTGGTGGTGGGTGAGGCCGGGCATGAGGGTCCGAAGGTTTCCGCGGGCCAGACCTTCCAGAACCGCGGCGAGATCCAGGACGGGTCGCACAAACTCCAGGAGGCGCTCTCTCAGCCAGAGCCGCATATCGGTGGCGACCTGGTCGTTGCGGCTGCGTGCCGTGTGCATCAGGCCGGCGACGGCGGCGCCCGCCTGCCCCTCGACAAACGCCTCGACGTTGAGGTGGACGTCCTCGAGCGCGGGGTTGAGCGTGAACCGGCCCGCGGCGGCTTCGGTCTCCAGAGTTTTCAGGGCTTTCAGAATCTTCCTGAGACTGGCCCGCGGGATAATCCCGGCGCGGGCGAGCATCACGCAGTGGGCGCGGTTCGTCCAGATATCATAGGGCAGCAGCTGCTTGTCCGCCGCCTCGCGGGCGCGCACGTCCCAGCCCGCGCAATAGGCCACGTTCGCCTCACCGGCCTCCGACGCGAGCCGCCGGCTCCAGACGGGGCCCTCGGTGCGAGTGTTCCGTTCGTCCTTTGTCGAGATTCTTTTCCTCACGGATCAGGCTCTTTTCGGTGCAATTCGTGTGATTTTGTATTCTGGAAAGTGGATTGCCCAGTTCTGGACCGTGACAACCACGCAGTCTTCGACGTATCTCAACGCCCAAGGCTCGTCCGCCTCCTGCCTGAGACGGGCAAGAAGACGGCCCTTGAAATTCATCAGCAGGGCCGGGTCCAGAGAGAGAGACTCCGCTCCAATGCACACCACATACACGCAGGGCTTTGAGTCGTGTTTCATCAGGTGCAGGTAACAGTAAGTGTCTCGCGCTTTCGGAACCAACTCGTGATGAATCATCTCATTTGTTTTCATTTCTCTGACAAAAATCTCCCGGTTTCCCACAGATGATTTCGGATCAGACGGGTCTTTCAACTCGACAAGCAGCAACCGTTTCGCTTCCTCCACCACGAAATCCACCGCCTTCATTCCTTCCGGCCTTTTCCGCCCTGGTTGATCGAAACGTTCTGCGTTTAGGCACCCCGTGAAGTCCAAGCGCAGCGTCCCCTCCTCGAAAGCAGTTGTCATTCCCGAGCCCCTTTTCCCAAGGCTCTCTGAATGTCGCGATCATAAAGATCCGAGAACGTGTCCGCAATGGCGTTGTGGTGTATATCCACGTAATTGTCGGAACTGCTTGAGAGAATCGGTCCGCCTTCTTCGCTCCTGAACAAAGAATGAAACCGAAGGCTGTCGGTTTCCTTGCTCAGCAGGTCGAACTCCTTGAGGACAACATAGTCGTGGGTCGCGAGAAAAACCTGGACCCCCATCCTCTGAAGCTCCAGGAGAATATTCACAACTGTCTTCATCATTTTCGGATTCAGATTCGCCTCGGGTTCGTCCCAGAACAAGACGGATCCCGCCAGCAAGGTGTCATTCCGAATCAGTATGGCCAAAAGGGCCAGCTTGCGCATGCCTTCAGCCAGGAGGCTGAATTCCAGATTGCCTTGCCGGTCCCTGAGAAAGAACTCTTCATTTGCCACCACGGCTTTACCCGTCATGCTTTTCTCGAGGATTCGCAGGAACCTCTGCCGCTCTGCCGACGCGGGGCCGCGAGATATCGGACGATACGCCCGGTCTATGATATCCGGGTAAGTCTCCTCGAAGTGTATTTCCTTTCCGCTGTAAAGAGATCGAAACCCCGGCGCATGAGCTAACATTTCTTTCACGGGAATGTATGCACATTCAATGCGATGCTTCACCCATTCCTCCTGTCCCTTAACTGCCGCTGATGTCTTTCGAACGGTAGAGAAAGACACTTTCATGGCGCTTTGGGTTTCCTCTTGTCCTCGCCAGACGGTCACAGATCCCCGCCCGCGGCCCACCCGGCGGTGAACAAGGCGGCCCATCCGGTTCTGATGCGGTAGGAACACACGAAGAAGCTTGTCCGCAAAGGACATCCCGGTCCGTGTTATGTCGCATGCCGAATACAGGGTCTTGAGAATGTGCGTTTTGCCCGTCGCGTTTGTCCCGATCAGGATATTGATTCCCGGAACGAAATCCAGGGTTAGATCCTCGAAAGCGGTGAAGTGATGAAACTTGACTTTCGTAATGGTGTTTTCCTGCGTTTTCAGAAGCATGGATTTACCTCCCCTTATCGCCAGGGTTCTCAAACCTCTCACCCACCGTTTCCGGTGAATCAGTCCCTTTTCCACGCTCGTATTCTATCACATCGTCCAGAATCTGGTCTATCGAGTAGGTCGGCTTGTAGCCGATCAGTTTTTCCAGTTTGCCGAGGTCCGGGACGCGCCGGTCCATGTCCTCGAAATCCTCGTCGTAGGCCTGCGAAAAGGGGATTCTCTGGATAGGGGACTTCCCGCCGGTCTTCGCGCGCACCTTCTCCGCCAGCGCCGCGATCGTGATCTCCTCGCAGCTGCCCACGTTGAACACCTGCCCGTCGGCGCCGGGATGCCCCATCAGCTTGGCCAGCGCGTCCACCACGTCGGCCACGTGGGTGAAGCAGCGCGATTGCCCGCCGTCGCCATAAACCGTGATCGGCTTGCCCGCCAGCCCCTGGGTCACAAAACGCGGGATCACCATGCCGTAGCGCCCGGTTTGGCGCGGCCCGACCGTGTTGAAGAGCCGGGCGATCGCGATAGGCATGTGCCTGGCCTTGGAGTAGGCCAGCGCCAGGAACTCGTCAATGGCCTTGGAGCAGGCGTAGCTCCAGCGGGGCCGGGTTGTGGCGCCCATCACCAGGTCGCCGTCCTCGCGGAAGGGCAGGTCGCCGCTCTTGCCATATACTTCCGAGGTCGAAGTGATGAGGACCTTCTTCTTCTTCTTCTCGGCCAGGCTCAGCACGATCTCCGTGCCGCGGATGTTGGTGGTGATGGTTCCCACCGGATCGTCCACGATTTTCTGGACTCCGACCGCCGCCGCGAGGTGATAGACGCAGTCCGCCTCGTCCACCAGTTCCGCCAGGTGCGAGGTGTGGAAAATGGTCTCGATGGAATACTCGAACTCCGGGTGGGACTTGAGATCCTTGATGTTGGAGATGGAGCCGGTCGAGAGATCGTCAATGATGGTGACGTGCAGGCCATGCTTGAGAAGAAACCGCGCGAGGTGAGATCCGATAAAGCCCGCCCCGCCGGTGATCAAGACGCGCATTCCAGTGTTCCTCGAATTCAAGATGAATGAAAGCCCGGCCCGCCGGCGCTCCCGTCAAGCAGGCCATGGCCCGGACCATAGCCCGAATCCGGCGTTGCCCCGCAGGCCTTTCCCATTGGAGCGAAAAGCGAGGGCTTTATCAAGCCCAAACTGCAAGGAAAACCGCTTCCGGGCGCATCTTGATGAAGCTACCAAATCCAAGCGCTGGATAAAGTAGCGCGGGCGTCTCGCCTGCGAACCTGTTCGTAGTGCGGGCTTTAGCCCGTCAAAGTTTGTAGTGCGGGCTTTAGCCCGTCAAAGTTTGTAGTGCGGGCTTTAGCCCGTCAAAGTTTGTAGCGCGGGCGTCTCGCCTGCGAACCTGTTCGTAGTGCGGGCGTCTCGCCTGCGAACCTGTTCGTAGTGCGGGCTTTAGCCCGTCAAAGTTTGTAGTGCGGGCTTTAGCCCGTCAAAGTTTGTAGCGCGGGCTTTAGCCCGTCAAAGTTTGTAGCGCGGGCTTTAGCCCGTCAAAGTTTGTAGCGCGGGCTTTAGCCCGTCAAAGTTTGTAGCGCGGG
>Ga0315285_10004293_pt1 | contig 14786 bp, 10 predicted proteins | sample YL17G09_36_MG_FD_203698 | JGI IMG/M metagenome (GOLD analysis project Ga0315285, IMG submission 203698) | Sediment microbial communities from Yellowstone Lake, YNP, Wyoming, USA - YL17G09_36 | ecosystem: Environmental > Aquatic > Freshwater > Lake > Sediment | place: USA: Wyoming | collected...
CGCGGTCGCCGGGTCCCAAAGCACGACCGCGCCGCCACCCCCTCGACCTGGCTCGCCCGCGTGGCTCACCGCCAGTCGGTTGCCGTCCGCGGTCCAGGCCAGGGCGGTGACTGGGAGCCGCGCCGCGGGGCCGGCCGGCGTCAGGCCGCCTGCCGACCGCAGCGCGCCCGCGGCGGCGGCGTCGCCGCCACACCCGCCACCCCCCAGCGGCCGCGCCCACACGTCGGCCACCTCGTTGTCGCGCAGCGCGGCGCGGGCCGCGCCCGCGGCGGCGGCGAGGGCGGCCACGAAGGCAGAGTCGCGGTCGGCGGCGGCCGCGCGCGCGGCGGCCGCCGCGCGGGAGCCGCCGCCGTCGGGGTCGTCGGCGTTGGCAGCGATTTCGTCGCCGGGGAACGCGTCCGTCTGTGTGGAGGCGGCCGCGACGGCGGGAGTGGGAGTGGCGGTCGCGGCGGCCGCAAGCCGCACGCCCGCCTGCGCGCCCGCGGCGGCCGTGGGCGCGGGCCGCCACCGGGCGGCCGCGACCGGGTCGGGGGGGAGGTCGAGCAGGATCTAGAGAGGGAGGAGGTGGGGAGGTGGGCGGGCAGGCGCCGCGGTGCGCGCGCCCACCTCTCCCTCCTGCCCCGCACCTGTGGCCCCGCCAGCACGATGCCAACCGGCCGGCCCCACTCTTTGGCGGGGCGCGTGATCTCGTGCACGACCTGGGGGGTGGGGAGGGTGGGGGGCGCCGGCGTCGGCGCGCGCTCGCCCGCTGGAGGCGTCGGCGGCAGTTTTGCTCGCGGCAGCCGTCCCTCGCGCCGCCGCGGGTCCACCTCCATGCCGAACCGATCTCGAATAAAATCGGCGGCCGCGGGCGGCGGACCCGGCCGGCGCGCGCGTCGGCGCGCGCGGGGAGGCGAACAGGCGCGGCCGCGGCGGCGCGCGTTGACGAGGGCGCGATCGCCGGCTCCAGGGCTGGGAAGCGTGCGACGAGTCGCTGGGCGCGGCCGCCGGTTCCTGTGGGCTGCTGGCCTCGGCGAGAGAGAAGAGAGTGCGCGGCGAGCGAGCGCGCGACGCGCCACACAGCGCGCCCCCCTCGCGGGGTGCCGCCTTCACCTCCCACCATGCGCGCCGCGGCCGTGGCAGCCCCACGGCGCGCCTCGCGTTGCCTCGCAACCTCCAATCCCGCGCAGCCGCGCGCCGACCCCGCCGCCGAGCGCGGCTTCTGGGAGAACGCGCGCCTGCTGGGCGAGGGCGACACAAGGAGTCGTGTGGTGGGCAGGTGAGAGAAAGAAGGGGGGGCGGGTGGTGCGGCTGTCGGCGCCGCGTTTGCCGCGCGGCGCCCACCCTCGCCCCTCGCCGCGCCAGGTGGGACTGGCACGTCGCCCAAGCCCTCATCGCGTGCCTGCCCGCGGCCGCCGTGCTCGCGCTCTCGTCCGCCGCGCGGGAGCGGCGCGCGGGCGACGCGGTGGAGCCAGGGGCGGCCGCCGCCGGCCCCGGCAGCAGCAAGGCCGCCGCCGCCGGCGACGCGGACGCGCTGGCGGCCCTGGCCGAGCGCGTGGCCCGGCTCGAGGCACGGGAGCCGGCGGCGAGCCAGCCGCCAGCGCCTGGCCCGCCGCCGCCGCCACCGCCAGTGCCCGACCGGGGACCGCCTGCAGCTGCAGTGTCGCCGCCATCGCTCCGACGGTCGCCGGTGGCGGGCGTGTGGCGCGCCGCGCGGCGCGCGCTCACCGGCGGCGCGGGAGCGTTCTGGGAGCCGCCCGAGTGACGCTAAGGGGAGGCGGTGGGTGTGCTCGTGCTTTGGGCGTGTAACCGGGGGTCACTGCGAGGCGGGTCGGGGCGCAGCGCGCGCGGAGGTGGGTGCGAGAGGTTGCCGCGGCGGGTGCGCTCCACACTCCCCTCCCCACACCCCCGCGCCCCGCCCGCGCGCCCGCGGCTCGCGTCCCGCCTCGACAGCGGGCGCGCCGCCGCCAGCCGACGCGCCGCGCCGCCCCCGCGCCGCGCGCCGCGTCCCGCCCACTCCCCCTCGGCCAATGCCCAAGGGCGCGGGCATGCTCCTGTCCCGCGTGCGCTCTGCGCTCTTTCGTGGGGGCGCCCCGCCCGCCGCCGACGAGGGTAAGCCCCCCACCGTGCCGCCGCTGCGCTCATCCGCCGCGTCGTCCGTCCCTTCCCTCCCCACTTCGCGCGACATGGGCCGCCGCGACTCGATCCGCCGGTCCGGGCACGATTTCGCGGTGCGCAGCGGCCGCGTCGCGTCGCGGCGGCCGCCGTCGCTCGCCGAGCGGCGCCCGTCGACCGCGCGCGCCTCGGGCTCGTCCGTGGGGTCCGGCGACCGGCGGGCGCGGGCGCGGAGGGCGGCGGCGGACGCGGCGTGGGGTGACGCGGCCTCCGACGCCGACCCTGCGCGCGCGACGCCGCCCGTGCGGTCGGGCGCGTCCACGCCCGCGCTCCGGTCGTCGTCGGTCTTCATCCCGGCCGAGCTCGAGGCGCGGCTGGCGGTCGTGGACGCGCCGCTGCCGCCGGCGCCCGCGCCGCTGAGGGCACGCGCGGCGGCGTCGCGGCGCTCGGCCGAGGCCGCGGCCGCGGTCGCCACGTCGGCCCTGTTTACGGACAACGCTCGATGAAGGAAGTGCCGCGCGGCCGTGGACGCGCCACCACGCGCACAGCCCCTCCTCGACCCCGGCTCGAGCCCTCCCCCCTCCCCTCCACCCCGATTCACGCCCTCACGCCGCGCGCGCGCGCTCCCCCGCGCGCCGCGAGCGACGAGGGGCCGCCATCATTCGTTCAACCACCCTCCATGTCAGAATAGCCGCCCCCTCGATGCTTTTCTTTCGCACTTGACCCCCCCCACCACCCCACCCCTGCCTGCATTCCGTTGCCGCGCCCGGCTCCATCATCGCGGCCCCGTGTGTGACGCTGTCCCGCGTGGCGAAATAGGAGGGGGGAGAGAGAGAGAGAGACCGCCGCACCACCCCGTGGTGCGGCGGTCGCCGCCGTTGCCACCACTCTTGCGGCCAATCCCGCGCCCGCCCGCGCTCCTGGCGGCACCCATTGCCCCCACGATACACCCCCTCCGCGCGCCCCGCCTCGCCCGCCGGCTGGCAACCGCGATGGCAGGCGCCGTCCCCGTCTCCCCGCACTCGCTGCCGCGCGTGACGCCCGCGCAGTTGAGGGAGAGATTGATGCGCGGGGAAGGCAAGGGTGTGCTGGTGGTGGACGTGCGGGACGAGGTGGGGGTGGGGGAGGGGTGGGCGCGTCTCTCTCGACCCGCCGCCCGCGTCCGCCCTCCCACACCATCCTCCACCCTCCACAGGAAGAGATCGAGGCCGACGGTCGCGTGCGGGGCGCCCTGCACGCCCCCGCGTCGCACCTGAAAGCGTCGCCCGCCGCCCTGGACGCCGTGCTCGCCGCCGCCGCGTCCGCCGGCGCCACCACCATCGTGGTGCACTGCGCGCTGTCGCAGGTGCGGGGGCCGGCGTGTGCGGCGCGGCTGGCGGAGAGGTTGGCGGAGAGCGGGGGTGGGGGAGTGAGCGGCGCGAGCGCTCCGCCCGCGGTGGAAGTCCTGCGCGGCGGCTTTGGCGCCTGGGCGGACGAGGTGGGCGTGGCCGACGCTTGGACCGACGCGCCGGGGCGGTGCGTGTGACCAACGGGCGGCAGCGCGGCAGCGGTCGGCCCCGCCCCAACCGACGGCGCGCGCGCCGCCACACCCGCGACCCGCCCTTTGCCCGGCCCCCTGTTCCGCCCGACGGCGAAGCACCATGGTGTGCCGTGGTCGGGGGCGCGGGGCGTCGGCACGTCTGCGCGTGGCGGGCGGGCGCGCCGCATGCCGCGCGCGGTCGACCGGGGGGCGCCGGGGCCGCCGCGCCGGCGCGCGCTCCCGTCTGCCCCCTCGACGCGTCCGTGCTCTGGCGTCAGAGCATGGGCGTGCTCCAGAGATGGGTCTGCGCTGTGTGCGCCCCGTGCGCCCACCCCCACCGCGTCGCCCCTCCCCATTCCTTCCCAGGCGACCGGCCGCTACCGCCCACCCGTAGGCATGGTCGACCCTGAGACGACTGAATCGGCGCTCGCGGGATTGCGGTCTTTCCTGGGGACGCTGGGTGAGCAGACGCGCGGCGGCGCGCGGGGGCGAGGGCCGCCGGCGTCGGCCGCCCTCTTGAACGGTCATGCGTGGTCACGGTCGGCTCTGGAGGGCGGCGGATCGCGGGAAACCGCCTGCCGGGCGCGCCATTCCGGCCGCCGCGCACACGCTGGGCCGCGCGGCCCCGGCGCCCCGCGCACGACCGCGCGCCCGCCTCCGGCTCGCATGCTCGCATGAATCATGGCGCAAACGCCGGAGCCCCGCCATTGCGCACCGACCCTCCCCCCCCCCCTTTTCTCAGGCGTCGCCCTGCCCGACGGCTTCTCCGTGCGCCTGCGTGTGCGCAAGGACGGCGCCAGCAAAGGGTCGAACGATGTGGTGCGCTTTGGGGTTGAATTGGGTGGGCGGGAGGGGCGGGAAGCGACAGAAGGCCGCCTTCCTTGGGTGGGCGGGCGGCCTCGGCCGTCCTCCCTTGCGCGGCCGTCGCCACATCCGCGGCGACGTGGAGCCGCGATGCCGCGCCGCCACCCGTCCGACTCGCCGCCGCCCCAGGCACGCTCGCGCGCGTGCGGCGCGCGGCCGCCGCCGGCGCGGGGAGCGGCGAGAGTGGCGCGGCCGCCGACCCCCTCCCTCCCTCCTCCCCCTTAGTACTTTTACGCCCCCAGCGGCGCGCGCTTTCGCTCCCGGCACGAGGTCGCCAAATGGCTGGCCGGCGGCGGCGGGTCGGGGAGCGAGGAGGGGGCCGAGGGCGCGCGGCGGCCGCGCGGCGCGGTCGCTGCGGGCCGCGGCGGCTCGCCCCCCCCCCCACTTTGCGAGCCTGAACCCGCCCACGCCGGCGTGGAAGCGGTGGCCGCCCACCTGCTGTCCGCCCGGCTGCGCTCCTTTGCCGCCGCGCGCGGCGCGCCGCTCGCCACGCTGGGCGGCTGGTGCGCCGTGGTGACCTACGCCCGCGGCGACCACGCTGCGGTATATGTCGGGCCCGACGGCGCGACCTACGCGTCGAAAGAAGAAGCCGCCGCCGCGCTCGGCCTCCCCGCCGCCGACGGCCCCGCCCCCTCCCCCCGCCTCGACCCCGCCACCGAGGACGCCGCGGTCGCGGCCGCGCTGCTGGAGCTCCCCGTCGGGTGGAATGTGGGCGGCGGCTGGCCCTCGGAGGCGCACCCGCCGCGCGGGGCGTCGGCGTCGGTGGAGGAGGCTGACGCGGCGCCCGCCGCCCCGCCGCCCCTGCCGGCCCCCACCCCGGACCGCAACGGTCTGCTCTCCATCGCGGCCGCGACGGACGACGTGTCGCCGATGCCCGCGCGGCCGCCGCGCGCGGCCGCGCTTGCCAACCCCCTGGTCGGCAAGCCGGGTGCCCCCCCCACGTCCCGCGTGTTTCTGTCGGCCGTCGCCGGCCCCGCGTCGGTCGCGCCCGCGCGCGGCGGCACGCCGCCGCCGACAGCCACCGCGACTGGCGCCGCCGCGGCGGAAGTGGCCCGCCTCGCCGCCGCCGCCGCCGCCGCCGGCGGCCGCCTCGCGCCCGGGTGGACGGCCGACGTGCGCACGAGGCGCGACGGCGCGTCCCGGGGCGCGGCCGACATTTATTTCTACGCGCCCGACGGGTCCCGCTTCCGCTCGGTCGCCCAAGCGCTGCGCGCCGTCGGCCTCGTCCCTGGCACGACGCCACGCGCCGCGCCGGGGTCGCGCCTGGGCGTGCCGGGGCGGGGGGGCGGGATGGAGGGGTCGCCGGCGTGCGGGGTCGGCCCGCGGCGCGGGCCTGCCGCCCGCGACTCGCCGTCGCCGCTGCCCGCCTGGGGGTCGCAAGGGACGCGCCAGCACGGTGCTGGGCGCGCGGGATCGGGCGGCGGCTCCGGGTCGCCGGCCGCCGCTTCCGGCGGCGGCGCCGCACGCGGCCGCAGCGGCTCGCCCGCGGCCGCCTCGCCCGCGGGCGCCGCCCCGGCCGGCTCCTCTGGCGGCGACGGCGATGACGGTGACGGCCGCCGCCCCGGCGCGTCCGGCGCCCACGGCGGCGGCCACGCGGCGGACGCGCCCCCCGACCGCCGCTCCAAGCGGGAAGGCACCCGCGTCGACTATGGCACCCTGGCCGCCGCCGCCGACATCGCGTTTGCCATCGACGGCGCGGGTGCGTCCGGTGGCGGCAAGCGGGCGCGGTTGGCGTGAGGAGGGTCGCCGCCCGACTCCTCCGCGCGCCCTCTCCCCCATCTTCTGCGCGCCCGCGCGCGCGCCACAAGCGGCTACGGCCGCCCTTCCGGCCGCCGCGCGCATGCTTGTGGCCGCGTGCGGGGCAATCAACCCTCTATCTTTCCCCCTCACCGCCCGCCCCCCCCCTTCCGACCCCCTCCGGCTCCGGCTCCGCGCGCCCTCATTCCCGTGCAACGCTCGGCCCCTCCCACCCGCGCCCCTCGACCCGCGCCCGGCCCCCGCGCGCGACACTGGCGCGCGGGTGTGCCTGGGCAGAAAGCGCCGGGTTGAGACAGACAGTGTGCGCACGCACGCAAGGGAGCGGGAGCAGCGGGAGGCGGGGCCGGTTGCCTCTCTCGCGGCGAGCGGCCATCCCTCCCTGTCCCCACTTGTCCGACGCGCGCGCGCGCACAATCACACGCCTCCCTCCTCCCCTCCCCCCCCCCTTCAGACGCCGCCGAGCGCAAGGCCAAGGCCGCCGCCTCCAAAAAGGCGGGCGGCCCCGCGGCGGCGGCCGCGGCCAAGGCCGCGAAAGACGCCGCGCGGGAAGACCGCGCTGAGCGGAGCGAGTACTGGGCCCTGCTCACCCGGGCCCGCTCCCAAATCGCGCGCCACCGCCGGGAGTCGACCCTCGTCGCGGCGTACGAAGCCGACGCGTCCCGGGGCGCGGGCGGCGGGCGCCGCGTGAAGCTCGGCGCCGAGACCGAGCGCGCGCGCGCGGCGTGCGACGCGGCGCGCGAGATCCTGAGGGACTGCGTGCGCCTGCTGGACGACGCGGTGAGCGAGAGGGAGAGGGCGTGGGCGGCGCAGGGAGGGAGGAACAAGGCGCCCGCTCGCCGCCCGGCCACCCCGCCCCCCGTCCCCCTCCCCCCCCCCCCAGTCCGGCGACCGCAAGATTTCCGAGTCCCTCTTCGACGCCGACGGCGGTATCGAGGAGCACCACGTTTTCTGCGGCAAGTGCGGCTCGTACGAGAGCACCGACGTGAGGGAGAGAGGGAGGAAGGGGGGAGCGCGGGGTGCCCGCCCGCCCACCCCGCGCCACCCCACCCCACCCCCCCCTCTCCAGGACAACGACGTGATCCTGTGCGACGGCGGCTGCAACCGCGCCTACCACGCGCGCTGCACCGTCCCGCCGACCGACCCCACGCTCCTCGACCCCGACGACGGCTGGCTCTGCCCCGCGTGCGAGGTCAAGGCGGACGTACTGCGCGCCATCAACGCCGAGTTTGGGTATGAATACGAGCAGGAGACGGGGTGGGAGGAGGTTTTCGCGGGGCCGCCGCCCGCGCCGTCGTGGGACCCGTCGCCGCGCGGGGCCGGGCCGCGACTGCCGTCGGCCGGCGACGGCGGCGGCGGACCGCTGGCACCGGGCGCTGCTTCTGGCGCTGCCCTGCTGGCCGGCCCCGAGCTGGGCGCGTCCGACGGCGACGACGACGACGCGCCGTTCGTCCCGCCCTCGTCGCCCTCGTCCGACGGCGACCGGTCGGACCCGTCGTCGTCATCGTCGTCGGAAGACGACGGCGGCGGTCCATCGTCCGCGGTCGCTGCGTCGCCGGCCTCGGGCGCCTCGGCCCCCCGCCCCGGCGCGCGCCCCCGCTCCGCCAAACGCCGCCGCCGGGGCGCCCGCATCGATTACGCCGCCCTCAACGCGTCCATCTTTGGCGACTATGAAGCGTACGAGGGCGAGGGGGAGGACAGCGTGGACCGGGACTGGTCGGTCGGGCAGAGCCCGGCGAGCCCGGGGAGCCGGCCGGGGACGGCCGGGGGGCGGGGGCGGGGGCGCGGCCCCGGCCCGTCGCCGCCGGGCGCGGGGCCGCCGGGGTCGGGCGCGGGGCCGTCGGTGGCGCCGTGAGAGGGGAGGGGGGGGGCTGCGTGTGAGCGCGCCGCGCGCGCGCTCGCCGCGCGCGCGCTCTCTTTCAGAGCCCCGCCAGCGCCTCGGCCACGCCCGCCTCGGCCGCCCACCCCGCCACCGCGCGCGCGGCCGCCACGTACACCGGCTTGGCGGGCGCGGCGGCGAGCGCGGCGAGCGCGGTCCCGGCCGCCCTGGCCGCCTCGGCCGCCCTCGCCCCCCCCGCCACCTTGGCCGCCGACGCCTCAAACGCGGCCACCCACCCCGCCTCGCCCAGCGCGGCCGCCGCGGCCGCGCCGTCGCCGGCGTCCAGGGCGGCGCCGGCGGCCTGGAGGATGTACACGGCGGCCTGCGCGCCGGCGAGCGGCGACCCGCGCGCGCCCGCGGTGAAGGCCACCTCCTCGGCCCTTTCCACCGCCAGCCTCGACGCCCGGTTGGCGCGCGCCTTGGAGACGAGCTCGAGGTCGTCGTCGTCGGGGATGAGGGCGAGGGCTGGGGGTGGGGGCGGTGGGGGTGGGGGGGGGGTCGGCGTCGGCGCGGGCGTCGACGGCCCTCGGCGGCCCTCGCGCGCCGGCCGCCACGGCGAAATGCGCGACCGGACGGGGCGGCGGGCGCGGATCGCGGCGTCAATCGCCGCCGCAGCCGGCCGCGCGCGCCTCTGCGCTGCCGCGCCGACGGCGCCCTCCTCCCCCGCCCAATGACGCCCCATCCCGCGCACCAGGACCCGCGATCATCAGGACAGGCACCCCCAGCAGCGCCGACAGCGCGGCACGGCGGCCGGCCGGCGCGGCGGCGCGCGGCGCGGCCGCGGCCGCGGCGCCGCGCGCGGCGGCGGTCGGGGCGCGAACGGGGGCGGCAGAGGACAGCATGCTGGATGCGCGCGGCGGCAAAGGGGGGCGCGAAGCGGCGAGCAGTTTGCAGAGTGGCGGGGGCGGCCACGTCGCCCGCCTCTCTCTCAACTCCCCTACCCCAAAAACCCTTTGAGGTCGGCGGCCGACCGCTTGGCCGCCGCCGCGCGCTCGCGCGCGATGCGCGCGCGCTCGCGCGCGACGTCGGCGGCGGCGGCGGGGTCGGCGGCGGCCGCAGCGTCGAGCGCAGACTCGGCGTCGGCCGCCCGCCCCAGCGCCGCGCACGCGGCCGCCTTGCGCAGCAGCACTTTGACGTGGGCGTCGTCGTCCTCCAGGCACTTGTCGCACCAGGAGATGGCCTCGCCCGCGCGGCCCGCGCGCAGCGACGCGAGTGCTAGGTTGGCGTGCGCGGCCGCCCGCCCCGCCGCCGCCTGCTTGGCCGCTTCCTCATCCTCGCAGAAATCCAGCGCGTTGGCCAGCTCGCGCGCGGACGCGGCCCACTTGGCGGCCGCGAGGTCCCCCGCGCGCGCCCCCCCGGCCGCCCACACCGCGTTGCCCTGCGCGCGCAGCTCGCCCGCGCGCGCCAGGCGGTCGCACGGTTGCGCGTCGTAGTCGCGCACGGGGGCGTCGAACGAGAGGAGGTCGAGCACGAAGCGGGTGCCGCGCGCCGCGTCCCAGCCGGGCGGCGCGTCGTTCCGCGCCCCCCACGCGTGGCTCGGGCGCGCCACCAGTTCCGCCCGCTCGCCGGGCGTCATGAGGCGGACGCCCAGGTCGAGGGCGGGGGGGGCGGCGTCGGTGCCGGTGGTGAAGGTCCAGGGAGGGGGCGAGGGGGCGGCGCCGCCGCCGTCGCCGTGCCCGCCTGTGCCGCTGCCGCCTTGGCTCCAAAATGGCTCTGCGTCGTCTCCGTTGTACGCCATCACCGCGACGCGCACGACGCAGTCCTGCAGCGGGCAGTCGGCGGGGAACTCGCCGCGCCCGTCGCGCACGCGCCGCTTGACGACCGCGCCGTCCCCCGTCAGGTCCCGCACCTGCACCATGGTGGTGAGCGCGATTTCAAACTCGACGCGGTCGGTGGAGGTCGGCGGCGGCGGGACGCCGGCGCGGCCGCCGGCCGCGGCCGCGGCCGGCACCGACACGACCGCCGTCTCCCCCCGGCACACGGCGCACACGGCGGCTTCCAGGGACGGCGGCAAATCTCCCGACCCGATGGTGGCGGCCAGGGCGTCGGACGACCAGTAGGGGGGGGAGTCGGCGAGGCGCCCGCTCGGCACGGGCACGCGCGCCTGGACGCGCGCGACGACCTCGAAAGGCGCCCGCGGCGTCTCCCACGTGTCGCCCTCGATGATGGTGACCTTGACGAGGTCGTCCAGGGCGGAGACGGCGGCGGAAGGGTGGACGGCGAGCAGGTCCAGTTCGGCCGCGACGTCGGCGTTCGCGTCGACGCCCCTGGGCGCCGCCAGCGGCGTCGCGCCCGACTCGTCGCCCGCGGCCTTGGTCACGTACCCGTACTGGGCCGCGGCGCGCACGGCGAGGGACGTGCCGGCGGGGGCGGCCGCGAGGGCGAGCTCGAACGCGCGCGGCGCGCGCGGGCCGCCGCGCGGCGCGCCGAGCACGGCCAGGGCGGGGGGGCCGCCCCGGGTCGTGGCGAGAGGAGGGGCGCCGGGGGGGGCGTTGGGGTCGACGTGCGTCACGTGGAAGGCGATCTAGGGAGGAGGAGAGGAAGGGAGGGTCGGCCGAAGCGCGCGCGCGGCACGGCGGCTGCTCGCACCCCTCCTCCGCCCTCCACCCGCACCGCGTCGCCCTCGGCCGGCGTCGGGCCGTCGCCCGCCGTTATGATGGCCACCTGCACGGCGCCGTCGGCCAGGTCGGCGGCTTCCCTGAGGAGGGGGCGGCGGGGCGGCGGGGCGGCGGGGTCGCGCGCGCGCGACGCGCGCCACCACCACCCTCCCCACCTCCCCACCACCACTCTCTTTCTCTCTCTCCCTCACTCACTTGACCTCGCGCGCCTGCTTGGCGTCCAACTCGTCCACGTCGGGGTCGAGTGCCGGCGGCGGGGGGGGCGGCGCGAGGACCTCGGCCGCGTGCGCGCGCAGGGACGCGAGCGCGGCAGCGGCCGCCATGATGGGGTGGGAGGGAGGGGAGGGGCGGCGCGGCGCGGCAGGTGTGTGGGGATGGGCGCGCCGCGCGCGCCCGCCCGCCCGCCACAGCGCGCGCCCTCCCGGCGCCCGCCCGCCGCCCGTGCGCGGTGCGTCTTGATCACGGCTCCCCGTCCCCGCATCGAACGCGCCGCGCCGCCGCCGCCATGCCGACTGCGACGCGCGCGTCCTCCCGCGCGCGTCCCTCGGTCGCGTCGTCGGCTGCCGACTCGGTGGGGGGTGGCCGCCTGTCGGAGCTGCATCCGCGGTGGGTGGGAGAGGCGTCAAGGGAGAGGCGGGGCCGGGACACGGCACGCGGCGCGCCGCATGCCGCGCGCCGACGCGCGGCCCCCTCCTCCTCCAGCAACCTGGCCGGCGTGTTCCGCGGCCGCCGGTCGTCCCGCATGTCGTCCGGCGTGACGTCGTCGCAGGGCGGGCGGCGGTCGAGCGAGGCGCGCGCGCCACCACCGCCCCCCCCCGCCGACCCCGGCTTTGACTCCGACATGGAGGACGAGCTCCTGGAGCTGCGCGCGCGCGTGCGCGAGCTGGAGGAGGAGCTGGCGGCGGCGGACGCGCGCGGCGCGGCCGACGCCGACGCGGCGCGTGCGGAAGCGGCGGCCGAGGCGGCGGCGTTGCTCGAGGAGGCGGAGGCCGACCACCGGGCGAGGCTGGAGAAAGAGGTGGCGGCGGCGTTGAAGCGCGGCGGCGGTGGGGAGCAAGCGGGCGAAACCGCGGCCGCCGCGCTGCGCGCCGCCAACGCGCGCGCCGCCGACGCCGAGCGGCGCGCCGACGCCGCGAAAGCCGCGGCCGCCGCCGCACTCTCTCGCGCGGTCGCGGCCGAGCGGGCGGCGGCCGACGCCGAGGCCGACGGCCGCGCCGACGCCGACGCGGCGACTGCCGACGCGGACGCCGCGCAGGCGGCTGCGACCCAGGCGTATGATCAAGTGCATATGCTGGAGGGGCAAGTGGCTGGCTTGCGGGCCGAGCTGGCTGCTTCCCAGGCCGCTCTGGCCGACGCCTCCCGCGTCGCCCGCCTCTCGCGCGGCGCCCTCGCCGCCGCCGAGACGCAGGCCGCCGCCAACGCCGACCTGGTCGTCGACTCGCTGCAGGAGCAGCTGCACCGCGCGGTGCGCGAGTGCGCGCAGGCCAAGGCCGCGCTGGTGGCCGCAGCGCGGGGGGGCGGGCGCGGCGCGGCGGAACCTGCGTCGGCGCCGCCCGCGCCGCGGCCGAGGCCGGAGGCCACTGCGCGCCGCGGGCCTTCTTCGGGCGCGCGCCCAGACGGCGGCACGCCGCACGCCATCGCGCTGGCGCGCGCGCGCGCGGCGGTGAGGGCCGAGGAGGAAGAAGCGGCCGCGGCCGCCGCGGCCGCTCGACCCTCCTCATCCGCACTGGGCCGCACCCCCGCGTCCGCTGCTACGGCCACCACCAGCGCGCGCCGTCGGCCGACGCGGCTGGCGCCGACGCCGGCGGGCGTCGCGCTCTCGTTTGGCGGCACGCCCGCCAGCGGCGTGCGCGACACGCCCACGGGAGCGCTTGAAGTCACGCCGCACGCCGAATCTGCCGCTGACGCTTCTCCGCTGCCGCCGCCGCCGTCGGTGGCGGCCACGGTCGCCGCGCAGTCGTCGCCGTCGGCCGCGCCGTCAGACCCCTCGCCTTCCGCCCTACCGTCCACCGCCCCGCCGCGCGCGCGGTCGCCCAGCCTGTGGGGGGGGCGCTTCGAGGAGGGGGAGGGAGGGGCGGGGGGCGGCGACGCCACGCCCGCCGCGCCGTCGCCGCCCTCGTCGCCCCCTTCATCGTCAGCCGACGAAGACGACTGGACGCCGGGCGCCGCCTCGGACGCGGCCGCGTCCTCGCCCGCGTCGTCGTCGGCCGCAGCGCCGCGCGCGCGGCGCGCGGCGGCCGCGCCGGCCGCGTCGCGCCTCGGCGCGGCGCCCGCGCCGTCCCCCCTGCGCCCGCCCTTGGCCGCCATCACGGCGTCGCCCGCGGTCAACGCGCCGCCCTCCGTCGCCGACGCGCCGGCGAGCAAGCGGCGGCGGCGGCTCGCGCCGCCGCCGACGCTCGCAGCGCTGCCCGCGCGGCGCCGGTGAGTGCGCAGCTCCCGGGGCGACTCCCAGTGTTGCAAAAAATGAGCGGCGATTCCCCCGTCTCCAGCGCGTCGCCTGCCCCCTTCGTCTCACCGCCGCCCCTTTTTCAGGGCCGCCACCCCCCCCCTCCCCCCCCCCACGTCCACGCCCAGCGCGGCCAATACTTCCCGCTCGCTCGCCTCGTCCACCCGCGGCGCGGGCGGCGCCCGGGAGAAGGTGCCGGCGGCGACCGCGCGGATGTCGTCGGCGGTCAGCGTCTCGTGCTCGAGCAGCGCGGCCGCCAGCGCATGCAGCACGGGCTCTTTGGACTTGAGTAGGGCGTACACGCGGGCGTACGCGTCGCGCAGCAGGGTGCCGACCTCGGCGTCGACGGAGCGCGCGACGTCGGCCGAGACGCCGCCGGCCTTGCCCTCGCCGCCCACGAACCGCGGCCCGACCGCGTCGCTCATGCCGCACTCGGCCACCATGTGGCGCGCGACCGCGGTGGCGGCGCGCAGGTCGGAGCGGGCGCCGGAGGTGACCGCGTCGTCGCCAAACGCGAGCGCCTCGGCCGCTTTCCCCCCCATCGCCACATCGATCTGCGCCCGCAGCTGCGCCCGCGTCACGCTCGTCTCGTCGCCGTCGGGCAGTTGGGACACCATGCCCAGGGCGTGGCCGCGCGGGACGATGGTGGCTTTGTGCACGGGGCGCGCGCCGGCGGTGGCGAGCGCGACCAGAGCGTGGCCGCCCTCGTGGTAGGCGGTCAGGCGCCGGGAAGCGGCTGATTGCACCAGGGACCGGCGTTCCGCGCCCATGAGCAGGCGGTCGCGCGCTTCGTCGAGGAGGGCGGGCGTGACCGCGGGCGCGCGGCGCCGCGCGGCGAGCAGCGCGGCTTCATTCACCATCGCCGCCAGCTGCGCCCCCGAAAACCCGGGCGTGCGCCGCGCGATCGACCCCGCGAGCTCTGTCGCGTCGACGGCGGGGTCGAGTTTGGCCTTGGCCAGGTAGTGCCCGACGACCGCCATGCGCCCGCGCACGTCGGGCAGCGGCACCGCGACCCGGCGGTCGAACCGCCCCGCGCGCACGAGCGCGGGGTCGAGGCCGTCGTCGCCCACATTGGTGGCGGCGACGACGATGACGCCGCTGTTTTGTTCAAAGCCGTCCATCTCGACGAGCAGCTGGTGGAGCGTCTTCCGCCCGCCCCCGCCGTCCCAGGCCGCGTTGCGGGGCCCGCCGACGGCGTCGATCTCGTCGATGAACACGATGCAGGGGGCGGCTTTCTTGGCGGCGGCAAAGAGCGCGCGCGCGCGGCGCGCGCCGACGCCGACAAACATCTCCTCAAACTCCGACCCCGCCCGGAAGAAGAACGGCACCCCCGCCTCGCCCGCGATGGCGCGCGCCAGCATGGTCTTGCCGGTGCCGGGCGGGCCGGTGAGGAGGACGCCCTTGGGGAGCTTGCCGCCGAGCGCGGTGAACCGCGCGGGGTCTTTCAAGAAGTCGACGACCTCCTCGAGCTCGGCTTTCGCCTCGTCGCAGCCCTGCACGTCGGCAAACCGCACTTTGGAGGCTTCGGGGGTGTCCTCCCCCTGGTACTGGTTGGGCGCGAAACCTTGGCCCGCGGCGGGGGCCGCCGCGCCGCCGCCGAAGCCGGGCGGC
>Ga0315285_10004295_pt1 | contig 14782 bp, 14 predicted proteins | sample YL17G09_36_MG_FD_203698 | JGI IMG/M metagenome (GOLD analysis project Ga0315285, IMG submission 203698) | Sediment microbial communities from Yellowstone Lake, YNP, Wyoming, USA - YL17G09_36 | ecosystem: Environmental > Aquatic > Freshwater > Lake > Sediment | place: USA: Wyoming | collected...
GCAAAGCCTCTAAAACATGACGGGGAAACTCCGGAAATTCATCCAAGAAAAGAATGCCCCGGTGGGCGAGAGAAATTTCACCCGGCAGGGGATGACTGCCGCCGCCAATTAAACCGATTCGGGAAGTCGTGTGGTGAGGGGCGCGGAAAGGACGGTATTTAATCACCGATTCGCCATGAGGTAAATTGCCGGTAATCGAATAAATTTTCGTCACTTCCATCGCCTCGTCTTCAGTCAAATCTGGCAAAATTCCTGGCAAGGCCCGGGCCAACATTGTTTTGCCTGCCCCGGGCACTCCTTTCATGAAAACATTATGGCCGCCGGCGGCGGCAATCTCCAAAGCTCTTTTGGTGTGTTCCTGGCCTCTGACATCAGCCATATCAAATTCCGCTAAAATCGAGGTTTTGATTTTTGAAAAGGGAGTATGGGGGTGAGGTTTGATTTCTTCGCGATTCGATAAATGATAAAAAAGTTGCAAAATGGAATTGACTGGATAAATTTTCAAGCCTTTAATCACCGAAGCCTCTCTGGCGTTAATGGCTGGCAAAAATAATCTCTTAAATTTCTTTTCTTTAGCCAGAAGGGCCATTGGCAGAATGCCATTGGTGTGGCGTAGCGAACCATCAAGAGAGAGTTCACCTAAGACAAGAGCATCTTTGAGGTCTGACTTGAGCTGACCAGAAGCAATGAGAATGCCTAAGGCAATCGGTAAGTCAAAACCAGGACCAACTTTAGGAAGATCAGCTGGAGCAAGATTAACAGTCAGGCGGCGGTTGGGAAAATCAACGCCGGAATTTTTAAGTGCCGAACGGACTCTTTCCCGAGCCTCTTCAACCGCTTTGTCCGGAAGACCAACTATGGTAAAAGAAGGCAGGCCTTGGGAGGCAATATCAATCTCAACTTCAATCGGTATCGACTCCAAGCCGACCGTCGCTCCCGAAAAAACCTTAGCGAGCATTAATTTAATAATAACAGAAAAATGATTAGGCCTGCCACTCCGAGACTCAAATAGTGAAGGATGGCTTGCCACTCAACCCCGTTAAGGTTCCACCTTGACAAAGGTGGAACCTTTTCAGATACTTTTCAGATACTTAAGCTTTGCCAGCAAAAAATATTGTCAAGACCTATCTTGAAAACGGATATTATCATCTTTACAACCGCGGTGTGGAAAAACGAAAAATCTTCCTTGACGACCAAGACTGTAAAGTATTTCTCCACTATTTGAAGATGTATCTTTCTCCCCCTGCAGAACTAAAAGAACTTGAACAACCCGGAACTAGAATAAATAGATTTATTCCCCTGAATCTGTCTGGAGAACTAGATTTGTTGTCATTTGCGTTAATGCCTAACCATGTCCATCTTCAAGTAAAACAGCGCACAAAGGATGCAATTACTAAACTTATGCGTCGACTTTCAACAAGTTATGTGATGTATTTTAATAAGAAATACCAACGGGTTGGGGCTCTTTGTCAAAATAACTATAAAGGAGTTATTATAGAGAATGAGGCTTTTCTTCTTCATCTTTCGCGTTATATCCACTTGAACGCGCTTAAAACTCAATCTTCTATTAATTTTGTTGATTTTTCGAGTTATCCATATTATTTAGGTCTGAAGCACGCCAGCTGGATAAAACCAGAAGAAATTTTAGGTTATTTCAAAAACTCCCAGCGGCAGGATTTAAAAGATTTTCTCTCCTATCAAGGTTTTGTTGAAGATTATTTAGAAGATACTCGCGAAATTCTGGAATCATTAACCCTTGAAGATGATTTTTGACAGACCAATAGATTAACAAGGTTTAGATTAACAAGGTTCCACCTTAACGAAGGTGGAACCTTAACGGGCTTACAAATTCTATTTTCAAAAGGGAAGGTGGGCTTTACTTTAGCTTTCGAGTTTGATTGCTTCGTCAAAAAAGACAGCAATCTTCTCAATAAACCCGGTTCCTTTGGCGCTGGGGGTGAAAATAACCGTTCGGGAGTCTCGAGATTTTTCCAAAACTGACTTGGTAAATTTGATCGTCAACTCTTCGCTGTTGTAGATCAGAAGAGTAGCTAAAGCATCAATTAAAACCGACTTCTCTCCTTTAATTTTCTCCAGAAACTCAGAGATAGCAATTTCCAAAGAAGTTAAATCAGCCGGGCTTTCGATGTGAATCACACTCTGTGGGAATGGAGCTTTTCCTGAAGGTTCGGCAAGGCAGTCGATAAAAAAAATCTTCTTGGTGGCAATACCCTGTTTTTCCAAGGCTGCCTTAACTGTTTCATGAGGCTTATTTAAACTGACATACAAAACTGGCTTTCCTGTTGCTACCAGATACCCACAGACTTGGTTGATATTTTTTTGCAACCCTTCAATGGGGCTGGTAATCAAAGCCGAGTACTTCCTCCCTAATTTTTTTAATTTCTTTAAATCCATATTTTAATCTAAATCTAATTACCTTAATCATCGGGCAGGGAAACTATTTGAAGATTGTAATTATTATAACACTATTATTTTAACACCGATGTCAAGTTGTGAAAAGTTATTTTTTGCCAAAAATTTTTTCCACTACTTCTCGCAGTCTCTCCTGAGTGAAAGGCTTGACAATATAATCAGCCAGGCCTTCTTTATTGATTAAAGAAAGGCGTCTCTCGTCAGAGACTTCAATGGCGCTGACAAAAACCACTTTTAATTTCAGGTGGTCGTGGCGCAACTCCATAAAAATATCCCATCCCGACCTTCCGGGAAGCATAATGTCTAAAAGAACCAATTGAGTATCAACATTTTTTTTCAGTTGACTCAGGGCTTCTTCACCGTCTGGAGCGACCACCACTTTGTTACCGTCTTCTTCTAAAACTTCCCGGATGAAATCTCGAGTAAACTGGTCATCTTCGATTACCAAAATTTTGGCCATTTTCCACCCCCTTTCTTTTAGTTGGTCTGGTTAATTTAGGCAGGATAACTTGAAAAGTAGAACCCTTACCTAGAGTACTCTGGACACTGATTTTGCCTTTATGGGCTTTAATAATCTCTTTACAAATCGCCAAACCGAGACCGGTGCCACTCACTTCTCTTTTGTCAGTCGCATCAACCTGAAAAAACTTAGTAAACAGCTGGGGCATATACTTCTTATCAATGCCGCTACCAGTATCCTTAAAATTGACTGTGGCCGTGTTTTTACCTTCTTTTACTTGAATCGCAATCCCGCCCTTGTCGGTAAATTTAATCGCATTATCTATAAGATTAGAAAAAACCTGATTGAGTTTGTTGGAATCGCCTTCAACTTTAATTGGGCCTGGTGTTTCAGAAATATCGAGGATAAATTTTAGCTTTTTTGCCTCAACTACGGGTTTAAATGACTGGTAAATTTCTTTGATGATTGCTAATAAATCAACCTCTGCCATGGCGAATTTCATAATCCCGGTTTCCATTTTGTTAATGTCAAGCAAATCTTGAACTAACTTCAGAAGGCGCTTGGCATTGTCCAAGATAATATTTAATCTCTCCTTTTGCCAATCAGTGGGATTTCTCTCCTGTAAAAGTCTGTCAGCGTAGCCAATAATCGGTTGGAGAGGAGTCCTCAATTCATGGGCGGCAATATTCATAAATTCACCCTTTGTTTCAATTGCAACTTTAAGCTCATCCCCAGCTATGGTTAGTTTCTGGGCTAATCGTTGAAGTCTATTGTTAGACTCAAGTCGCTGTTTTTCCAGCTCTTTCTGCTCGGTGATGTCTGCAAATACGCCGTCTGCATATTTTATTCCGTTCTCTTCATAAACCACCGTTGCTCTATCGTGTAGCCAAATCCACTCTCCATCTTTTCTCTTGATCCGATATTCAATATCAAACAAATCTTTTTTTTCGAATAATGCTATATAAGTTTTTTTCACTATTTCTATGTCATCAGGATGAATCCTACCAAACCAAACTTCATCTCCGCCTTCAATTATCTCCTCAGGTGTATATCCATAAATCTTCTTTACATTTGAACCGATAAAGGCGGTTCTACCATTTTGGTCAGTCGTCCAAACCACATCTGGAATATTTTGCACCAAGGAACGATATTTTTCCTCTGATGCTTTTATGAGCGTCTCCACCTTCTTGCGCTCGGTGATGTCTCTAATAATGCCCATCATCCCTTTTGGGTTGCCTTCTTCATCCTTAATAATAAAAGCAGATAAAATGGAAGGAAATTTTTCCTTATTTTTTCTGATGTTCATTACTTCACCGTTCCATTTTCCTTTAGCCATTAAATCCTGAATAACTTTTTTGCCTGTCTCTGGATCCACATCAAGCTTGGCTGTGTTTAGCCCCAAGAATTCCTCGGGGGTATATCCAAATGCTCTGATAGCGGATTCATTTGCGTAAGTAATATTTCCTTGGAGGTCGGTAAGCAAAAAGTAATCAGAGGCGCCGGTGATAGCATCAGAAAATACCTTAATTTTCTCTTCCATCTTCTTGCGCTCGGTGATATCCCAAAAAATACCCAATATGCCAATAACATTGCCTTGTTCATCCCTGGTAGGAGTTTTGACTGTATGGACAAAAAATTCTTTTCCGTCTTGGATATACTTTTCCTCTATATCCTCCATCTCTCCTTTTTCCATAATCCTTTTATCGTCTGTCCGATATTTTTCTGCTAACTCTTTAGGATAAAAATCAAAGTCTGTCTTGCCTTTTATTTCTTCGACTTCTATCTTTAAATCCCGCGCATAATTTTCGTTACAGGATATATAGACTAAGTTTCTGTCTTTCAAGAATATTTTCTGGGGAAGGTTTTCGACTAAAAGTCTATATCTGGTCTCGCTTGCTCGCAGCGCCTCCTCCGCCTGCTTTCGCTCGGTGATGTCCTGACCTTGCGCGATTGTGGCGACTGGGGTCTTTCCGTCCAAGCCGAAAAGGGTAGCTGAATTCCAGAGGACAGTCCGAACTGCTCCATCAAGATGAAGAATGTTAATCTCGACGACCTCCAACCGTTTACCCTCTAGAGCCCCCCTGATAAACTCCATTGAACTTTCCACCTTATCGGTCGGGAAGAGAATCTCAATAGATTTTCCGATAACGTCATGTGCGCTTCTCCCAGTCAACGTCTCGAAGGCATGGTTGAATCGGGTAATTTTAAATTGCGGATCCCAGACGATGATGGGGGCATTTGCATAGTCGAATAGGCTTTCAAGGTATTGACTCGTCTCCCGCAGCGCCTCTTCCGCCTGCTTTCGCTCGGTGATGTCTCTAGTAAAAACAGAAATACCACTTTTTAATGGATAGGCGCTGATTTCGAAATAATAATCTTTCCCTCCGATTTTATATTCATTGAGGAAAATCTGGGGTTGCCCCGTTCTCAATACTTCCCGATATTTCTTCTCAACTGCTCTGGTTTGTGGTGTGTTCGGGAATAAATCATACAATGACTTTCCAATCGCATCTTCTGCGGATATCTTCGTCAATTTTTCCGAAGCAGTATTCCAGTGTGTATACTTTAAGTCCTTATCGAAAGCGAAAAAGACATCGGTGAGACTGTTGATCAGTTGGGTGTAATATTCAAGAACCTCACGCAGCGCCTCCTCCGCCCGCTTTCGCTCGGTGATGTCAACAAAGTTCTCCAGCAGACACTTGCGACCTCCTAGCACCATGATAGTTACAGTCTTGAGAATAGACACTTTATCACCATTGGCCCTAAGTAATACACGTTCCGAATTGTCCACTTTTTGCCCGAGATCAGTAATGGGACATTGTCCCTTTTCTGCTGGGCATATATATTTATGGCATATTGCCCCGATAATTTTCTCTTCTGGAGCACCTATCATTTTGAGAGCAATAGGATTAACCTCAATAATCCTATGTGTTTCTGCATCGATAATTACTATTCCACTCTGGATGGAATCCAGTATGATTTTTATCTCGGTCTCCATAAGTTTCTCCGTCTTTTTTTGATCCATTTCTTTACTTACCTCCTTTTTTTCGGACTTTATTTATGATAAGGCTCTTGTTCCGGATAAACTTTCAGTCCTTCTTTGGTAATTTTGATGGCTCGAATTGCTTTTGAGTGCTCAATCCCACGCATTTTAATGACCGCAATTGCCCTTTCAAACATATTTTCAAACGCAATTCGATATAAAACAATTACCCCATCCGAAACAAACTCCTCAAAACCATGATGGCTTATTTTTTTGCTCCCTTCCTCTATTTCGCAAGTCAGCATGGTGGTACAGCCCTTTTTTGCTAAAAGTGAAGTCAACTCAGCCAAAGATTCTCTTTTTTCCGCCTCATCTTCAAAAAGCATCAAGAAAAGATTAATTGAATCCAATACCACTCTTTTGGTTCCCAGCTCGCCAACGACTCTTTCCACCTCTTTTAAAATATCTTCTTTTTTCGCCTTCGTCTTTGTTTGAATCCGGCGGACAACTCCGATTGGTCCGCCAATCAGGCGAAACTTACCTGTTTTTTCCAAAGCCGGAACATCAATTCCAATTGTCAGCAAATCCTCAATCAGTTTTTCTTCATCTTGCTCGAAAGAAATCATTAGTCCCGACTCGTCATTCTCCACCCCCTGGCGCAAAAACTGGGCCGCCAAAATGGTTTTACCGGTGCCGCAAGTGCCGGAAATTAAAACATTTCTCCGCTCGGGTACTCCGCCGGTAAGAAGTTCGTCTAATCCTTCAGTGCCAGTTTTTAATCGTCTCATGCTTTTACTCCTTGTAAAATTCGCTTTTCTTTTCTCAAGAGTTTAAAAGAATAAAAGAACACAATCCCAGCAACAAAACCAGAAAAATGGAAGATAAACTCAGCCCCGGAAACAAAAGAAAAACCTCTCTCCCAAACCGTTAAGCCGTACTTAATAATCAGGGGCAAAAGCAAAATCGGTATCAGGAGAAATTTGGGAATAAAATTTGAACCCTTAATTGAAATAAAGCCCAAAATAGAAACTATTCCCACCGAAGCACCGGCAATGAGTAAAGTCGGAAAAAAGGGCGATTCGGAAAGAGCGATTAAAAAAGAGGCGCCCAGAAAACAAAAAATAAAATAACCGCCTCTTAACCCAACCTCGTAAGCCAAAAAAGTAGTCATGGCCAAGGCAAGTAAATTTTCTGTTAAATGTCCACTATCTACATGGGTAAAAGGAAAAGTAAAGAGACGGTAGATTTCCCCCCGGTAAAAAGTTTGCCCAGAAAAAGCGAGAATGGAAACTGTTTCTGGAAAGAAAAAGAGAATCCCTATTGAAAGGCCAGCGATTACTAAGGCTGCGATGAGAGGCAGGGTTTTCAAGCTAATCCTCCTGAAAATACTTTTCTATTTTTTTTCGTTCTAAAATAAAACCTTTAATTTTTTCCTTAATCCGTTTAATATAAGCGACTACCCCAACACAAACAACAGCCATCAATGAACCTATACCCAGTGTAATAAGTGTCTTTTCCATTGTAAAATATAATCTTTATTAAAATTTACATCATAACATTAAATAAGTCAAAGGGGAGTCTAATTTTTGTTATCAGTTTACTTATACCACTTATGTCATTACCATTGCCAGTTTTAATTTTACCATTTCTTCTCTATTGACAAAGTAAACTAGCCTTATTTTTCCAGCTTAAGCGATTGACAAACTGCAAAAATCTTCTTATTATGTTTCTAAGGAGGTTTTACTCTGTCAACTATATTCAAGAATAGAATTGTCTTAATAAACTTAATTCTGGTTATTCTTTTTGGCCTTTTTCTCCGCCAAAAAAGTCAAACCTCTTTTCTTCTTTATCCTGATTCCTATCGTTATCTCTGGCAGGCGGAAAATATTTTTAAACATCAGTCTCTGATTTTAAATGAAGGAGTTATCCACCTCGGCTACTCGTTTTTATCAGCCATTACCAATCTCTTTGTCAAAAACCTTGAAGAGGCTGCCCGTCTGGTTTCTTTTTCTACCGGGGTTTTGGCTATCCCCTTGGTTTATTTTTTGGCTCGGGAGATTTTTCAATCGAAAAAAATCGGCCTTTTTGCCAGTCTTTTTTTTGCCGGTTCCTTTAACCATTCTACTTGGTCAGGTTTTGTTCTTTCTGAAACTTCAGCCATTTTTTTTCTCCTTTTGGCTTGGGTTTTATTAAAAAAAGAAAAGCCGTTTTGGGCTGGGTTGGCTCAGACAATCAGTATTTCTTGCCGGATGGAATATGCTTTATTGGTTTTACCAACTTTAGTCTTTTTTTTTGGTTCAAAAAAAAGTCGTGTCAAAACTTTTTCTTATCTTTTAGGTTTGGTTCTGCCTCTTTTGCTGTTAATCCAAATTGCCGGCTTAGGTGGATTTCTGCTTAAAAATGCTATTTCTTACCGGTTGGTCATTGCTCTCTGTCTTCTTCTTTCTGCTCTATTTTTCTTAAAACCCAAAACCTGGCTAACCAAAATCGCTCAATTAATTCCTCTCTGTTTACTTGCCTACTCGATTCTTCTAATTCCTACCCGAGCTACAGGCAGTCTTCTATCTTGGGATATTCGAACTCTCAAAGCCTGGGGAGATTTTGCCCTTTCCGACCCGCTTTTGGTTTTTCTCGGGCTAGGAGGTTTGGCAATAATCATCAGCGAAAAACCGCGAATTGGCTTTTTCTTTTTCGCCTCAACCTTCCCCTTGTTTTTCCTCTATCAACAGGCTAATCCAATTATGCACCGCTATTTGGTTCACCTTGTTCCAGTTTTGGCTCTCAGCGCCGGTTATTTTACTATCGAAGCGTTTCGATGGTCGCGCTTGGCGGCGAAACGGATAAGGCCGATTGTTTTTAATCCCGCTTTCTCACTGGTTATTGCCCTTTTTGTTTTTGGTTTCTTGATGCCAATCAAATTTGTTTCCGCCCACTGGCACCCAGAAGAAAATTATGAACAATTGGTAGCCTATCGGGTAGAAAAAATAATCCAGAAGCATAATTTTGAAGGAACAACAGTTTTGGTTACTTTTTCCGTTGCCCCTTATGCTCTTTATACCAAATTGCCGGTTTTAGAAATTGCCAAAACCAACCCCTTTATTAAAACTGATTCTTTAGAAGGGAAAGATTTGGCTTTGGTGGTGGTTGACGAAGCGGTCCGTGACCAACGCCCAGAATTTGCCCAATGGGCAGAAAAAAATCTCCAGCCGTTTCTGATAGAAAAATCATTTATTAACGCACTCTACCTTTATGCTGATTATCAGTATTATCCCGAAAAGCCGGTTGGAATATATCTCTTACCAATTGCCGAATTAGAAAATTTACTGGAGGACTAATGTTATTCTCTAATTGCTATCGTTTCCCAAAAACTATTGTCCTAGGACTAATCATTCTTGGACTGGGATTTTACTCATACAAAGCCGGTCCCGAAACCGAAATCACCTATCAAGATTGTCTTGAAGAACCAGAAATGTGTCGGGACAAAGAAATAGCTGTCCTTTACGCACCAATTATTTCTCAAGATGAGGAAAATTTGACTTTAAAAGGCTGTCAGGGACCGATCTTTGCTAAAAGAACTGGAGAGCAAATTAGCTCCAAATACGTCAGTGTTAAAGGAACCTTTAAAAACAGTTCTATCATCCCGACGGAAATAAAAACTCACCCCTATCGCTATTTGAAATACTTAGTTTCCCTAATTCCGGTCATTTTGGTCGGTGTCGCTTTTTGCAAAGAATTCAAGTTTAATTTTCAGAAAAAGGTTTTCAAAAATGCCTGATCTTTTAACTCATTATTTAACTGCCAAAATTATAACTGGCAAATCAGCAACGAAAGCCATCTCTCCGTTTTTTTTGGGCACCATTCTTCCGGATGTTTTAAGTCGAATCCCTTCAATTGTTATCATTAACCTCTTTGAAAAATATGACTGTCATCTGGGCCGGTTTTTGGCTATTTTTCACTCTCCTCTGGTTTTGATATTAATCTGTCTTCTAATAGCCTACTTTTTCGAGGAAAACTTAAGAAAAGGAGTTTTTAAGCTCTTAATCCTTGGCACCGCACTTCATCTTGTTTTGGATATGCTCCAGAAAACCTTTACCTCCCACTCCGGTTACCTCTGGTTTTTCCCCTTCAGTTTTAAAAGCTTTAATATTCCCCTTTTCTGGCCCGACCAAAGTCTTTACTTTATTCCCATTTTACTGATAGTTCTCATTTTTATCTGGTGGTTTAAACCAGATGAGGAGATGATAAGGAAAAGATGAAAGAAAAAAAGAAAAAGTTAATCGTCATGATTCCTTGCTATAACGAGGAAAAGACCTTGCCTTTGGTGGTTAAAACCATTCCTCGAGAAATTCCGGGGATTGAAAAAATAGAAGTTTTGGTGATTGACGATGGTTCAGTTGATAGAACTTATGAAGTGGCCAGAAGCGTGGGGGTGGACTACATCATCCGACACTGTGGAAATAAAGGATTGGCTCAGGCTTTTGCCACTGGCATAGAAACCGCACTTAAAAACGAAGCGGATATCATTGTCAATACCGACGGTGATAATCAATACCCTCAACAAGATATTCCCCGATTAATTAAGCCTATCCTTGATGGTAAGGCAGAAATCGTTATCGCTGACCGCCAAACCTCAACCATTAACCATTTTTCTACCACTAAAAAATTTCTCCAATGGTTTGGAAGCAAGGTGGTTTCTTGGGTTTCAGGAGTAGACATACCCGATGCATCGAGTGGTTTCCGGGCTTATTCAAGAAATGCAGCCATGCAAATGAATATTGTCACCGACTTTTCTTATGTCATTGAAACCATCATTCAAGCCGGCAAGAAAAAAATTCCCATTGCCTCAATCCCTGTTAAAACTAATGCCAAAACCCGAGAATCACGGCTTTACGACAACATCTGGAGTCATGTCAAAAAATCAGCCGGAACAATCGTCAGAGTTTTTGCCATGTATGAACCCTTGAAAGTTTTCTTTTATATGGGTGGGTTTATTTTTCTATCGGGGGCTATTTTCGTTGTTCGATTTCTTTACTATTTTTTCGCCGGCAAAAGTAGTGGCCATATTCAATCTTTAGTATTAGCGGCAGTTCTTATTTTGATTGGTTTTCAGATTGGTGTTATTGGTCTTTTAGCTGACCTTATTGCTGGAAATCGCAAATTCCAAGAAGAAATCTTATATAAGTTAAAGAAAAAAGCCTATGGAAAGTGATGCCTAAAATGAAAATTCTCTTTATTACTCGCAAGTTCCCTCCATCAATTGGAGGAATGCAAAAAGTGTCTTTTCAGCTCTACCGAGAATTAAACAAAAACCACGAAGTTTACCTAGTCGCCTGGGGTAAATCTCAAAAATGGCTACCCTTATTTTTACTATTCGCCTTTTTTAGATCAGCTTATTTAATTAAGGTGAATAAACCAGATGTTGTTTATCTAAACGATGGTTTACTTGCTCCTTTTGGATTACTCTTAAAACTTCTTTTCAAAATTAAGATAGTAATTACCGTCCATGGATTGGACATCACCTACCCCAACCCGCTTTATCAGAGAGTTGTTCCCTTTTCACTCGCCCGATTAGACAAAATCGTTTGTGTGAGCAATGCCACACTCGAGGAATGCATCAAGAGAAGTCTCTCTCGAAATATATGTGTCCTTATTCCCAACGGAGCCGATCCAAAAGAATATAGAATCAACCTTTCAAAAGAAGAAATCAAAAAAAGATTAACAAAAACATTTAATCTCAATTTCAACGGCAAATTTATTCTTCTTTCTATCGGTCGCTTAGTGAAAAGAAAAGGACACGTTTGGTTTATAAAACAGGTTTTACCAAAATTACCTAAAGATATTGTCTATTTGATTGTTGGTAGTGGCTCTCAAACGAACGAAGTAAAAGCACTAATTGAAAAAAAATCTCTTCATGAATCAGTTTATCTTCTGGGACAGATATCTGAGGAAGAGAAGAAATTATTGTTAAACGGTAGTGATTTAATGGTTATGCCCAATATCAAAGTTCGGGGAGATTTTGAGGGCTTTGGTATTGTCGCGCTAGAGGCAGCCTCTTGCAGTTTGCCGGTTGTGGCTTCGGAGATAGAAGGAATAAAAGACACCGTCCAGGACGGCAAAAATGGTTTTCTAATCCCGCCTTATAATGCCGCTACCTACGTTGAAAGAGTTAGCCAACTTTTGCAAGACAGAAAAAAAAGGGAAAGACTGGCTAGAAATGGATACGACTTTATTAGAAGTAATTACACCTGGGATATTATTGCCGACAAATATTCAAAAGCGTTTTTAGACAAAGGAAAATTCAGTCAATGAAAGTACTAATAGTTACCAGAGAATTTCCTCCATACCTTTTAGGGGGAGGAGGGATCGCTGTCAAACAGATAGCTGAATTACTTCCCAAAATGGGTGTAAAACTTACAGTTGTAGGTCCTCTTAAAAACACAAAACAGAGGTATGAAAAAATAAATGATAATTTAGGGATTTATCGAGTACCAACTTATGGGAAAACCTTTTTGACAAAAGTTCCCACGTTGGCATATTTTGCCGGAAGATTAGCTCAAAAACTAGATTATGATCTAGTTCACTTATTCACTCCCTGTTTCACACGTTTCCAGTGTCCAACTGTCGTCCATTTTGAATCTACCAGATACGGCGAGTACGAAGGACTGACTAAAGACAAGGCATATCTGGCTGGTTGGTTGAATGCAATCTACATACCGCTGGAAAAAGATATGGCAGAAAAAGCCGATATAGTTTTAGCCTTAACGGCAGAAATGAAAAAAGAGATCCTAAAATTCTGCAATATTGATAAGCAAAAGATACAAATTCTTCCTAACGGAGTGGACTTAACAAACTTTAAACCCTCAAAAAGAAAAAAAAGAAACAATATCAAAAAAATTCTATATGTAGGAAGGCTTGACCTAAGAAAGCGGGTTGCAGATCTAATCCAGGCATTTAAACAAATTAATGGGAAAATAGAAGCAGAACTTATTATTGCCGGCGAGGGATTTACGAGAAAAAACCTAGAAACACTGGCAAGAGGGTATCCAGTCAGATTCTTGGGTAAAGTCCCACACAAAAATATTCCTCGCCTTTATCAGGAGTCTGACTTAGTTGTGGTTCCTTCATCTTACGAAGGTCTTCCTCTTGTCATCTTGGAGGCGATGGCCTCGGGTATACCTGTTTTAACATCCGATTCTTGTCCAAATTTCGGTAATTCTCAATTCGAAACGAGAAGTGTTGATGATTTGGCAGAAAAAATGACACGGTTTCTAAAAAATGAAGAATTAACAAAAACGCAAACTCAACAAGGTTTGAAGACTGTCCAAGAGTTTTCTTGGGAGAATGTTGCTAAACAATTAGTCAAAACTTATCAATCATTAATTGCATGAAGATTGGATTTATTAATCCAAAATCCTATACGTCGGGAGGATCAGTATACATCGATTATTTGATTAATGGACTTAAAAAGCAGGGAGTAGATACTGTCTTAGTTGAATATCCCATCAATAAATATGGAATTGTTGTTAAGAAACCGTGCATTAACCTTAAAAAGCTAAAAAATTGCGATGTCTTACACTTGCTTGCAGAACATGCTTTTTTATTTAAACGAATAAAGAAAAGGAAAGTTACAACAGTGTATCATCTTGTTTTCAATGAGAAGTATCTCAAACATGCAAGTTTTGCCCAAAAAATTTATTATGCCGCTTTTTTAAAAAAATATATTCAAAAATCTCTAAATACTGTAAATAGGGTAATTGCGATGAGCGATTATACTAAAGAATCAACCATTAAAATATTTGGCGAACGCGATGTAAAAAGGATTTATCCTGGTATAGACACCAAAAAGTTCAAGCCCCAAGAAAAAGATAGAAATGATAACAAAATACGATTATTGTTCGTAGGCAATTTAATAAAGCGAAAAGGTGTCGATTTGCTACCTAGAATAATGAATGAACTGGGAGATAGATATATTTTGTATTACACCACAGGCCTTCGAACTGGAAATATTCTCAGGCATAAAAAAATGCTTCCTTTGGGGAAGCTGAGACAATCTTCAGGAGAATTGATAGATGAATACAACAAATGCGACATTTTCTTATTTCCAACACGACTTGAAGGGTTTGGTTATGCAGTTGCGGAAGCAATGGCGTGTGCGAAGCCAGTTGTGACTACAAATTGTTCTTCCTTGCCCGAGTTAATTGTAAACGGTAAAGGGGGTTTTTTGTGTGAAATGGATAACGTTGATGATTTTGTTGCCAAAATAAAAATTCTTGGTGCGGACGAAAACCTTAGAAAAAGGATGGGGGAATTTAACAGAAAAAGGGTTTTAAAAAAATTTACGCTTGAAAGATCGGTTAAGGAACATATCAAATTCTATAAACAATTAATAAAGGAAAAGAAAAGATGAAAATTTCAAATATTTTCCAAAAAAAAGAAAAGTCACTAGACTTTGAAGGCTTGTTCATTATTTTAGCTAGCGCTATGGTTTTGATCGGTTGGTTGGCTTTAGTTTTGATGGTTGCCCAGGTCTTTCTTATGCCTCTGATAGTCATCGGAATAATTTTAATTGCTTTTTTAACTTCTCAATATCTTAAAAGCTATCAAACTGTTCAGGCACCTACGAAAACGGATTTTTTGGTTGTTCTTTTTGTTATTTTCTTTAGCCTCTTTATTGCCGCTTTTGCCCATGAAAGCTTCCTCGGCGGAAGAGACGATGGAGAATATTCTAACTGGGCATATTATCTTGCTCAACATGGAACTTACCGCTTAAAAGAAACGAATACCCCTGAAGCTCTCATAACCGCTCTCGTGCGTCCAGGAATTACTAAGCCCGACTTTCACTTTGGCTATATTTCCTGGCTAGCTTTACATGGAGCTTTTTTGGGTATCGAAGGAATCAAAATTGG
>Ga0315285_10004296_pt1 | contig 14782 bp, 11 predicted proteins | sample YL17G09_36_MG_FD_203698 | JGI IMG/M metagenome (GOLD analysis project Ga0315285, IMG submission 203698) | Sediment microbial communities from Yellowstone Lake, YNP, Wyoming, USA - YL17G09_36 | ecosystem: Environmental > Aquatic > Freshwater > Lake > Sediment | place: USA: Wyoming | collected...
TGGATTCTAGATAAGCTTACTAGATAGACTTCAGAAAGCAGTCAGAAAACATAATTAAAAAACTAAAAATTTTCATTTCCTTACTGGGTTAATAAAAATAGAAAACGGAAAATTTTTAATTTCCTACGGGGGTATGTTTCAAAATAAGATTTTAAAAGTTAAAAAAAGAGACGGCAATGTTGTTGACTTTGACCAAACAAAAATTACTGATGCAATTTTCAAAGCAATAACTGCTACGGGACAAGGCGATGGGAAAAAATCAAAAAGACTTTCTGATAAAATTGTTCAAATTTTAAACCGAAGATTCAAAAAAGAAGAGGTGCCAGACGTTGAACAAATCCAAGACATTGTAGAAGAGGCTTTAATTCTGGAAGGACTAGTTGAAACTGCCAAAGCTTACATTTTATATCGTGAACAGAGAAGAAGAATTAGAGAGGTAATAAGATTTTCAGAAGAAGCAGTAGACAGAGTTGATCAATACTTAGAAAAGCTCGACTGGGAAGTCCAAGAAAACGCCAACATGGCGTTTTCTTTACAGGGTTTAAATCATTATGGCGTTTCTTACATTGTTAAAAAATATTGGTTAAACAAAATTTATCCAAAAGAGATTCGAGAAGCAAATGAATTAGGGGATTTTCATCTTCACAACCTAGACACCTTAGGTCCTTATTGCGCAGGTTGGGATCTTTATGATCTTTTGTTGAGAGGTTTTGGCGGAGTGACAGGAAAAGTTGAATCAAAGCCGCCAAAATATTTTAGAACCGCATTAGGACAAATGGTAAATTTTCTCTATACTCTGCAAGGCGAAGTAGCAGGCGCTGTTGCTTTCGCCAACTTTGACACGCTTTTAGCTCCTTTCATTCGCTACGATAATTTAAACTACCAACAAGTAAAACAATCCCTCCAAGAATTTTTATTTAACATGGCCATTCCTACTCGTGTTGGTTTTCAGACTCCTTTTTCCAATGTAACTTTGGATATTGAACCTTCGCCAGTTTTTGCCAAGCAGCCAGTGATTATTGGCGGAAAGCCGCAAGATAAAGTGTACGGAGATTTTCAAGAAGAAATGAACACTTTCAACCGCGCTTTTTATGAATGCATGATTCAGGGCGACAAAAACGGAAGAGTCTTTACTTTTCCAATTCCAACCATCAACATTACAAAGGAATTTGATTGGGATAATCCAGTTTTGGATCCGATGTGGGAAGCGACAGCAAAGTACGGCGTTAATTATTTTGCAAATTATATAAATTCTGACATGAAGCCAGAAGATGTCAGAAGTATGTGTTGTCGGCTTAGAATCGAACTGACCGAACTTCACAACCGCGGGGGTGGAGGATTATTTGGGGCAGGTTCTCTTACAGGAAGCATCGGAGTGGTGACAATAAATTTACCTAGAATTGGTTATACATCTAAGACGAAAAAAGAATTTTTCGAAAACGTGACCAAAATAATGGATTTGGCTAAAGAGAGTTTGGAGTTAAAACGAAAAGTGATAGAAAACTTTATTGAAAAAGGCCTATATCCCTATTCAAGGTTTTATTTATCTAGTATTAAAAAAATGAGAGGAGCCTATTATGCCAACCACTTTGCAACTATTGGTTTAGTAGGGATGAACGAAGCCCTCCTTAACTTTATAGGGGAGAGTATTGCCTCAAAAAAGGGGAGGAGATTTGCCGTAGAAATCTTGGATTTTATGCGAGAGAAATTGATTGAATATCAAAAGGAGACCGGTAATATTTATAATTTAGAAGCGACTCCAGCAGAGTCAACAGCCTATCGCTTAGCCTTAAAGGATAAGGGACGATATCCCGATATTATTACTGCCGGGACCAAAAAGGAACCTTATTACACAAACAGCTCGCAGCTGCCAGTTAATTATACTGACGACGTTTTTGAAGCATTAAAACTGCAGGATGAGCTCCAGACTCGTTATACAGGTGGTACCGTTTTACATCTTTTCTTGGGAGAAAAGGTTTCAGATGTTCAGGTAGCCAAAAATTTAATTAAGAAAGTTTTTGAAAATTTCCATTTGCCATATATTACCCTTACTCCAACTTTTTCGGTTTGCCCTGTTCACGGTTATCTTTCTGGCGAACATTTTACCTGCCCTCAATGCACAATTAAACAACCTTGCGAAGTTTACTCTCGAATTGTCGGCTACTTAAGACCGATTCAACAATGGAATTTAGGAAAACAAGTAGAGTTTCAGCAAAGAAAAGAGTTTAAAATTACTAAACAGTTGGTAGGAGTCAGTTAAAGAAACTAAAACACTAACTGCTATCTTATGCTGATCGGCGGACTCCAAAAAATAACACTCATTGATTTTCCCGGGAAAATAGCCGCTACAGTTTTTTTAAGCGGCTGTTCTTTTCGTTGCCCCTGGTGCTATAATCCAGAACTAGTTTTGCCAGAAAAAATTAAAGACAATCCTAAAATTTCCGAAAAGGATTTTTTTGATTTTTTAAAAGATAGAAAAAATTTGCTGGAAGGGGTTTGCATTACTGGCGGAGAGCCAACTATTAATGAAGATTTGCCAGATTTTATTAAAAAAATTAAAAAATTAGATTATTTGGTAAAACTTGATACCAATGGTTCTAATCCTAAAATGCTGAAAGAATTGATTGCCGATAAATTAATAGACTATGTTGCAATGGATATTAAAGCGCCAAGAGAAAAATACAATGAAACTATTGGAATGCTTGCTCAGTGCCAACCCATAGATTTTAATAGCAGCTTGAATTGTTGGAGTCAGAAAATATTAGATAATGTTGGAGAAAGCGTGGACATCTTAAAGGAAGGAAATGTAGATTTTGAATTTAGAACAACTATAATACCAACTTTTCATAAAAAAGAAGATATTGTAAAAATTGTCCGTTGGATTTCACCGGCTAAAAAGTACTTTTTGCAAAATTTCCGGCCAGAGAAAACAGTCAACCCTGAATTTTTAAAAATTAAACCTTATACTCTCAAATATATTTTGGGAATCCAAAAAGCCATTGCCCCATTCTTTGAGGTTTGCCAAGTGAGGTAATATCCATAAGAAGTTCGCCTGCCCCGTAGTTAAACCGAAGGTTTATACTTTGGGGAGTCCTACCCCCGGAGTCCTTCACTTTCGTTCAGGACTTCGTCGTGAACTCAGCCGAACGGCAAGCTGATACCCGAGAGTGGATATCTCGGGTTTTTGTTTTCCGGGGGGAGAGGGTATAATGAGGGAAAGGTTTAAAAATTAATAAACTATTTAATAATTATGGACAATACTCAACAACCAAAACCCGACCGTAAAAGATTTGCTATTGCTTCGTTTGTGTTTGGGATTGTTAGTTCAATCCCAATCCCAGCTGTATTATTTTTCTTTGACCCAATCAAACCAGTTTCAGCTGAAATGTTGAGAGTGCTCTTTTCGACAATCTACTCGCCTATTTTAATCATGATAGTAGGATTAATTGGTTTAATTTTGGGAATAATGGGACTGAAATCAACAAAAAGAATTTTTTCTGTGATTGGTGTAACATTATGCATAATTAGTTTATTATCAGGGTCTTTCTTGTTGATTATTAACATCTTCGCCTCCATGGTGAGCCCTCATTAAGAGGTAGAATAGTGACGTTTCTTAGGTTTTGATTAAGTCTATTGCTACTTTCTACCCCCGTCTTATAGGCGGGCCTTTTTATTTACAAGGTTTTAACATCGTCCCACCAGGGGAGCCCATTCGACAAGGAGTTCGACTGAGGCTCACTCGAAGTCCTCAGGACTTCGTCGTGAGGGCTTCCACTGAGGTCAGCCCGAAGTGCTCAGCCGAACGGCAAGCCGCCACCCGAGAGAATTTTCTCGGGTTTTTTGTTGTGTTAAGATGAGAAAATGAGCGCATCTAGAGTATTACTCTATCTTTGCCTTGCTTTCATTGCTGGAATTTTTATAGATTCTCTTATTTTTATTCCTCTGATCGTAATAATTGGTTTTTTAATTGCCGGGCTAATAATCATTACAATTTTCTACCGTGATAAAAGAATTATAATCGCCGGTTTTTGTTTGTTTTTTATTGTTGCAGGTATCTGGCGGTATCAGCTGGCTGAGGCGCAAGTTGCTAATTCACAATTAAGGGCACTTAATAACAAAGGAGAAATCATATTGATTGGAATCGTGATAAAAGAGCCAGAGATAAAAGAAAAAAGCATTAGACTAACAGTAAATGTCCAACAATTAACTGTAAATAAAGAAAATATTATCAAGGTTGATGAGAAAATTTTAATTACTACAAGTAGATACCCAGAATATAGATATGGAGATAAATCAAAAATTATTGGGAAATTGGAAACTCCAGAGATTTTTGAAGGATTTAATTATAAAGATTATCTTAAAAAAGATGGGATTTATTCTGTAATGTATTTTCCAGAGATTGAGCTATTGGAAGAGGGGAAAGGAAATTTTTTGATGGGCTCCCTTCTATCTTTTAAAGATAAATTTCAGAGAGCAGTTCAGACTTTCATTTCTCCGCCGCAAGAAGGACTTCTGGAATCTTTAATTTTTGGCGAAGAAGAAAATATTTCAAAAGAATGGAAAGATAAACTTAATATTACCGGAACCCGTCATATTACTGCAGTTTCTGGTATGAATATAACTATTATAGGATTTCTGATTTTGTCTTTTGCCTTAGGTATTGGTTTGTGGCGGCAGCAAGCTTTTTATTTTTCTCTTTTCATTCTCTTTCTTTATATTTTGATGGTCGGCGCTCCAGCTTCTGCTGTTAGGGCCGGAATTATGGCTGCGATTTTAATGATAGCTCAATATTTCGGTAGATTGTCTTCAGCAACAAGAGCTGTTGTCTTTTCTGCAACCTTAATGCTCATTTTTAATCCTCTACTTCTGAGATTAGACGTTGGTTTCCAGCTTTCTTTTTTGGCAATTTTAGGATTAGTTTATTTACAGCCATCATTCTTTGAATTTTTTAAGAAAGTTCCTAACCCTAAATTTTTTCCAATAAGAACTACCCTTTCTGCAACATTGGCGGCTCAAATTTTTACCTTGCCAATTTTAATTTATAATTTTGGTCGGATATCTTTACTTTCTCCGGTTTCAAACATTTTAATTGTCCCATTTTTAGCACCATTTACTATTTTAATATTCATTTTCGGCTTAGGAGCAATAATCCTTCGACCCCTTGGACTTCTGCTTTTTTTTCCTTCATGGCTGTCTCTAGCTTATATCACATTGATCGTAGATTTTTCTTCAAAAATTTCGTTTGCCTCTCTAAGTGTTGAAAATATTCATTGGATCTGGCTTTTTATCTCCTATATTATTTTGGGCTATATTGTTTGGCGAATAAATGAAAGGCAAAAACTCAAATTTTTAAATTATTGATCAGTAAAATTTTATTTTAGGGAAATATGTTAAAATAAAACAATGAATGAGGCGCAATTAGTTTCAATTAATATGGGTTATGGCCATCAAAGAACTGCTTTTGCTTTGCGGCAACTGGCTTTTGAGAAAAAAATTATTAATGCCAATGATTATCCCGGGATTCCTGCGATTGATAAAGAAATCTGGGAGAGCACTAGGAGATTCTATGAATTTATATCCGCTTTTAAAAAATTTCCGATCTTTGGAAATTTAGCATTTGCTATTTTTGACGCATTTCAGAAAATATTAAACTTTTATCCGCGTCGCGACCTATCAAAACCGAATTTTACTTTAAAAAATAATTACTCTTTGCTTAAAAAAGGATGGGGTAGGGGTTTGATCCTTCGGCTCGGCTCAGGACAAGTCGAAAAACCGTTGCCCTTAATCAGCACCTTTTTTACGCCAGCTTTTATGGCTGAATTTTTTAACTATCCGGGAGAAATTTTTTGTGTTGTTTGCGATGCCGATATTTCAAGGACCTGGGCGCCTTTAGAGCCGAAAAAAAGCAGAATTAAATATTTTGCTCCTACCGAAAGAGTGGTTGAGAGGTTAAAGCTTTATGGAGTAAACTCAAAAAATATATTTTTGACTGGCTATCCTTTGCCATTAGAAATAATTGGAAGTGAAAAGTTAGAAGTCTTAAAAGAAGATTTTAAAAAAAGAATTATAAATCTGGATCCTCAAAGAAAATATCGTGAAAAATATAGAATGTTAATTAAAGAAAATTTAGGAGAATTACCAGAAAAGCCAGACCATTTACTTACTGTAATGTTTACTGTTGGGGGAGGGGGAGCCCAAAAAGAAATCGGAATAAAAATTATCAAAAGCTTAGAAGAAAAAATTAGAAATGGAAAGGTGAAAATTATTTTGGTTGCCGGAATTAGAAAAAAAGTGAAAGATTATTTTATGGAAAATATCAAGATTTTAAAATTGGAAGAAAGATTAAATAGTGAAATTGAATTATTATTTAAAGAAGATATTAATAGTTATTTCCAGGATTTTAATGAGGCCCTAAGAAAAACCGATATTTTGTGGACAAAACCATCAGAACTTTCTTTTTATACTGCTTTAGGATTACCAATAATCATTAGCCCAACAATAGGCTCCCAAGAAGAATTTAATAAAAGGTGGCTTTTAAAGTCAGGCTTTGGAGTTTTGCAGGAAAACCCAGACTATACAAACCAATGGCTTTTTGACTGGTTAGAAAAAGGCTACTTAGCGAAAGCCGCTATGCAAGGATTTATTGAGGGAGAAAAGTTAGGGACCATTAATATTAGAAAAATATGCTTTGGCTATTAATCGTCATTCCTGCCTATTTTTTATTCGCTATTGTTGCCTTAGGAGACAAATATCTTTTAAGAGATAGAATTCCTCACCCAAAAGTTTACGCTTTTTATGTTGGGCTTTTAGGAACTTTTTCTTTATTTTTAATTCCTCTGGGATTTTCCATCCCCAAATTAGAACTAATTATTTTTAGCCTTTTGACCGGAGCTCTTTTTACTTTTGCTCTTTTTCAATATTATAAAAGCTTATATTTATTTGAAGCTTCAAGAATCGTTCCCGCTATTGGCGGATTTTTGCCAATATTTACTTTTATCTTAATTACTATTTTCCTTGGCGAAAAAGAAGCATTGGGTATAGAAGATATCTTATCATTCGTTCTGTTAATTTTAGGGAGTTTTTTATTAACCTTTGAAAAAGATAAACTGATCACTTTAAAAGGCCTTCAGCTTTCCTTGGTTGTTGCTTTTTTATATTCTCTCGCTTTTATTCTTACGAAATTTGTTTATTCCGCATTAGGATTTTGGCCTGGTTTTATTTGGATGAGAATCGGCGGTGGGTTAGCTGCTCTCTTCTTTCTCTTTACCCCAGAAGTAAGGGAAGAGATTTTTAAGAAGAAAGTTAGTTTTCAAAAAAAGACAAGCGCTATCTTTATTTTTAATCAGGGCTTAGGAGCTATTGGTTTTATCCTTCAGAATTGGGCAATATCCTTGGCAGGGTTAGTTTACCTTCCTATTATTAATGCCCTCCAAGGGATTCAATATGGCCTTTTGTTCATTTTTGCTACGTTAATTTCCCTAAGATTACCACAAGTTATTAAAGAGAGGATTTCAAAAGAAATCATTTTCCAGAAAATTATTGCAATCTTGATAATTGGAGGAGGATTAGCCGTTTTGGTTTTAAAATAGATGAGAAAATTCAAAAAAATATTAAAATATACTTTTTTACTAATTATCACCGCCTTTTTGATTTTTTCAGGTTACCTGATTATAGGTAAGCCACCAGTAGCTAGAGATATTAGCTGGGGGGTTAATTTTTCGCAAAAACACGCCCAACTTCTTGAATTAGATTGGAAAGAAACATATCTTGCTTTGATTGATGATTTAAAAGTTAAGAATTTAAAAATAGCTACCTACTGGGACTTTATTGAGCCAGACGAGGGAAAATATAGCTTTGAAGACCTAGATTGGCAGATAAAAGAAGCAGAAAAAAGAGGGGTTGGAGTTATGTTGGTCGTAGGAATGAAAACTCCTCGCTGGCCAGAATGCCACATACCAGATTGGGCAAAAAAATTGGAAAAACAGCAACAGCAGGATAAAATTCTAAAATTAGTTGAGCAGACAGTTTTGAGATATAAAGATTCCTCAGCAATTAAATACTGGCAAGTGGAGAACGAACCATTTTTTCCTTTTGGAGAATGCCCTTGGGTTGATAAAAAATTCCTGAAGAAGGAAATAGAATTAGTAAAGTCCCTAGACTCTCTTAAAAGGCCAATAGTTATTTCAGACAGCGGAGAAGGATCTTTATGGATTACCGCCGCCAGCATTGGTGATGTTGTCGGGACAACAATGTATAAAAGGGTTTGGTTTAGGCAAATTGGACTGTATATTCATTACCCCTTTCCGCCAAATTTTTACTGGCGGAAGGCCCAAATCATTAAAAAATTATTTAACAAAGAAGTAATGGTGGTCGAGCTTCAGGCAGAGCCTTGGGGTCCTAAAATGCTTTACGATTCTCCAGTTGAAGAGCAGAAAAAAACAATGAATTTAGTGCAATTTAAAAAAAATATTGAATTTGCCAAAAAAACTGGCTTGAGAGAATTCTATCTCTGGGGAGGCGAATGGTGGTATTGGATGAAAGTGAAACAGAATGATTCTTCTATCTGGGAAGAAGCCAGAAAGCTTTGGCAATAATATTCGATGCTAAGTATAATTATTCCAACCCTAAACGAAGAAAATTATCTTCCTCAGCTGCTTGAATCCATTAAAAAGCAAGATTTTAATGATTACGAAATAATTATTGCTGATGGCGGTTCTGTCGATGAAACCTTAAATTTAGCCAAGCGTTATGCTTGCAGAGTGGCAGGTGGCGGCTTGCCTGCCCAGGGGAGAAACGAAGGGGCAAAAATCGCCAGAGGGGAATTACTTCTGTTTATTGATGCTGATTCGGTTTTACCTCAAAAACTTTTATCTAGATTAATTGAAGAATTTAAAAAAAGAAAATTAGATATAGCTTCTTTTCCTGTCTATCCTCAAGGCAATATAATTGATAAGTTTATTTACACGATCTATAATTGTTGGGCTAATTTAACTCAGAGAATTTTACCCCATGCCACCCAGACTATTCTGGTTAAGAAAGAAATTCATCAAAGAATCGGCGGCTTTAATCCAGATGTAAAAATTGGCGAAGACCATGTTTATGCGAGAATGGCGGCAAAATTTGGTAAATTTGGTTTTTTGAACAATATACCGCCACTTTTTACATCTGCCAGGAGATTTGAAAGTGAAGGAAGATTAAAAACTTATTCAATATACCTTTTGGCCGGCCTCTATATGTCTCTTTTTGGTGGTATAAAATCAGATATTTTTAAATATTACAACCCGGAAAAAAGAATCAAAAAATGGAAGAATAATAAACCTCAGAGTTGACAGAGAACCTAATATTTTAATAAAATAAAAAGGTCCCGCTCCATGGAGCGGGACCTTGGACCCGTTGAACGGGTCATGGCGGGCTTCGACTGAGCTTAGTCGAGTGTCTTGTGACTTTCCTCCTTGTCTTGGCTGCCATTTTCCAGGCGCCACTGTTTCATCTCTTCTCGATGCCATTGCCGAGCTTCTCTATGCTGTCGCCAGCCGAGGAAAATCTCGACAAGGATGGCAGCGAGAATGCCGATCTCCAGAACGATTAGTAGTCAGGTGTCAACAGACATAAACAAGGATTACTCCCGGCCCCTATTTCACCTCCTTGATTAGTCGGGCTTGGGCCGGCTAATGCCGAGAGCTTATTTGGTAGCCCTACAAGGAACCATGAGGCTGTTCGCCACCTTCGCCAAAGCTCCGGTGGCTTTCACCTCCTTTCTAACTTAAATTATTATACATGACAGAGTATACGTCAAATTTTCAATTACCAAAAATTAATCCTCCTAAATTAAGAGCACCAAAATTTTCTTTTTTGAAGAATAGAATAGCTCTAATTTTAGCTATAATCTTAATTTCTTCCTTTTTCGGCTTCTTAGCCGGAGCTGTCTCTAGCACTTTTTTTGCTTCTAAATTTCAGGGCTATTTACAGAAAATAGCTGGCACTTTTTCTCAATCTCAAACAACTAACCAAAATTCAGAAAATAAAGAGAAAGAAGCCACTCCCTATTCTCCCCAAACCTCTGAAGAGAAAACAGTGATAGAAGTGGCAAAAGAAGTTTCGCCTGCTGTAGTAAGTATTATTATCACAAAGAACTTGCCCATATATGAAGAATATTACACAAACCCTTTTGGAGAAGATTTTCCCTTCTTTGATTTTCAAGTTCCTCAATATCGTCAGAAAGGAACTCAAAAGCAGGAAGTAGGAGGAGGCAGTGGGTTTCTTGTTTCAGAAGATGGATTGGTTTTAACTAATAAACATGTAGCATCAATTGAAGGAGCAGATTATACTGTTTTAACTAATGATGGCAAAAAATTTCTGGCTAAGGTTTTAGCTCTGGATCCGGCTCAAGATTTAGCTTTATTAAAAATTGAAGGTAATAATTTCCCGATAGTAAAACTCGGAGATTCAGACACAATAGAAATTGGCCAGACCGTTATTGCGATTGGCAATGCCCTTGGAGAATTCAGGAACACAGTTTCGGTGGGAATAGTTTCTGGTCTCGGTAGAACAGTAACAGCCTCTGGCGGAGGAATTATGGAGACATTGGAAGATATTATTCAGACCGATGCTGCCATTAACCAAGGAAATTCCGGCGGACCTTTACTTAATTTAAGAGGCGAGGTGATTGGTATGAATACAGCTATGGCCCTGGGAGCAGAAAATATTGGTTTTGCTATCCCTATAAATAAAGCTAAAAGAGACATTCAACAAGTTAAGAGTTCAGGCAAAATAGTTTATCCCTTCCTTGGCGTGAGATATGTGACAATTAATGATGATATAAAGGAAAAGAATAGTCTTCCAGTAAATTATGGAGCCTGGGTCAACAAAGGCGAGAACACAGGAGAGGCAGCTATTTATTCTGGTTCGCCAGCGCAAAAAGCCGGCCTAAGGGAAGGAGATATTATTTTGGAATTTAACGGAGAAAAAATTACCACTGAAAATTCTTTAGCTAAAATTATCGCAAAATATAATTCTGGAGATACCATCACTTTAAAAGTTTTAAGAAATGGCCAAGAAAAAACTTTTCAGGTCACCCTAAGCGAAAGAACGGAATAGGTTATTATATAGTTGCTCCCAAATCTTTTATTTTAGCGGCGGGAATACCCCGCCTCTAAAAGAACTCTTCCCTAAGGGGATATCCCGTCCCGCTTTAGCGGGATGGGGTAGTTCATAATTTTCCTTGCGATATTACCCCTCTACAGCTTTAACCGTAGGAGGCTTTTTGTTTTATGATATAATAAAATAAAAGGTCGCAGTTAAACAAAAATTCTGAAAAATAGAATAATATGAATAAAAATATTATTGTTTGGGTATTAGCGGTTTTACTAGTTTTAAGCTTAGTATTTGGAGTTTACTTTTTCCAGAAAAGTAATAAGGCAGAAAAATTACTCCAGGATAAAACTAAAGAATTAGGGTTGGCTCAAAACAAGGTCAACGTATTAGGGGCTGAAAAAGAAGCTCTTCAGAAGAATGTTGAGAAAGGAGCAGCTTATCTTAATTCTTTGGACTTACTTCTTGAGCCAATGAGAAAAGATATGGGTCTAGCGACAAAAAATCTTACTGATTTTGAATGGATGACAGAATTCTTAAACTCTGCAAAGGCGACAGGGGATAAAGAATTAGAAAATTTGGCGAAAGATATACAAAAAGGAGGAGCGGCAGGAAACCAAGCCACATTACGCTTTATTGATAAAGTGCTTAAGTCAACTACGGATATTTTTAAATAGAGTTACTATACAAAATTAGTATAATAAAATAAGGGAAAAGATAAAAAGCCCGCGAACGGGCTTTTTATCTTCCATATTTATTTTCCAGATTTCTACTTCATTACGACCTGTTCAACGTTAGCCCTTCTCAATAATTCATCTTGAATTTTTTGAGCGAGATTTTTATTGACAGATGGTAAAACGCCTTCTGATTCTGTCCAAATAGCTTCGTCTTTATCTTCACGGCCAGCAGTTAAGATAATTAATTTGCTGACCCCAATTACTTGATCAATAAAATTACGTTTAATATTAACATTTTGTATCTGGCGGTAAGGGATGGCAATTTCTTCTTTACGCAATATGCCCCGGCGGACTTTAAAAGCATTTTCGTCTAAAATAAATCGATAATTAATATATTCAAACCAAGCAGATAATAAAGCTATTCCAAAAAAAATTAGGGCTAGCCAAAATCCAATCAGTGCTATTTTATTAAAGACCAGAGAGATATTGCCGTTGAGGTTATTTCCGATTAAGGAAAAAGTCAGGCTTAATAATAAAAAAATAAAAAACAGCTTACTTCTTTTTAGAGTAAAAAGAAAAAAAGTTTTATAACCGAGATATTGATATTTGATGGATTCCATATTATCTAAAATTGATTATAGCATATTTTAAAAATATGTTTAATTCTCGAATTATTTTTAATAATTTTCTGGATAATTAGGGCGGTTAAAAGATATTAGGTTGCTTTTTGTATAATTTTTTACCTAATTTTGTTATAATAAAAATAGAAAAATGGACTTCTCACAATTTACAAACAAAGAAATCAAAGAAGTTTTTAATATTCTCAAAAGTTCAGAGAAGGGCTTATCCGAAAAAGAGGCGGTCGAAAGACAAAATATTTATGGAATAAACGAAATTAAGGTTAGAGAGATTAGCTTACTAGACATTTTGCTACGGCAGTTTAAATCGCCCTTTTTTTATCTTCTTTTTGTGGCGGCAATTGTCGCTTTTTTGATTGGTGAGGCTGTGGATGGCCTAGTAATTTCCGTCTTTATTTTGATTAATGTATCCCTCGGATTTTTACAAGAAGCAAGGGCCGAGAGGGCAGTCCTACTACTAAAGAAATATATTCCTTCTACAGTAAGAATTTTAAGAAAAGGATTAGAGAAAACTATTGATAAAAAATTTCTAGTTCCTGGCGATATAGTCTTGCTTGAGGCCGGGAATATTGCCCCGGCAGATTTAAGAATATTAAAGACCAGGAACTTTTCTGTAGATGAGGAAATTCTGAGTGGCGAGTCAGTACCCGTTGCAAAAATCCCCCAAGCATTAGAAAAGGAAGCGAAAGAAATCTTTGAGTCTAAAAATATTGTTTTTGCCGGAACTTCGGTGATTTCTGGGGAAGCAGAATGTATAGTTGTTGCTACTGGTAAAAAAACATTTTTTGGGGAAATTGCAAAGCTTACTGCTGGAATATCAAGGGAGAGTGCTTACGAGAAAGAGTTGTTTCGTTTTTCTAAAATTATTCTAAGAATAGTAGTTGGAACAATTATTATTGTTTTTCTTTTGAACTTAATAATAACCAAATTTAAATTATTCAATGTAGAAAGGGTAAGCAACCTTGACTTTCTGATTTTTTGCATAGCGTTGGTTGTTAGCATCATCCCCGAGGCCCTACCAGTTGTGGCTACTTTTTCCCTTTCTCAAGGATCTTTAAAATTAGCAGAGAAAAAAGTTGTCGTTAAAAGATTATCGGCAGTTGAAGATTTGGGAGGTATTGAGGTTTTATGCACTGATAAGACTGGTACCCTAACGGAGAATAAACTTTCTTTAGAAGAAATTGTTTCATCGGATAGAAAGAAATGTTTATTGTATGCCCTTTTATCGTCTTCTTATATTAAAGAAGAAATTGAATCAGCCCTTAACCCATTTGACGTATCCATTTTCGAGAAGGCTCCTCAAGAAATCCGTAATTCTCTGAAAAATTTTAAGGGAATTTATGAGATACCATTTGATCCATTTAGAATTAGAAATAGCGCCCTTTTGAAAGGACAAAATGGAGAAATGACTTTAATTGTTAAAGGGGCGCCAGAAGTTATTTTAAGATTATCTTCGGGGTTTGTGGGGAATCAAACAAGGGAGAAGATAGAAGCGGAAATAAAAGAAGCAGGAATATCGGGAAAAAGAATCCTGGCAGTTGCTTTTAGAAAGTTCACAAAAACAAGATTTTTTGAAGAAGACGAAAAAGATTTAACTTTTCTTGGCTATCTTTCTTTTTCTGATCCTTTAAAAAAGACGGCAAAGGAAGCGATTGAGCTTTCTAGGAAATTGGGGATCCAAATTAAAATTTTGACTGGTGATAGTTTTGAAGTAGCAGGGGCTGTGGCAAAAGAAGTTGGCCTGGTAAAGGATGCTCAAAAAGAAGTTATTTTAGGAGAAAATCTAGAATCATTATCAGAAGAAGAATTCCTGGCGACCTGCCAGCAGTTTCATGTTTTTGCAAGGGTTTCACCTCAAACAAAATATAAAATTATTCAAGCTCTCCAAAAAAAATATGAAGTTGGATTTCTTGGAGAGGGGATTAATGATGCCCCTGCTTTGAGAATAGCTAATGTTGCCATTGCCGTTGAGAGCGCAGCTGATATCTCTCGAGAGGCTTCAGACGTTGTCTTGCTTAAAAGAGATTTAAGAGTAATTATTAATGGGATTCAAGAAGGCAGAAATATTTTTTATAACATCCAAAAATATATAAAATGCACCCTAGCTTCAAACTTTGGTAATTTTTACTCAATTGCCGCTATTTCTTTGGCAATTCCCTTTCTACCAATGCTTCCAATACAGATATTGCTCGTTAATCTCTTATCCGATTTTCCCTTAATTGCTGTTGCAACAGACAGAGTTGATGCAGAAGAATTAAAGAAGCCAAAATTATACCAATTAAATCAAGTTATTTTACTGATTTTTCTTTTGGGCTTCGTTAGCACAATTTTTGATTTTATTTTTTTCGGCATATTCCATAAAACAAATCCATCCCT
>Ga0315285_10004298_pt1 | contig 14779 bp, 14 predicted proteins | sample YL17G09_36_MG_FD_203698 | JGI IMG/M metagenome (GOLD analysis project Ga0315285, IMG submission 203698) | Sediment microbial communities from Yellowstone Lake, YNP, Wyoming, USA - YL17G09_36 | ecosystem: Environmental > Aquatic > Freshwater > Lake > Sediment | place: USA: Wyoming | collected...
GACGCCCGTTTCCTGTATATAGCGGCTCAACCGTTCGCGGAAGTAGTACAGCGTGCGCAGCTCAAAGTCACCTTCGCCCAACTGACGGTAGCCCAGGGCGTAGCGCACCTGAATGTCGTAGCAGAAGCTGTCATATAATTCCTCATCCGTCCAACCATTGCCCGCCTTGAGATATTCCAACCCGACCAGCACATTCACCGGCACGTTGGGACGCGATGGAAAGTCCGCATACAAGACATCGAAGGGCGTTTCGTCCAGACGGCAGAAAAGATCCCGATAGAAGACCCCTGCCCAGGAGTTCTCCAGGCGTTTGCGGAGTTTTTCTGGCAGGTCGTCTACGTGGCTGGTGAGCGGTATTTGCAGGTGGCGATGGTTTTTCTTGAACATGGGCAGGCCTCGCATTGTGAGTTGCCCTGATTATATTAAAGAAACCACTTTTCGAGGAGGGTGCAATTTGGATAGATTTTATCCAGTCGTTTTTGCAGGGGACTCATAGATTCTATCCTAGTAACTGTAAGGTTGCTGTAGGAACCTTGCTCTAAACCGCCGGTCATAGCTCAGAAAAGGAACTGCGAACCATGCAGGTATGAGTTCAAGCCTTGTATGCACCTGAAAGTATTCAAACTTGCAATCAAGCGATTATGATCTTGCTGGTTGCTTTTCCATAGCTTCCACATTTTTGAAATTTTCCAGTGCCAGTATTCTCCAGTCGGCTACCTAAAAGTGTTCGGCGTGCTCCGTTTTAGGTGATCGCCATTCCCCGGATTATGTAGCCAAACGGTTGCGCACAAAGTTTCGATTACGGATAAAAGTCAAACTGGACTTTTCATCAGCCCAATTTGGAATTTGATTGAAATTCGAGTTTAATAGCTGACAATTTTCGACATTTTCTCCCGAACGTAAGCTTTTACTTCCTCGGCGGATTCAAACTTCAATATTTCCTCAGCCAGCTTTTGACATTCGGGCACTTTCAGCCCACGGATGATCTGCTTCGCCGTGGGTATCGCCGGTGGGTTCATGCTGAACTCATCCAAGCCCAAGCCCAGCAAAATAGGGATGGCCAGCGGTTCACCAGCGAGCTCACCGCACAAGCCCACCCACTTGCCATATTTGTGCGCCTGCAAGATCACGTTCTGTATCAGGCGCAGCACTGCCGGCGAGAATGCGCTGGCAAGGTAAGCCAGTTGAGAATTAGTACGGTCCACTGCCATGGTATATTGGGTCAGATCATTGGTGCCGATGGAGAAGAAGTCGACTTCCGGTGCGAGGATATCCGCCATCAGTGCAGACGAAGGCACTTCTACCATGATACCCACTTGTAATTTCGCGCCTATCGGTTTGCCTTCTTTGACAAGTTCTGCTTTGCACTCTTCCACGACTCTCCGTGCCTGGCGGATCTCCGTCAATGCAGTCACCATGGGGAACATAATCCTCAGATCATGTCCTCTTCCGGCGCGTATGGAAGCTCTCAACTGCGGTTTGAGAAGTTCTTTGGGATGGACTAGCGCTAGGCGCAGCCCACGCACACCCAGGAAAGGATTCATTTCTTTCACCAGGTCAAGGTATGGCAACTCTTTATCGCCACCGATGTCGCTGGTGCGCAGGACGACTGGCAGCATGCCAAAAACATCCAAAATCGCTGAGTAGGCTTTATATTGTTCTTCTTCGTCTGGTAAGGTCTTTCGTTCCATATAAAGGAACTCGGTGCGCAGCAAACCCACACCCTCAGCGCCATTGTCGATGGCTGTCTTCGCGCCTTCCACGCTGCCGATGTTGGCGACCACTTCCACCTGACGGCCATCCTGGGTGACGGCTGGTTCAAGGCAGTGATCTGCTGCTTTTTCAGCTAACGCGGCGATGGAGATTTTCCTGGCCTTGTACATTTCGATCGTTTCAGGGGTGGGGTCAAGGAACACTTTCCCCGTCAAACCGTCCAAGATAATTACTTTGCCATTTTGAATGCCCAAGATCTCCGACCCACCACCTACGACTGCAGGAATGCTTAACCCGCGCGCCAGAATGGCCGTGTGTGAGGTTTCGCTGCCTTCGACCGTGCAAAAACCCAGCACCTGGTGTATATCTAACAATACGGTATCAGATGGAGTTAAATCCCTGGCAATAATGATGGACGGCTGGGTTAACTTGCCAGTATCGGCATTGTTGGCGCCCAGTAAGATCCGCAGCAGTCGCTGTGTAATATCGCGCACATCGGCTGCGCGGGATTTGAAGTAATCATTTCCCATGCCTTCCAAAGTTTGAGCATAGTATTCGGTCGCTTCTTTGACCGCAAATTCTGCGTTCCATTTTTTTTCTGCAATGGTCTTACGGATCGTATCTAAAAGTTCAGGGTCCTGAAGCATCATCAGGTGGGCATCAAAGATCGATGCCTGATCCGCAGCCGTCTCAGCTTTTGCTTTCTCGTACACTGCCTGGACCTGCCCAGTGGCAGCGACCACCGCCTTTCCCAGACGTTTGATCTCTTCGTCAGGATCGGCGATGGTATATCGTTCGACCCGCAGGTCAACCTGGTGGAACTGGAAAACCGGACCAATGGCAAAGCCGAGAGCAGCGGCAATGCCTTGAATCTGTTTCATCCCTTTTCTCCAAAATTATTAGCGTGAAGTTCTTTAAGCGCTTTCAACGCCTGCTCGGCGTCTTCCCCTTCGGCAATCACTGTAATAATGGCACCGTTACCAGCTCCCAAAGTCAAGACATTTAAAATGCTCTTCGCGTTTGCGATGGCGGCACCCATTTTCACTGTAATGGCGCTTTTAAACTTATTCGCCGTTTGTACGAACAAAGCAGCGGGACGGGCATGCAAACCCACTTTATTTTTGATCTCAAGTTTTACTTCCGGCATGATTAAATTCCTCTTCTTAAATAATTACCATCTTATTAAAATGCTTTTACAGCTGGTTGACAATGTCCCGCCAATCAAATACCTGTCGGGGATCGAGATAACTTACTTGGACACGCCCGGAGTTACAAAGTCCTTATTTTAAGGGCAAGGTTGCTTCCTTCATTTCACGGATAAATTTTGACAATGCGTTAAAGTCACCGTCAGTAATTCTTTCGATCATAGCCGTACCCACGATAACGCCGTCAGCACCGACAGCGACAGCTTCTTTTACCCGCACGGGGTTATTGATACCGTAACCCAGAATAATTACCGCATTCAGGTCCGTTCTTCTCATTTTATTAATAATATATTTATTTTCAGGAGCTACTTTATCCCTTTTTCCCAAAGGGTCTGAAAATGATTGCAGGAGCAAAAATCCATGCACCTTATTCCTGATGCTATTAAAGTATTCCTCATTGAATGGGTGTTGCAAAATGTAAGTTCGGTATATTCCAGCTTTTTCCAGCAATGGATCGAGCTGGCTGACCAATTCAGGGACTGTCTCTTCCTTATCTGGAAGTTCGACCGAATCAATACCCATTTTATGAATTGATTCCACGAATCGTTCAACCCCATATTTACAAATAATGTCGGCATATGCCATCATATAGAATGGTTCATCGGGGAAACCTTCTCTAACCTTGAATAAAACATCAAAGTATTTATCCAAATTTGGCTCCGAGTTCAGGGCTTTAATGTTGGAGTCAGCGATGATTTTGGTATCGATGTAAGGATTCGGGCTGGGCATGGAGAATTCAACCACATCGATTCCGGATTTGATATATATTTCAACAACTCTGCGGGTTGTATCAACATCCGGATATCCGATCGGAACTCCTGATACCAATACTTTCTCACCCCGATTTAACACTTCCTGCATCCTTTTTTCAATTTTCTTCATCTGCTTCCCTTCCTTAATTTACAGCTCATAATAACAGCTCTCTCAATCCGCTTTTCTGGAAACCAGCAGTACAAAATGAATGATGAAAAGCACGCTCAGATAATATACGTATCCGATTATGGGTATATAAGGACCGGGGATCTCGGTTATTTTTGGTTGGGTGATAATTAAATATCTGCCAATAACAAAGACCAGAATAAGCCATATAAAGATACCTATCTGTCCGGAATATTTTTTTAATGGCTTTAAGAAGATAATTAATTGCACAAAATCAAAAAACGAGACCTTTAACAACCAGGAGATCGCCTGTTTAACTCCCTGGACCAGTTCTCTTTTAAAGAACCACGAAAATACGAGGGATAATACGGCTATTGTCAAGACAATACCGAGAAATCTTAATGCAGTTGCATTCATGGTCACCTCAAAAGCTAAAATAATTAATCTGAAAACAAGGTTTCTGGATGAGCCTGTGCAAGATTTTCCAGAAGTAAGTCAGCCTGCTTTAATTCATCGGAGGAAAAAGTGGTGGATAATGCGCAACACATCATATTCGCGGATTTTGCCGCTTGAATTCCCGCCGGCGCATCTTCGATCACCATACATTTATCGGGTTTAACACCCAGAGAGGCTGCCGCCAATGTAAAGACCATTGGATTTGGTTTGCTGGCAGGCAGATGCGCCCCAGAAATGATGGAAGTAAAATAATCCGAAATATGAAGCATTTCCAGAACGACTGCAATGTTGGCCATTTCTCCGGAAGAGGCAACCGAGCAACGGATCTGTTTTTTCTTAAAGAAATCCAACCAATCGATCACGCCCGGTGGGGTTCTAATATAGTCTTTGATAATACCCCGAAAAAATTGCTCCTTTGTATCAATAATATCCTTCTTAAATGATAAAGGCATAGGTATATTTTGCAGATCCAGATATTTGGTTATCATATCCAAATTTGTCCTGCCCAGCACTGACAAATATGTCTTTCGATCGAGCGCCGGCAGATTAATTTCGCTCAAAACGGAATTCCAGGCCTTTATATGTAAAGGAATAGAATCCACCAGCACACCATCCATATCAAAAAGGATTGCCTCAATTTCCCTCTTTGGATCCAATAAGAAAATTGAATGATTTGGCGTTTCTTCTGAAATTATCATGATTTTATATGTTCCATGTTGATTGCGTTTCACGCATTGCAATTACCACTTTGGTATATATTTCCTTCCCCAGGGGCAGCATGGGTTTTCGTGGAAAACCAGCCTCAATACCACGGATCTGCAGCATTGCATAAGCGGTTGGATTTGAGGGGCCAAAATGCAGGATATCCCACATCTTCAACACTTTAGTTTGCAGGTCTTTTGCCAGTATTAGATCGCTGCTTAGAGCGGCTTCATACAACTTGTTCATTAGTTCCGGCAGTACGTTGGCCAGGCCGGATATGCAGGCCCGCGCTCCCATCACAAAACCTGGCAGGAGCAAGCTTTCAGAACCAATGACCACATCAAAATCCTTTTTTTGCACTTTACGCATTACCGTATAGGTCTTACTAATGTCGAAAGTACTGTCTTTTACGCCGTTCAAACCGATCTCGGCCAATCTATTGATCAATTCCGGTGATATTTGATTCCCTGAGGCGCCCGGGTTATCATATAGATAAACGGGTATGGAAGAGGCATTGATCAGGTCACGAAAATATTGAAACAAAGTCTCTTCGTCGTAATGGAAATAAAAGGGGGGTACAGCAGTAACAGCCAGCGCATGATGTTGCACGGCGTGTTCGGCAAGGTTCAGGGTGTCCCGCTGGTTTGCGGCGCCCACATGAGCTATTAATTGATATGAATCATCAACACATTCCACAACCGTTTCGAAAACCTTTTTTCGTTCATCCACATTCATTAATACCCCGGACCCATAAGTACCACACACAAAGAAACCCTTCACATAAGGCTTCATGAATTCAACCAATAGGGGAATCCGATCAAAATCAACTTCGCCGTTTTCCTTGAATGGAGTAAGCAGGGGTGGAATAATACCCGATAATTTCATTGGGAACCTTTCATTTTCTTTTTTCAAAAACTCAATGCCCTGGCAGGATTATTCACGAAAATATCTGCAATGATATCTTCGGAAAAACCCTCCTGCCGCAATCGAGGAATAAAATCTTCGAGTATGTATTTCAATCCCGGCCCCCCGCCGTAAGCACATTGATAGCTTTGCCTGGCCAGATCGCCGCCCCAAAGAATTTGCTTTCCGTGACCGGCCTCCACCATTTTCCTCACCAGTTCAATAAAGTGCATTTCGGGAAAATATTTACGCCTGCTGGGTGTATCGTATTGTAGAAAACAACCTGTCTTAGCCAATTCATGGTGCAGGTAGAAATCAGGGTTGCGATCATAATGCCCAACAGTGATATGCGACGGGTCCACTCCATAGGATCCCAGTATATTTACCTGCTCCAAACCGAGAGTTCCCTCTTCGGTATGAGTAAATATTGGGGCTCCTGTTTCGATCTGGGTAATCGCCGCAGCATGAATAACCTTTTCATCCTCTGGTTTCATGACATAATAACCGGTCGCGATCTTAATGACCCCAGCCCGGGCTTCCGTCCGATCAATGATCGGGCCGTTGTATTGATTCTGATCCATGCCCTTTTCAATTTCTTCAATGAGGATCTTTGCAATCTGGTCAACTTCGTAGAAAAACCTCCAATGACTATCCATATAGAACTGGGGGCGATGAAAGCCGGTGGATGCAATAATGTGAAAGCCGGTTTGTTTTGCAACCTCGAGCATTTTCCTTGCGTTGCGTCCGAAATTCAGGCAGGTCATTTCCACTGCGGCTTTTCCTCCTGCAGCCGTGAAAGACCTTACTTCTTTAGTTGTTTTTTCGACACTATCCAAACGATAATCGGGATTCAATTTGAGCACATAATCTTTATCCATAATGAGATGTTCATGCGCATCGGTGAATCCCAGCCCTTCCGGGGAGATATCTCCTAAAACCGTCCTTATTTTTTTCATTTGAATAACCTCTCTGCTTCGATCTCGAATGGGTTAAGGATAACACCCTGCTTAACCAGGTCATCCTGTAATTCATTATTATTTATTTGTCTGGGTGAAATTCCCTTTGAAACAGCCAGCGCTGCTGCGACGCCCACCGCTTCACCCATCGCCATACATTGCGCGGAATTTCGAGCTGAAGCCTGGCCATCATGAGTTGCGCTTAAACAGCGGCCAGCTACGAGCAAATTGTCGATCTTCTTTGGGAGCAATGATCTGTAGGGGATCTGATAGAAATCACCGGATTTCAGGAATTGCCATTTCACATCTTTTCCGGCATTGTGGTCTTCAATGGGAGCAGAACAACAGGCGATCGCGTCCTCAAATTTGGCACCCTTTTTAACATCCTGGTCTGTCAGAATATATTCACCTTTCAACCTTCTAGATTCACGCACACCGATCGTGTAGGCAGTGGACGCCAGGTACGCATTTTCAAACCCGGGACATTCATTTATCAAGAAACGCACATATTCCTGTACCTGCCTGCGCCCTTCAATTTCTGCTTTTGTCAATGCGACCGGGTCCGTAGCATCTATATTTGGAATTCGGGTCAGGTTGGCGTGTACATAACCGGAATGCGGCGTGGGATGAATTGATCCGCCGATCCGGGTAAGATCATATTTTCCACTTTCATTAGCATCTTGCATGATCTTTGTGAGGTCTGTCTGCGAGAGGGAGAAGGCTTTTTTATTGTCCACATTTGCCATATAAAATATGGTTGTAAGTGATTGAACGGGGTTTCCATTTTTTCCAGCCAATTCATAATCTTCGCCTGCACAAGCCGCGATATCCAGATCACCGGTTGCATCTACAATCAACTTCGCTTCAACCTGGTTCAAACCCGCCTTATTGCATACTGTTACACTCTTGATTATTTTATCCTCAACATTCACTTCGGGGACAAAAGAATAGTACAACAAGGCGCCGCCTGCTTCCAAAACCATTTCTTCATAGACGATCTTAAGTTGTTCGATATCATAGGTCACAACAGGTCCGGACCCGAATGTGTTTTGGCGAAGGAAAGCAGATTTCCTCTTTATTAACCTTTCGACTACTTCATAGCTTATTCCGCCCACCAGCTGGAATATTCTTTCTCCCGGGCTGAAAAAACCATTAAAGGTATCAACGCCCATCAGGGTACGGCTGCCTCCCAAGAAACCTTTTGATTCCAGAAGTAAAACCTTTTGGCTTTTACGGGCGGCCGAGATGGCAGCCAATGTTCCGGCAGCGCCACCGCCGATGATAAGAATATCCGTCTTCAGCACTGTTCCCATATTATTTATTTAACATTTTCTCTGCTTGTTGAAATGTCTCTATTGTAGAACTGATACTCTCAGCTTTAAACAATTGATTAACCAGATCTTTGGAAAGGAAAAGTTTAGCCAAAGCTTGTAAAGCCACGATATGCACTTTATTATCAATCGCCGATAAACCAAAAACAAGTTGGACGGGATCGTTATCAGGGTTTCCAAAATAAATGGGATCGACTAATTTGATCAGGCTTAATGCCGTCTGTTTTGCGCCAGCTTCAGTTGCTGCGTGAGGTAACGCGATACCAGGAGCGATCACAATATAAGGGCCTAATTCTTCAGCCACTTTAATCATGGCCTCTATATATTCACTGGTTATTGCGCCACTATTGAACAAGAGTTTTCCTGCTTCGCGGATCGCTTCCTGCCAATTATTCACCTTGACATCTAATTTTATTCTTTCGCGGGGCAGTAATTCACTTAAAGAGAGTAGTTTATTGATATTTATATTCTCGGATGGACTTTGAGTGCTAACACGATTTTCAGCCATCATGATCCTCGCGATTCACGGGCAGCTTCCAACCAGTTTGCACTGATCCTGGTGATTTCTTTAAATGAACCGTCAGCAATGAGCTTGGGGTTTGCAAGGCTACTCGCTCCTGCGACACCACAAACACCAGCCTTGAAGAAGGCTGGCAAGTTCTCCAGGGTGACACCCCCGACTGCCACTAGTGGGATTTGCGGGAGCGGGGCATGGATTGCTTTGATATATTCCGGGCCGGCAGGCAGGGCTGGGAATACTTTCACTGCATCAGCACCCGACTCCCAGGCGAGCAGGCATTCGGTGGGAGTGAAGGCGCCTGAAAAACTGGGTTTTCCGTATCGTCGGGCGATAATAATGGTCTCCACCCGAGTGGTTGGACTTACAATAAAATCGGCTCCGGCGAGAATAGCGGCACGGGCGGACTCGCTGTCCAGTACTGTTCCTGCGCCTATCATCACCGAACTTCCGAACTGTTCATGAACCTTAGCGATGTACTCAACCGCGTGAGGTGTCACCAGGGATATCTCTATAAATTCGACCCCACCGTTCGCTAAAGCTTCAACCGTTGGAATAACACCCTTAGGTGAGTCGATGCGGATAATGGCCATGACCCCACTTTGAATAAATCTTTGCATATTAAATGTCAAATAATTCATAGTCTTACCTCTTCATTAAGCAATGTATTCTTCGGCAAGTTAGTTTTTTCGACAGAAAGCGATCCAGATCGAAGCCTGTTGATCCAGTAGGAATGTTTGCGGTGGAAAGGAAGGAAGCTGCCCACAAATTTTATTTGGATAGATCACTTCCGAAAATAGATCGTTTATTTCCAATTCCAGCTGTTTAATCAATGGAGATCTGCTTTGCCCTGTTTCCTGGGAATCATTCTGGGGGATACTTAGTATTGCTACTCCCTCGGATTTCAATGCCCGCCGGGCTTCAGACAACACGGCGGCCGTATCTTCCACCAGATGAAGCAGGTTGATCAGGTAAACGCCACTGAAGCTCTCAGATGCAATTGGCAATTTATGTCCGCTGGCGTTGACCCATGGGATCTTTTCCTTGCATGGCACGTCCTGAGAATAACCAAGTGCGGAGAAGTCGAGATCCATCCCCAGAACCTGTAAATTTGGATTGGTCTCCGCGATCAACAGACTGCCAAAGCCATATTCGCAGCCCAGGTCAAGCACCCATCCCGGCCGCATTTGCTCGGCCGCCCATGTATATATGGTTGCATGCAGGGCTAAGCGCTCTGTATCGTTCAAAGCCCTCCAGAATTTTGAGGGACCTGCGTTTATCTTGGCGGGTGTACTTGAACTTATCAATGGTATTCCGTCAGTTCAAAAAACTATCAGGGGCAGGAGCTGTAGAGATCCAACCCATGCCCCTGATATAGAGCAGATGCAATCGTGTTTTAGATATTATGCAGCGTTATTTATTTCGCAGTTTTTTAGGGCGCCGGATTCGCTATGGCTTTTACCGTTGCCGCATTCTCCTTGGCTTTTTCGTTTCGGATAGCAAGCACTCCGATCAGAACAAGGATTCCCGCTACGATGGAGATAACGCCGTAGGAAGCAAAGCCGGTCACCTTGCCGCCGATCAAGGCCAAGATCCAATAGAGAGGCGCCCATAGGATGTAGTCACCACCACCGAACATGATTCCTGTGCCCTGGAAGAATTGGGCCTGTAAGGGGTAGGTGAGCAGAGCCGCAAAGTCGATCAGGATGCCCATGAAAGCTCCGGCAATAATGGAGGCTTTCCAACCGCCGTAACGGTCACCAAAGACACCGGCCAAGGCGCCATCGAAGAAGAAGAAGATTGGGCCTGGGAAGATGATGATCGGCATGCGGAATACAACCTGAACCAGTGTAAAGATCACCATGGCCACGAAGCAGGAAAGGAATCCGAGGATCACACCGGTTGGCGAATATTGGAAGAAAAGGGGTGAATCAAGGGCAGGTTGAGAACCCGGCAACAAGGTTTTGGCAATACCTTCGAAGGCCGGGATCATTGCAGCCAGGAACATGCGGACTCCGAACAGCACGATCGCAACACCTGCGGCGAACCCAATGCCTTGCAAGATAAGCCAGACGACCCAATTCGACCCGCCACTGAGCTTGGAAACATTAGTCGGTCCCGCCACAAAGCCGATGATCAAATACACGATCGGGATAAGAGTGGCCAGGATGACGGTGTAATCGGTAAAGACTGATAAGAAACCGGGCAGCTCGATCTCGTCACTGCGCTTTGATTTAACCATCTTACCGGCTAAAGCTCCCATGGGAAGGTCCATGGTCTGCAAGTGACCTAAAGTATATTGATCTTTTGATAGGAATTTCGAGAAGGGCCGGGCAATGGCCGGCATGCATGTCCAGAACAGGGCAGTTAACACTGCTGTCGAGACAATTAGGGCCGTGCCGGTCAAACCTAACGTTGTATTAATGACGATCGCAGCGATGGAGGTGTTAAACAACATAATATGCCCGGTCAGAAAGACGTTTTTGAACGTCGGGAACGGAATGATCCGGACCAGGACTAGATGTATGATGAAGGCCAGAACGAAGGCAAGGGAGATCGGTATTGCCATCGTTTTCATGGCTACACCAAATGGTCCGAAGCAGTCGGGCAGGACGCCGGTGACACCAAACGAGCTGTTTAAAAGGGTTGTCAGGGGCAGCAGCGATCCTAGGAAAACACCGATGCCTGCATTGAGAACCACGATACCCACGATAACCTTGATGGTGCCTTCCAAGACATCACGAGGTGAACGCTTTTGTAGGAGTAGGCCTGCAAGCGCAATGATCCCAAGGAAAATTGGCGCTTGAACAAAGACCTCATTGATTAGGAAATTTATTACTGACATTGCCATTTCTCCTTAATATATGGAAATCAGAAAAATTTGAATTCAAATCAGTTTCATATGGGAGGAAAATAATCAATTATCTTAATATTCACCCGCCTTTCTGAAGGAATTCATTGATATAAGGACCCAATAAGGTTCTCAATTCTTCTTGATCTATAAATGATTTCACGCCTACCACCGGTGTACCAGGGATTTCACCGAGGCGGCTCATGAGATGCGCCTGTACTACCACGAGGTCGGCCTCATAGCCTTTAGCGGTACCTACATCTGCTGCATCGATCGCGGTTTGAACCCCAAACTCACGGGCAATCTTTTCGATCATACCTTTGGCAAGCAAACTGCTTCCTAACCCACATCCACAGACGGTCACTATTTTCATTCGTTTAGCCATTCGTTTTTCGCCTTTTGAAATTAAATTCGGTTCTATCCAAAAATTAAGTTACTTGAAGAAAGTGATCAGCAACTTCGCCGATCATGTCGCTTTCGGATGTGTTCTACAACTCAATAAGATATGAGTTCGCTCTGGTTGTTAATAAACAATACAACCCGGCATTCAAAAACGGCTTTGTGATTTGATGGTATATCTGTTGACGAGCGTGAATATTTACATAGGTTGCAATACCATTATTGCATCATTTATTTCCCCCCGACACCAGATTCGTCTTACTTTGTATTAATAGCTTGTTACAATTCTGTACTATTTGAATAGCATGAGACCCAATGCAGGACCACCGATTTGTGCAGAGTGTTTCGGATGGCGGACCTGGCTTTTTCGTCCTGCATCAGCTGATTCAATTCCAGCAGCGCCGTAATATGGGAACGACTATCCATTGCTCCCAAAACAATGGCAACCTGCACCGGGTCATTTTCTGGATGACCAAAATAGACGGGTTCCCTCAGGTTGATCAGTTCCATGCATAAGCGTCTGACCCCACGCGGAGGGGCGTGCAGTAAAACTGCACCCGGCCAGATCACCATGTAGGGACCATATTCGAGAATGATGTTTTTCATAGCCTGGATGAAATGCGTTTCGATGGCACCAGCTTCCAACAACCTGGCTCCAGCTTTCTCGACAACTTCCTGCCAATTTTCTGCAACTACACCCAATTCGATCCTCTCCGGGGTAACTAAATCGGATAAGTGTGCGGTTGACGGGTGGGACAGCTTATTTTCTGAAGTTATATTTCCTTTTTTCTCGAATAATTCCTTGAGACCCTTGCAATCCTCCAATCCCAATAAAGGATTCACCTGCCTGGAGGGGATATTTTTTATTTTTAGAGGGATTGTGCTGACGATGAAATCAATACCCTCAAAATATTTCCGGTTTTCCAACTCAAGGGCCGAAATAACCTCAACAACTTCGACGTCTGGAAATTCTGCCCGCAGACGGGATATCAACAACCAGGCGGTGACCACTCCAGCGCTGCAAACAACCAGGACTTTTTTTGTAAGTCTATCCAATAGGCGCAGCCGCTCCATGGAAGCGATCAAACAAATTGCAATATCCCCGATCTCAGCCTCGTTCAGCTCTCTCCCCAGCCGGTCTGTCAAAATGAGGCTGCTCTGCCTGGCGACGGAATAGATATAGGGATATTGACTTTTCACTTCTCGAAGGAGAGGATTCTTTGAAGTTTGTCCCCGCTGTTGAGGGTCAAGGATGGTCTCTAAATGAATGGTCAAATTACGGATAAGATCCACATCCACGCTCAGACTCGGATGGAGAGAGAGTGAAGCCTGAGCGAGAATTTGATCAATGGTTTTTCGAATGGATGAATCGCTCTCGGCTTTGATATTCGTACTGGAGCGATCTGATGCCGGGCGCAGAGGGTTGGGTTCGGGTATTTGCAGAGCTATCCAGGCGATCTCCGTCTCGGGTAATTGGATACCGAATTGTCCCTGGACTCGAGCGCCAATTTTTTTCGCTTCAGATAGTCGTTGCGCCGGGTAAGGATGTTTTGATATTTCCGGAAACGTGCTGATACTTTTTCCGATCCGGTTTCGATATATCGCAATAGCCAGATAAATAAAGAATTTTATATAGACCTGGTCGGATAGTGTCCCTTCAAATTCATGTTCGATAGGCGAGATCAAATTTCTAATGAGCGGGATATCAAGCCGCATCCAGACTTTTAGAAGGGCTTCCTCCAGACCGATTTTCGTGCGATAAGAAATATCTACGACGGTTTTTATCCCCTGGAAGAGCGCCAGAAGCCGGGCATCTCCGGCACTTTCTTGTAGTAGGCTAATGACTGCTTCACGCCAATCGCGCTCGTCTCCGGCGATCATGCAACCATAATTTGGCCGGCGGATCAGTTCAAGTTGGTAATCTCGGAGCCGTTTTTTAGCTAAATCCATGACCCCGAGGGTAGTGGTCCGCGACAGATTGAGGGTTTGTTGTAATTGTTTGATCTGTGGGGGTTTATCTGTGAAAAACAGGGTTAACAATAAGACATAAAGACGCTCTGAGGGTGATAACCAGGGCAGGGGTTGATTATATTCTCGTATCATCCGGCCAAGGTTTCTTCTCGCTTCCCCCGATCCTACTAATGAAAACCCTTCCCCTGGAACTTTCCTCAGGATGATCTGCCCATCTCGCAGCCATTGCTCGGCAGGCGCCAGGCTGCTTCGAACCATCCTGCTAGAAATATTTATTTGTCTGGCGATATCCACTGCAGCGAGAGGTTGTTCGGATGCTGCCAGCAGGCTGAGAATATCCAGACAACGCGAATTCAGGCGAAAGGTCAAGACCTGCCCTCAATTCTTTAGTATAGCTGAGACTTCATCTGGCACTCCTGGCTTATCCGACGCTGAAAGCGGTCAGAATCTGATCTAAATGAAGTTCATGCCTTGGTGATGATTGACAACCGCGTCATTGCCGATCCAGTTTAAAGCAGGCATAACATTGCTATTCTACCATTAGGTAACTCATTGGGCTTTAATCTGCCTAGATGCTCGCCAACATTCTTCAATGAGCGTAGTTATTTCTTTTTCTGTATTTTCTTCAGGTGGCAATCTCTTACAATATTGATGATTGGCATAATCTTTCCATTCAGCAACCGAGCTTAATTAGGTTCTTGGATTCAAGTTACAAGTGCAACAGATGATAGCTCAGAGAATACCTCAAAAGGTGTTCTAAAAGCAAGGATTTTACGAGGGCGATTGTTGAGACGGTGCATGGCGAATGTGATCTGATCGTCCGTGACGGTCTTGAAGCTCTGCACCTTTGGGAAGTATTGGCGCAGCAACCCATTCATGTTTTCATTGGCTCCGCG
>Ga0315285_10004300_pt1 | contig 14778 bp, 12 predicted proteins | sample YL17G09_36_MG_FD_203698 | JGI IMG/M metagenome (GOLD analysis project Ga0315285, IMG submission 203698) | Sediment microbial communities from Yellowstone Lake, YNP, Wyoming, USA - YL17G09_36 | ecosystem: Environmental > Aquatic > Freshwater > Lake > Sediment | place: USA: Wyoming | collected...
GAAACCACTATATCGTAGAATTTAAATCCCTCTATTATCCTGATATAATTTAGGCTGCTCGCCAGGAGCCTGTCAGGCATACTTAATCTTTTAGAATTTAAATCCCTTACTGAGCCGGAATTCACTCCTATACGCAAAGGAATCCTCGCCTGTTTTAAGGCACTGACTATTTCCTTGATCTCTTTCCTCTTATAGATGTTGCCGGGGTTCAATCTGACCTTATCCGCACCGCTATCTATCGCTGCTATAGCCAGACGCCAGTCGAAATGTATATCTGCGACTATCGGAAGATTTACCTTATTTTTAATCTGTCTTATGGCTTTGGCATCCCGCTCATCCCTTATCGCTAAACGAACGATCTCGCAACCAATTCCCTCTAATTCTTTTATCTCTTTAATTGTTTTTTCTATCTCAGCGGTTCTGGTCTTCGCCATAGACTGTACGGCAATCGGGTTGTTGCCGCCGATAAGACAGTTGCCAATTTTTATTACCTTCGTTTTGTGTCTGGCTATCCGCATATCTATTTTAAGAACCTCTGTATCTTATCCCCGAAAACTCTTAAGATGTCATTATAAGTTATAAATATGGCTAAAGACACAAGTACTGTGATTCCTACCTGTGTGATAATCCGCTCGGTCTTAAGGCTTAAATATCTGCCTCTTATTTTCTCAATGCCCAATAAGAGGATGTGCCCGCCGTCTAATACTGGCAAAGGCAGGAGATTAAAAATAGTCAGGCTTATGCTTAACACTGCTATTAGATGTAATAACGCAATTACACCCATGCTTGCTACCTGGGAAGTTATAAAGAATATGCCTAAGGGACCGGTTACTGAATCACGCACAGATAACTCTCCTGTAATCATACTCCATAGGCTCCTATAGGTTATAAATGTCAGGCCCAGGGTTCTCTTTATCCCCAAGAAAAATGATTGCAGGATGCCGTGCCTGACTTTTACGACCTCGCCAGCAGGGCTGATACCCAATAATCCCACAGTACGCTTGCGACCTAATTTGTCCGCTAATTTTTTTTCTTTTATCTGAACCTCTACTGCAAACTCTTTATTATCCCGTAAGAAAGCAAGCCTAACCTTTGCGGGTGCCTTTTTGCCCTGAACCATCTTCTGTAAATCTTCCCAAAATTCTACTTTCTTGCCATCCACGGCTGTTATCTTATCACCGAGTTGTATCCCCGCTTCCTTTGCTCCATAACCATCAAGCAGACCACCCACCTTGGTGGTCAGCATAGGGTAACCCCAAAATAATACCAGCCAGAAACAGAAAAACCCTAATATATAATTTAGGAGAGGACCGGTGAAGATTATCCAGAAACGCTTTCCCGGTGGCTTAGAAAAATATTCGTCGGGCTCACCCTTATATTCTTCTAAATTGTCGCCGGCTAGTTTTACGTATCCGCCCAGCGGTATTGCACTGATGCAATATTGCGTACCATTTTTCTCCTTCTCTAATAATCGCGGTCCGAAACCCAAAGAGAACTTTTCGATCCTGACACCTATTTTCTTAGCTACGATAAAATGCCCGAACTCATGGGCAATTATTATTATGCTTAAAATAAAAAGGAAGATAAGAAAAGAAATCATATAATCAATTTAATTTAGCGATAACCCGATAAGCCTCTTTTTTTGCCCAGGCATCTGCACCCAGCACATCGGACAAAGAGGGGCCCTTTATGTTATTGTTCCTGTTTAAAACCTTTTCAATAACTCTGGGTATAGAGAAAAAACTCAACCTGCCTTTTAAAAACTCAGCGACACTGACTTCGTTAGCGGCATTGAGTACGCAAGGCATAGTCCCTAATTCCCGGGCTGCCTGATAAGCTAATCCAAGACAGGGGAATCTCTTGAAATCCGGCTCTGTAAAACTTAACCTTCCTAATTTGTGGAAGTCTATCCCAGCAAGGCTGTTTGGTAGCCTTTCGGGATAGGAAAGTGCATATTGTATGGGTATGCGCATATCCGTAACTGATAACTGCGCTAAAATCACTCCATCTATAAATTCAACCATAGAGTGGATTATCGCCTGAGGGTGTATCACGATTTTTATTTTCTCGCTCGGTACATTAAATAAAAACATTGCCTCTAAAACCTCTAAACCCTTATTCATTAATGTCGCTGAATCAACTGAGATTTTCTTACCCATCTTCCATCTGGGGTGCCTTAATACTCGACTGATAGAGACATGCTTAAGGGATTTCTTCTCGCTTCGTCTAAAAGGACCGCCGGAGGCAGTCAGATGGATATTCTTCAATTTAGTTTTGTCCTCTCCGTCCAGACACTGCCAGATTGCTGATTGTTCGCTATCGATGGGTATTATCTTTATTCTCTGCCTATCTGCCTCACGCATTATTATAGGTCCTGCCATAACCAATGCCTCTTTATTGGCGAGGGCGATATCCTTGTTGCTCTCTATCGCTTTTAATAGGGGCAAGAGCGCACAGGAGCCGCTTATCGCTAATACGACTTTGTCTACCCTTTTCTCCTGAACCAGCGCCTCTAGACCATCTTCCCCAACAAAGAATTTAATATTGGACCGCAACCTGGCTTTTAGCCTTTTACTTGCCGCTATATCAGTGACGCAGACAAATAACGGATGAAATTCTTTTATCTGTCTATCTAAAAGTTCAATATTAGAATTCGTGCTTAAACCCGCAACCCTAAATTTGTCAGGAAAATTTCTGATTACATCCAGGGTACTCTGTCCTATTGAACCCGTGGAGCCCAAGATGGCAATGTGTTTCATCTTAAAACAACACTGATATAAAAATAAAATACCGGTGCAGTAAAGAGCAGGCTGTCAATCGCATCCAGGATACCGCCTAAACCCGGAAATATACTGCCGGAATCCTTTACCTGACAATCGCGCTTCATCAGGGACTCAGACAAATCTCCCAGCTGGCCTAACACACTTAGAAAGATACCCATAGAGATAAGATGCAAATAGGTGAAATTTATAAATAGCTTACTTGCTAATGCACCCAATATGCTAAACAGCAATCCTCCCATAGCCCCTTCCACAGATTTTTTGGGGCTGATGCGCGGCATAAGGGGAGTTTTTCCAAAACGCGAACCTACTAAATATGCCCCTATGTCTCCTAATTTTGTAATTAGCAACACTGTGCCCAAGAGGCCTATGCCATTGGGAAGGTATCTTATTTTAATCAAGAAGCTGAAGAACCAGGAGACATAAAGTATGCCGAATATGGTGGTTGAGATATCCACAATAACACCGTAATTATTTCTCCGCCTGAATTGCATCAGGATTAAAAATAAAAGAACTAAGACAATAAAGAGGAGTTCCCAACTTTTGGTGGGTTCAAAACGAAATACTATAGAAAGAGGGATTATAGTACCCATACCGATGCCGAAATATTTATATATCTTTATACCCTTATTCTCGACCATTGTAAAAAACTCATATAACCCCAAGATGATAAAGGCGGTGACCAATAAACCACATAGCCAGTCGACAAACAGGGACGCTACCACAACAGTGATAATTATAGTTGAGCTAATTGTCCTTTTTACTAGCATCTATACCGCCCAATCTCCTTTCCCTCTTCTGATACTCCTCAATCGCTTCTTTAAGATCCGCCCCCCTAAAATCCGGCCAATACTTTTTAGGAAAATACAACTCTGCGTAAGAAAGCTGCCAGAGCAGGAAGTTACTTATGCGCATCTCACCGCTGGTACGGATTAAGAGATCCGGGTCAGGTAGGCCTGCAGTATAAAAATAGCGGCTGAATCTATCCGTATCCAGGTCCTCTATCTTAGCCTCACCGCGTATTACCGCGCTGGAAAATTTCTTTGCCGCAGCCACTATCTCTTGTCTTGAGCCGTAATTTAAAGCCAAGACTACAACCAGGCCGGTATTATTTTGCGTCTTAAGTTCGCCTTCCTTTATTTTCTTTTGCAGATATTCTGGGATCGGATCGCCGCCACCGATAACCATAAATTTTACGTTGTCGTTATCCATCTTTTTTATTTCACGGTCCAAGAAATTACCTAAATACCGCATCAGCATATTTACTTCCCTTTTTGGCCTATTCCAGTTCTCTGTAGAAAAGGCGAAAAATGTCACTACCTTAATGCCTAACTCACGGGCAACCCTTACAATCTCACGCACCCTTTCGATACCTTCACGGTGGCCGGCGGTACGGGGTAACCTCTTCTCTTTTGCCCAGCGGCCATTGCCGTCCATGATTATGGCAATGTGCTTGGGTATATTGTCTTTATCTAACATATTAATATCAAATGTCAAAGCACAAATTAAATCTCAAATACCAAATAAGCTCCAATGACCTAAATCCCAATGACCAAAACAGAAAATAGTTTAGAATTTAGAAATTGGAATTTAGAATTTATTTGGAATTTGGTGCTTTGTCATCTGGATTTTACTTATGTACTCTGTAATCTATCCCAGGAAATATATTGTCCTTGTATTCGATGTCAGCTAGCCAATCTTCGTCAATGGAGTTGGCTTTTATGTCTTCATATAGCCGCGTAAATCTTAAAAGATGGTCTTTGGTGCGCCTGACCGCATAACTGGTATGGGTACCGGTAGCCATAATAAAAGCCCAATCAGAACTCTGTGCCAGCAGTAATTCGCGTAATGCCTGATTCAATGCCCTTTTTAATAAACCGTCTGCATTAGGAAAATTTTTTGCTAATTCGGCCATTCTTTCTGATGCGGAATGCAGATGCCTGTAAATCCAATCATTGGGCCCCTGCAACCACATCTCGCTATATCCCTTCCAACCCCAGCTGGAGAGCGATGGCGTAATTACCTGGTTGCGCGGATTCTCTGCCAAATATTCTGATGCTGTAATCAGGCGCATCTGGTCCTGATCAAAAGCAATCTTTCTGATCAGAAAATCCAGCCACATCGGTCCTTCATACCACCAATGACCGAATAATTCAGCATCGTAAGGGGAAACTATGATGGGTTTCTTCTGCATAAAATCATAAAGATACTCTATCTGCTTCTGGCGGTTAAACATAAAATTACCCGCATGTTCCGCTGCCTTATCTTGCGCCCAAGCGGGGATATAGGGTTCTTTATTATCTGAGCCGGTGATACGGTAATATTTTATTCCCGTATTTATCCTTACGCCGTCAGGATGAATGTACGGTCTTATATAATCGTATTCCAGGTCAAAACCGATATCGCGGTAAAATTCGCGATAATTATAATCACCGGGATAACCCTCAATCGAAGACCAAACCTGTTTGGAAGATTCTAAATCTCTGGAAAAACAGGCAACACCAGTCCCTTTGCAGTAAACCGGCGCAAATACGCCGTATTTAGGCCGCGGGGTTCCGTGCAGAACTCCGTGGGAATCGGAAAAGAAATAGCGTATCCCTGCCTCTTTTAAAATCGCATCCTGTCCGGGCTGATATCCGCATTCCGGAAGCCATATTCCCTTTGGCTTCCTGCCAAAAACACTTTCATAGTGACTTGCTGCCACCTTGACCTGGGCCCTGACCGATTCCCTGCATACTTCCATGAGGGGAAGATAACCGTGAGTGGCTGCGCAAGTAACAATTTCTAATTTTCCCGCATCCTGAAAATTCTTAAAGGCAGAAACCAGATTACGTTTATATCTCTCGAAGGTATCGCGTGCCTGACAGAATTGATTTAAATACATTATCGCCAGGCTCTGAAAATTGGGCTGCCAGCTTGTCCTCTCTATCTCTCTATGCGCTAATTCAATAAGTCTATTTATATGTTTTAGATAGCGTTCCTGAAGCAAAGGGTCGGCGAGCATGGAAATGAGCGTCGGGCTTAAAGTCATGGTGATGCGAAAATCTATCTTATCATCCAGTAATCTTTCAAAGACGAGGATAAGAGGAATGTATGTCTCTGTTATCCCCTCATAAAGCCAGTCTTCCTCCAGAAAATCTTCATGCTCGGGATGTCGTACAAAAGGAAGGTGACCGTGTAAAACTAAACAAAGATATCCTTTATTCATATTAAATGAGCACATAACTTACGAACACTAAAGTGTGAGTAGGTTATTGTGCGAGATCCTTCACTTCGTTTCAGAATCGTCCAATCGAGTCCTAGAGCGAAGCGAAGGACGAATTAACCCCCACACCCAGAAAAAATTTAATGGTCTATTATCACTGGGTGTGGGGTAAGTTCGGACACATAAGTTATGTCGCATTCGTTTAATAGCGAGCTCCATAACTTATGTCCTCACTTATTTGGTTTCTCTGGTTACTATTGGGGTAATGGTACGTTCCTCAACTTTATCGGAAGATACAGCCTTAACGGGTATAACTTGCTTACTGTCGGCAAGAGCGAAACGTAAAGTAAAGGTTCCATCCTGCCTTAAGTTTATCGGCTTGCCCTGGACAGTTACTTTCGCATCTGGCTCTGTGGCGCCATAGACGATTAATTCGCAATCCACCCACAACCAGAATTGCCTCTGCCGGGGTATTTTTTTGACGGGGCTGGCCATAGAGGCAATCCCCGGAGAAGCCAGAGCCCCTGAGAAGAGTACTCTCTTTACCCTCTCCTGCCAGGCCTTGCCTACCGGTGAACTTTGTCCCAATCCAAAACCCATACCATAGAGACGGGCAAACATATCGTCAGGGATCATCCACTCTTCATCCGTAATCCAGGAAGGACCTTCAATGGGAGTAGTTATTGTATTCGAACGTATTACAGTGATGAACCTGCCATCAGGTAACAGAAGTCCTAGGTCTACACACCAGGACCTGCCGGCCCCTGCAGTCTCGATATACCAGTTGTTAGCCTCTTCATTTATTTGAATATCAAAAAATCTATGGGCATTACTGCCATTGAATATAATCTGACTTACATCATAAACGCGCAGCATCCGCTTTGCTCTATAAAATCCATCCCCCAATTCACCCTTTAACCTCTCCAAAGTAGCCTGCCTTATCTCCCAGTAAGCATGTACCCACCAGGGGTCACGGACCTGTAATATAATCTTGTCCTGATCGTATTGATAAGGTAAATCTTGCGGCATTATTCTACGTACCCGCAGCGGTTCCGGATGAGAAAACTTTGACTTCTCAATTACCATTTCCTGGGCGCCAGGAATTTCTTTTTGAGAAGTTTTTCTAGCTATTTTCGTTTCCCTCTTTGTCCTTATCCCTTTCTGCAGTATCTTTTTCAATCCCTCTTTTATCTTACGTAATATCGCCACAAAAACCACCCCCTTCAATAAAAAAGGGGATACTTATCCCCTCTTAAGAACTTAAGTCTGTTCTTTTTTATCCCCCTTTTATTTCATTTCTTAGCCTTTGCTGCCTTGCTAGCTACCAATGCTTCTTTGAGGTCCTCTTCCAGGGCTTCTTTGAGTTTAGTGACCTTTTGTAATTCTTCTTTTAGGCTTTGATTGACTAATTGCTCCTGCACTAATGCCTTTTTCGTTGCCTGATGCGCGGCCTTTTCCTCTTCCAATTCTTTTGCTGCTGTATTTAATTTCTCTTCCACTGTTGTTCTCTCTTGGGAGAACTTAGTCATCTTTTCTTCTAAATCCAGCCTCATCGCCATTTCTTTATCGCGGCTAGCTTTCTGACGATAGGCATTACTACAAGAGCTCACTGTTCCGATAAAAAAGATTGTGCTTAATATCGCCAATATTAGGATAATCCTTGTCTTCAAAGACTCTTCCATAGCCTCTTCAACCTTCCTTATTATTTAAGATTTTCCTGAGTTTCCTTAAGAGCCGGCTCTTCTGTCTGGCCTTTCGCCTGTTTAACCTTTGTAACTTTAGGTAAGATTACAATTTCTACTCTGCGGTTTAACTGCCTGCCGCTTTTTGTATTATTAGAGGTAACGGGGCGATATTCTCCATAACCAATCGCTGATAAACGCCTAGGCGAAATTCCTCTTTCGTTAACCAGATAATGCAGTACGCTTAAGGCGCGCGCTGATGAGAGTTCCCAATTAGATTTCCACCCAGAATGTCTGATGGGCTGATCATCCGTATGGCCTTCTATGCCTACGTTAAACTTAGGTACGTTCTCTTTTAAGACCAGCGCGACCTTATTCAGTACTGCATGTCCCTCTGACCTTATATTGGCCTTACCAGAATCGAATAAAAGATCACCAACCACAGTAATAACTAAACCCTTTTCCAGCATCTCTAATTTTACCTGTTGATCTTGGATTTCTGTGCTCAACCTGTCTTCGAGAAGCCTCTTTGTCTGGCTTAATTCATCTAACTGTGCAGATAAGTCCTCAATCTTCTGTAGGTCCGAACGCCTCCCTTTCTGAAAAATAAAGGTACACCCTGTTAACGCTATACTTACAGAAATTATAAATACCGCTTTAAATATTTTCCTTCTCATAGCAACCTCTCCTTTTCTAAAGTTTTAATATAACATACACGCCAAGTCTAGTCAAGACTTTTATAGCCTCTATTTTATAAAGATAGTTTCTCCTCTTGCGGACCCCACTGATACCATTGAGATCCGGGTTCCAAGAATATCCTGAAGCATATTTAGATACGCCTTGGCATTGCGAGGCAAATCTTGATAACGCCTTGGCTTATTTATTGTTTTATCCCAACCTGAAACTTCTTTATATACTGGCTTTGCCTTTTTTAAGACCTCCAGGTCATAAGGGAATTCGCGGAATATCTTACCTTTATATTTATAAGCCGTGCATATTTTTATGGACTTCAAGCCATCCAGGATATCCATCTTCATTATTGCTAATTCTGAAATACCATTTAATAAAACCGCCTCTTTTACCATTACACTGTCAAACCAACCGCATCTGCGCGGTCTTCCTGTTGTCGCGCCGAATTCATTGCCTTTATCCCGCATAAATTTACCAAAAAGCGGCGGAAACTCTGTGGGGAAAGGACCTTCTCCGACTCTTGTGGTATAGGCCTTGGCCACGCCTACAATCTTATCTATCTTGACGGGAGACACACCTGTACCTATACAGGCACCGCCGCTAGTTGCCGAAGATGAAGTAACAAAAGGGTAGGTCCCGAAATCAATATCCAAAAACGTACCCTGCGCGCCTTCGAAGAGAATATCTTTTTTATTTTTAATCGCATTATTTAATAAGAGGGCAGTGTTACAGACGTACCGAGAAAAGAGTCTGCCATAATTTAAGTATTCTCTGTAAATCGAACCGAAATCAAACCCGGCGTGATGATAGACCTTTTTAAAGATTTCATTCTTTTCTTTTAAATTATCCTTTAGTTTATCTCTAAAGACTTTGGGATTCAGAAGGTCGATCATTCTGATACCGCAGCGACTGATTTTATCTACATAACTTGGACCGATGCCCCTGCCGGTTGTCCCTATCTTATGCGTCCTTTTTGTTTCTCGCAGTTGATCCAAAATTTTGTGATACGGTAAGATGACGTGGGCGAGTGAGGAAATCTTAAGACGATTATCAATATAAATGCCTTCCTTTTTCAAATCTTCTATTTCCTGAAGGAGCACAGCCGGGTCGACTACCACGCCATTGCCGATACAGCAGATCTTGCCTTTATGCAAGATACCCGATGGGATAAGATGGAAGATAAATTCCTTATCCCCTACCACCACTGTATGGCCGGCATTATTGCCGCCCTGATAACGCACAATATAATCTACTCTTTGGGCTAGGATATCAATTATCTTGCCCTTGCCCTCGTCACCCCACTGTGTGCCTACTATTACTATATTCATTTTAAGGACTCATGGTAAAGATTTTACGCGCGATATCCGGATATTTGGCGATAAATTTCAGTTCCTCATCGACTAACGGTTTCTGATTATGCACATTGGCGTACCTGACTAATTCCAGGACTTCGGTGGCCTCTGCATCGTCACGAAAAGCGACTTCTAGTTTCTCATAGACATTTCTAAAGCCCCTAATCCCCGAGTACTCACCGGCGGTAATCTTGCGTCCGGTCTCGATTATCTCGGGTTCCCCGCGGCCCAATTCTTCATAATCGTAGAGTTCATAGTTACGCCTGTCTTTTAAAGCACCGTCAGCGTGAATACCTGATTCATGCGCAAAGGCATTTGCACCTACACCCGGTTGATTTATAGGTATGGGAACCCCAAAGGCATAAGAGGCATACTTACAAAGTTTCCAGGCCATCTTGAGATTTATCCTTTCGTCAAGATGATAACCCTGCATGCCACTGCCGTATTTGATGGCTAAAATTACAGAAACCAGGTCTGCATTACCTGCGCGTTCGCCCATCCCATTGACACAGGTATTTATATAGGCATCGCAGCCAATGTCGCAGGCAGCCTTGGCTCCGGAGAGAGAATTTGCCACTACCAGGCCCAAATCATTATGACAGTGAATCTCTATGGGTATCGCGACTGCTTCAGCCAAAAGCTTTATCCTTTCATAAATTGTAAAGGGTGTATCAAAACCTAAGGTATCGCAATAACGGATCCTGTCTGCGCCCGCCTCTTTCGCTGCTTGTGCGAATTCAATCAGATATTCCATCCTTGTACGCGAGGCATCCTCTGCATTCACGCCGATAGATTCTGCCCCTAGCTTTAGCGCCTCCTTGACTGCCTCTACCATCTCTTTTATCACCGAAGCATGGTCGAGTTTGCCTTTAAATTTATGCATAATCATCTGATCAGAGGTTGAGATAGATAAGTTCAGGTTCTTTATCTGCGGCACTAGCTTGAATGCAGTCTTTACATCATCTTTGGTCGCCCTTAACCATCCTCCTAATCTTATCGGGAAAAGCGCCTTTTTCTTTACCAATTCCAGATTAGCATTAAGGTAATCCGTCTCATGGTGCGTAATCGGGAAACCGAATTCTGACTGGAAGACGCCTAACTCGTTTAGATAGAGATTTATCATCGTCTTCTGCAATTTAGAAAGACAGATTCGGGAGGTCTGTACTCCGTCGCGATTAGTAACATCGATAATATAAATTTTGGGTTCTGCCATATCCTGCTCCTCTTTTTATCTCTTGAAGATTTTCTTAAAATCTTCTCTTTTCGGCGCCCCTTGCGTAGTAAATATCTGTTGGTTCTCTAAAAGATAGGTGGGTCCGAACATAACCTGTAACTCTTTGTTTAGCCTTATATTTTCTTTTAAAAGCGAGCTGCCTTCGTTTCCTTTAGCACATACCCTGATTTTGTTTGCGTCTAAATCTCCCAGGCAATTCTCCCACCAGGAACTATCTTTATTTTTTGTCCTGCAGCTTATATAGTCCCAAAAATATTTCTGGTAATATTTCTCTACGCATAAGGCGCGCGAATATTCTTCAATCTCGAAGTTACCCCCGGGGGCATCGAAGCCCTTATCAGTTTCTATGGCTAAAAAATGTACTATGGGATTGAATTCTTCTATCGCATCTAACAATCCCGGAGTATTTTTATCAAATAAACTTATAAACAAATCTATTTTACCATTTTGCCTTTGGCGGTTGATAAAATAAGAGACGCCTGTAACATTGAGCCTTAACATATAAAAATTACCTTTTAAATCCAGGTTCGCTTTCAGGCTGTTAAAATTTTTTTCTTTCTCTATCTCTTTATCCAAAAGATATGCAGGTAAACCGGATATAGCAAAATCCCTGATCATGTTATTCGCTTTTTCATCCGGATAATACAAATAAGAAACAACCAGGCCCGGGAACTGTTTCTTTAAAAAATTAACCACTGTTGTCGGATCGCAGATACTGCAGTCGCGGGGTGTAATAATTAAAAGATTAATCTTATCGGCCTCTTTAAATAAACAGCTGGCATTAATACTGCCGGCATTCTTGCAGACGCCATAAAAACCCTCTTTCTTGCAGTTATTATCCGAAAAACAGCGCGGCAATATTGAAAGGATAGCGGGGTCATCGGAAATTTTATCCGAGAGGCGCAACTCCTCTACTTTATAACTTATCACCCTGTTACCCTCGACATTAAAAGAGGCCTTACCTAACCTGCGGCCCTCCCAAGAGGGTCTTAAGACCAAGGTCTCATTTATCTTGCTAAAAGGCTCCTCCTTACCCACGCCGCGTCCACCGATAAGGACATCTATGCCTTTGATGCTATTTATTAAATCTAAATCCGCACTTCCACCCAGGTGGCTTAAGAGCACAATAATATTGACCCCATTTTTTCTCAAAATAGCTACTGTCTCAGCCACTGCAGTCTTTGGTTCGGTAAATTCAAGGCCTCCTGCCTTCTGTGCAGCTGAAGGGTTAGTTACGCCGATGATGCCGACCTTAACACCTCGGACTTCTTTTATAAGATAGGGCAAAACCTTGTCGCTTTGCATATTGGACGATAAAAAGGTCAAATGTGTCTTATTAATATTCTCTTGAAGAAATTCTCTGCCAAAATTAAACTCATCCTCTCCTAATGTCACGGCATCATATTGCATTAATTCCATTGCCTTGAGATTCACCATGCTACGCTGCTTATCGAGTTCGGTATTCTCTGTATATTCATCCATTAAACCTCCGGCGAAGAAACTGCCGGAATCTAAAACCAAGGCATCGGGATAATCCTTCTTCAGCTGCTTAAGCAAAGTAGCCCTTCGCGCAATACCCCCATCAGGCTCTACGGGACAGCTGCAGGGATAAAGCATGGCGTGGGTATCTCCGCTATAGAGTATGGTGACTTCCTTAGCAAAGGCAGAGTTATGGGAAAGTAAAAAGTAAAAAGGTAAAAGGTATAAGTATAAGTTAAAAGTCAAAAGTTTATAATTTTTAATTGCACTTTTGCCTTTTGACTTTTGCCTTTTGACTTTTGCCTTTTGACTCTGCATCATACTCTTATTATCTTCACTGCCAGGATATTCTCCGTCTTCTTTATCTTATCCAGGATTTCGGCTGATATGGGACTGTCCACATTCAATACACTGATAGCCTTTCCGCCGGGTTTGTCGCGTCCGAAGGTCATCGCCGCAATATTGATATTCTGTTTGCCCATAAGCGTACCTAAATTGCCGATAATGCCAGGCTTATCCCAATTTTGTATAAAGACCATTTCGCCTACAGGAGACAATTCCACGTAATACTCATCGATCTTTACGATGCGCGGCTGCTTATTGGAAGAAAGCGTGCCGGTTATCCTCTTAGTCTCTTTATCGGTCTTTATCTCTAGTTGCACGGCGTTTACAAATTCTTCCTCTTTAGAGGATTTTGCTTCTTTGATCTTTATTCCCCTTTCCTTGGCAAGACTGGTGGCGTTAATAAAGTTTACTGTTTCTTTTAATATCGGCGAAAGTATCCCTTTTGCCAGCGCCATGGTCAGGGGGCTTAAATCGTGCTTTGTGATTTCTCCAGTATAATTTATGTTTAACTCCAGGTATCTTCCTTCCGCTAATTGAGCTGAGAATATCCCTAATTTTTCTGAAAGATTTATATATGGGTCTAAAATTTTACAGACCTCTGCTTCCAAGCAGGGATAATTTGCAGCGTTGCGTATACCTCTACCCAAGAGTGCATCGCGCACAATTTCTGCTACCTCAATTGCTACGTTAACCTGCGCCTCTTCCGTGGAAGCGCCTAAATGCGGTGTGGTAACAACGTTATCTAATTTTAACAGTTCGCTATCCGGAGGCAGAGGCTCTTTCTCAAAAACATCTATTGCCGCTCCACTCAACTTTCCTTCCTTAAGTGCATTGATGAGGGCTGCCTCATCGATAATACCTCCTCTAGCACAGTTAATAACTCTGGCGCCCTTTTTCATAATGGCGAATTCTTTCTCTGAAATCATGTGCTGCGTCTCTTCAGTCAGGGGCGTGTGCACAGTGATGTAATCAGAACGCTGGAGTAATTCTTTTAATTCCATTATCTCGATACCCAGACTCTCTGCAACTTCACGGGATAAGAATGGGTCATATGCCAAGATCTTCATTCCGAAAGAACCAGCCCTCTTTGCCACCTCACGTCCTATCCTGCCCAAGCCCACGATACCCAGTACCTTATTATAAAGCTCGACCCCCATGAATTTAGAACGCTTCCATTCACCCTTCTTGGTTGAGGCATTTGCCTGGGCTATGTTTCTGGAAAGCGCCAGAATCATGCTCATGGTATGCTCTGCAGTGGAAATAGTGTTGCCTCCGGGGGTATTCATGACAATTATGCCTTTCTGGGTCGCCGCCTCTAAATCCACATTATCCAATCCCACCCCTGCACGGCCAATTACTTTTAATTTTTCTGCTGCACTGATTATACCCATAGTTAAATTGGTTGCGCTTCTTACCACAATGGCATCGTAATCTTTAATGATCTCTTTTAGGGCTTCTGGTTTTAACTCGGTCTTAACATCGACCTCGAAATCCTTGACATCTTTTAATATTTTAAGACCCTCCTCAGATAATGGATCACTGACTAGTATTTTTATCATTCTTCGCTCCTTATTTCAGAAATACTTCTTCTGCCGCTTTTACGCCCGCACCCAAATTAAACTTATATCCCATCTGGGTCAAAACTTTCTCCAGGCAAGAAATACATGCGATGATATCGAATTCTTCAATATATCCCATATGCGCTATCCTGAAGACCTTGCCTTTTAATTCTGACTGTCCGCCGGCAATAGTTATGCCATAAGTATCACGCATGGTCTTGACCAATTTCTCGCCATCTATTCCCGCAGGTACCTTTACCGCAGTAACTACATCTGAGGCAGCAGTCGGCGCAAATAATTCTAACCCTAAGGCCTTCACTGCTGTCCTCGTCGCGTCTGCCATCTTTCTGTGGCGGGAGAACACCTTTTCCAAACCATCCTCTTTTATCATCTTTAAGGCCTCACAAAGGGCAATAATTAAGGTTATAGCTGGAGTAAAAGGCGTATCAGTC
>Ga0315285_10004302_pt1 | contig 14775 bp, 7 predicted proteins | sample YL17G09_36_MG_FD_203698 | JGI IMG/M metagenome (GOLD analysis project Ga0315285, IMG submission 203698) | Sediment microbial communities from Yellowstone Lake, YNP, Wyoming, USA - YL17G09_36 | ecosystem: Environmental > Aquatic > Freshwater > Lake > Sediment | place: USA: Wyoming | collected...
GACCCCCTGTGAAGTTCTCACTTGATTTATCAAGGTCAACGCATTGTCGCTCGACAAACCGCGCACTGCCAGTTCTGCTCTCATCAGGTTGTTCTCTTGCCAGTCCATCAATTCTATCGGAGTAACGGTAGTTCCCGTTTGCACATATTTTATCTCACTATAGAATACCCAACCGCCGGTACCTGTCTTCTTCTTGATCTTTATTCTTGCAGCCTCAGTCGAATCAGCTGCAACATAGGCGTTGAAGCGCGGGTCAACCATCAGCTGGTCTCGTAACTCGCCTGCCCCACCCCTATACTCATTGTCGTTTACAAGGTCGTACTTGGCGAGCCAAGGCGCATCCGGACTTACAAGTCCCTTGGCAGCACATGCTGCGGCATTGGTGTGATTCCCGATGAAAAGATACAACCTTGCCATAAGAGAATTCACAAGCCGTATCCGATAGGCATTGGTGGTGTACTTCAGCGACTCGTTCCATCTATCGAGAGCAGTCTGATAGAGCCTCGCAGATGGTACAAAACGACCAAGGTTGATCGGCGAGCCACCCTCCGTCGGGCCTCTGCCATAGTACGTGGCGATCAAGTAGTGAGCGTATGCACTGTTGAAGTAACCACAAAATAAAGCGCTGTCTTTGAGAGTTGCACGTGTAAGTGCAATGTTGTTAAGGACTCTATAAAGAAGCGTATCGGCCAGGACTCGCAACTCATGCGAATTGTCAAATGGTTGCGCATTCTCATCTCTGTAGTCTAGCGGATCACCAGCATCTAGCATCTGATAGCCAGGATAGGTTGACATTGGATTTCGCGTATCAAAGATGAGTTGATCAGACAGACCGTCGGCGCCCATGAACAAATCGTCTACCGTCCAAGCTACTTGATTGTCTATGCCCACTATGAGCGCGGGGACGCTTGTCTCGGTGTTAAGCGCTTCGCTCACGAGCCTGTCGTTGTACGGTTCTATGTTGGAAACATAGTCTTCGCAGGCAAACAAGCTCAGAAGGGCGAGGACGCTGAGGAGTATTCCGATATTCGTTTTCATAGTTTGTTCCCCGGGTTTAGAAAGCCAACTTGATCCAGAAGTTGTAGGTTCTGGGCTGCGGAAGCGTAGCCCACTCGGTTCCCGTGTTCTCTATGGTAGACCTATAGTTCGCCTCTGGATCCAGCGGGTACTTTGTCCATTTCGCAACATTCCTCACCGATATGCCAGCCTGCATTCCACTGATATAGCTCCTTGGAATGAAGTCTGATAAGAGGTCGGTGAAATCATAACTCAGGCTTGCCTCACGGAAGTAGAAAAAGTCAGCGTCATAGACAAAGGCCCCATAGTAGCTCGGATTCAACTGTGCGAACTCATTTGCCGCATTGATGTATTCAGGGGTGCCAGGCGTAAGTGGCTGAATACCCTCCTGGACAGGACGCATAGAACCAGTTGGTATTTTGCCGAGTTGCGCCTCAAGCACTAAATAGGGTGCCCACGATCTGGCAAGGCACGATCTTCGGATTGAGTAACTAAAGACCACGTTGTTGAGGCCCCATTCACCCATGGCGTAGAAGTTGAAGTTCTTAAGGAAACGGAAGTTCAGGGTAATGGACCCGCTGTGATCCGGGAACGGATTTCCAAGAGGTACCATTTGCGGCCCCTTTATCCCGGTAATGCCAATTGAGGAATCAACATACACGCCCTTGTATGTGCCGTCTGCATTGAATGTGGCTCCACGTACCTGATATTCGTAAAACTCCCACTTGGGTAGCCCCGGTTTCATCACACTCATTCTCCCCATATTGAGTAGTTCTATGAAACCTAGAGACTTGACCTCGTTCTTCTGGTAGTTCCAGATGAACGACATTGAAAGGTCATAGTTGGCGGTTCGTATCGGATTGACCTGCAGTAACGCTTCGAGTCCTTTGTTTTCTACGGAACCTATGTTGTACGGGAATGTGTAGTCGCCCAATCCCGTCGAAGGAGCATAGGTAGCATTGACGATCGACTTTGTGGCAGTCTGCAGATAGAATGTGAACTCCAGCGAGAACATGTTCAAGAACTCGGTGTCAAATCCCAGCTCATACTCCTTGATTCTCTCAGGCTCAATTGCAGGATTGCCGAGTCCGCTGAAGCTGAGACCGTTCAGACCTGACCCCCCTGGATAGCTCCCATATGTCAACGGCACTCCATCGTCAACGTTTGGCAATTGACCGGATTCGCCGTAGCTGGCCCGGAGCTTCAGCAAACCTATTTCGGGCGGCAGGATACCGAACTTATCCAGACGAACGGCAGCACTGGCGTGCGGGTACGTAATCGCTGGACTTTTAGCGCCAATAGCACTCGAGTAGTCTTTTCTCACCCCGATTGTCCAAAAATACCTATCATCGTAAGAAAATGGCACGTCTGCGTAAATCCCAGCCTCTCTTCTGCTTGTGCGAGAGTCCCGCTTCGCAAGAACGTCCGTCGCTGAACCGATAATATCCATCACCTCGTTGCCAAAGTTCCGAACCTCTATTGCAAACCATGTGGTTTTTCTATCAACGATCTGGGTTCCGACGACTGTGCTGAACTCCAACCTGTCCATCAACACGTCTTTGAAAGAGTAGCGAGCGTTGAGATCGTACGTCTTCTGAAGCGATTCTCGTTTCTCCATCTGTTTCGTCCCCGTCGTGGTGGCATATTTATAGCCGTAAGGATAGAGTACAGTCTCGTCGTACAGCGAGTACTGAACGCCTCCGCCGGCATTCAGCTCCAGATTGGTCAAAGGCCTCCAGGTCACGGAAGCTGAACTAACAAGCGCGTTCTGATTGGAGATATCATTCAGCTTTGCGAGCGCTTCTCTCGAGCAGTTAGCGAACGCAGGGTAGTAGCACAGGGCATTCAAGCCATATCCGTAAACGGCGTCATCGCCGAAAGGACGACTGAGCTTGTACCACGTGTATGAAGTATTGAACTTCAGACTGAACTGATCGGAAGGAATCGCATCGAAGCTCGCTTTCAACGAGTTTCTGTCAATGTAGTTCTGGGCCGGTATGAGTCCCGCATCATAGCGGTTACTGTAGGAAGCGAAGTACCTTAGCACATTGGCACCTCCCGTGACGCTAACACTGTGTTCCCTAATCATACCATTAGTATTCAAGATGCCGTTCATTGTATCTGCATTGAGGAAATCAGATGGAAAGTCGAACCTTGACGTGTTCATTCCAAAGTTGTATTGATAATTGACGGTGTAACCTTTTCCCGGACCAAGAAGTTTCCCGGATTTTGTCGTTATCAATACCACACCGTTCGAGGCATTTGTACCATATGTTGAAGCAGCGGCAGGTCCCTTCAATATTTCAATATTCTCTATGTCGTTGGGATTAAGACCGGCAAGAGAATTCGTCCTTTGCCCTCCGGTAAAGAACGACGTATAGTTGAAGTTCTCCACTCTCACACCGTCGACATAGATAATCGGCTGAGCAGTGCCGTTTATACCGCCGCCGCCACGAACGAAGAAGTTCATTCCGGTTCCCACATTTCCGGAGGACTGGCCGACAGTTACGCCGGCTATCTTTCCAGATACCAACTGCGTAAGACCCTGGAAATTCTGAAACTTTGTTACGTCGGCGACTTGGATGCGGCTGGCGGCAACTTGTGCCACTGACTTGGCAGTTTTGGAAGCAATACCTGTTACGACAACTTCTTCGACCTGGAAAACGTCTTCGTCAAGGGAAAAGTCAACGGTGACGACACCGGGTCTCAGCGTGATTCTTTCACTCTTTTCCTTGTATCCAACTACTTTCGCGGCCAGGATGGCCCGTGCTCCCTTTGCCTTCTCCTCGGGAACGATGAAGCTATAGGCTCCTGTTGCATCTGCTGACACTCCCATGCCCAGTGCCCTGATATAGACGTTCGCCCCAGGTAGCCCTTCGCCCGTTTTGCTGTCTGTGACCTTGCCACGCACAGTTGTTGCTTGCTCCTGAGGTTCCCTGAACTCCGTACCGGCGCTAGCCTTGACTTCCTGCCACCCGCCGCTTTGAGCGAAGAGGGTGGTAGAGATGATGCACGGCATCAACCAAAGGAAGAGCCGAAATAGTACTCTTGTTCTCACGACAATTCTCCTTTCGGTTAAGTAATGTTGGGGGATTATTTGTTAGTTGATCGATAGGCTTATCAGAATCTGTGACGACCTTGTGCCAATTCGTGCCGCTCAGGATAGGTCTCGGCTACTCCTTCTTTTGACTGCTGCACAGAACGTAACGACAGGTCCATTGCGTTCGCACTGTGCTCCCATGGAGACCGACGTCAGACGAGGGACCTGACACCGCGGATAAAAAAGTTAAGAAACTGCCAACTGAGAGTCAACCATATGGACTGCTCACATGACTCCGCAGGCTCTCTCGCGTACAGGAAATTAGGAATTGTTATCGCCAGTTTCTCGACTCAGTTGAGAATTGCAGGGTGAGAGTCCAATTGCTGAGTCGTGATATGTCAACGAGGAGCTTCTCCTTGTGGACCGCCCGCCACACCTTCCTTCCCTTCTTCCCTGTCCTACACCTTAAACACACGTCCTGGTCGCCGGTGTGTGCTGCGATTTTCCCGGGTGACTTGTCCTTCTCCTCTGTTGATTCAGAGGTAAGATGAGATTGTGTGAGGTTACCGACAACAGATCTGTACTTGATGGCGACGGCATATAGCGAGATGCGGTCGTAGAGGCTTTACGATAGTCATGAGAATCTGGCAAAAAGCCAAGGAAAGCGGCGGCCATTGCCTTGCAGTTCTATGAAACAGAGTGTTCACATCATAGTGTCTCGGCGAATTCGCACTCTATCGTGTCAGTCGCACAAAACGAAGATCGTTGGCCCTTGGCAATGCAATGCTCAAAGTCACTACCTGCCCATCCTTGTCCCGTCTGAAACGGACCACCCATTCGCCCGATTCTCCGAAAGCAGTCCTTACGCTGGGCGCAACGAAAGCATCGTTATAAGCGGGTGTGAGAGGACGGACTGTATCTGGCCTGCGACGTAGAGAGAGCTTTCCGTCTTGCACAAGAACAGAACACGTCACCTCCACTTCATCACTGTGGTAGAGCCCTTCAAATTCTCTTAATTGAGCCACAGTCGGAGACACTTCCTGGGCCGGTTCAAATTGGGTCGTGTCTTCAGTGGTAGCGAAGTGAAATGAAACGCGCCTACCTCGCTCCTGCGCATCGAATATTATCCGACTAGGCCCGCTTCCGACCAGGAAAAGCGTATCCGAGAGTGGAACGAGCTCGCTCCTCCCCATATAGAGCTTACCATCGCGGACTGACAACCGAAGCGGTGTGTCAAGGCGAGTATTGCGATAGAGCCCTGCCTTTGCTTTCAGAGCATTGAGCGGGAGTGAAATCACTTCCGGTTTTTTCTCACTTATATAGTCGCGCAGGAAAATATCGGCTGTTTGGTGTGCAAGCGAATCCGGGTTCATAGCGGCCAGATTACAGAGCAAGGCGACGGAGAGATGCTGCTTGGGGTATCGTACCAGAAAAGCTCGATAGCCCGCCGTCGACCCGCTGTGGCTTACTTCCGGAACATCTTCGTACATCGTTATGCGGAGACCTTTGGCGTAGCTTATCTTCTGTCCACTCGTGAGCACTCCCGTCCGCTGGAGTTCTTCCACAAGCGAGAGCCCACCAACCTTACCATGGATGAAGTTCTCGTTCCAGAGGAGCAGATCGCCGACGGTGGTGAGGAGCCCGCCGTTTCCATAGACGTTCTCAAAAGGCATATTCATATAGTATTTGTCTTCTTTGCGGGAATATGCGATAGCACGCCCCCGCACGATCCGAGTAAAGTCGTCACGCCAGCCCGTGTGCTTCATACCAAGCGGATCGAAGATATTCCTTTTCGTGAAGTTGGCCAATGACTCTCCACTCACGCGCTCCACAATCATGGCCAAGAGATTATAACCCGTGTTGCTGTATGAATATTCAGATCCGGGTGGGAAGTTGAGAGACTTTTGTCGGCTGACCACATCGAGAACATGGGCCTGTGTATGGAGACGGGTACCGCGCGGCCAACCGGCTACATCTACAATTGCCCCCCAGTCACGCAAACCGCTGGTGTGATTCATGAGATGCCGAAGCGTGATCGTGGATCCATAGTCAGGTATCTCGGGGATGTACTTCCGCACGTCATCATCGAGTCCAAGCTTCCTTTGCTGTGCAAGTTGGACTATTGCCGCTGCAGTGAACTGCTTGGAGACCGAACCCGCTTCGAAAACCGTCTTCGGCGAGTTTGGGATCCCGTGCTCAAGGTCCGCCATGCCATAGGCGCGGGATAGAACAACTTGACCGTTCCGAGAAACCGCAACGGCACAACCTGGTGTCTCCGAGGAATTCCATCGTGCAAAAATTCTATCGACCTCTATCTTCGGATCAACTGCGGAAGCAGATTGACTCTGTGCAAACTTGGGCAAAGCCAGCACAGTCAGAAATATCAAAATCGCGTGCCGCCTATTCATAAGAGTTAATCTCCTTTCACGACGAGAGAAAACATGTGGCATAAACCAGCAAAGGGAAATCCAAGCCATACCCCGAAAGGATCCCGGACATTCAGACAAACTAGACTCGGCGAGCCCTCACGAGAGCGAAACGGGCAGTGCTGATGAATGGCCGGATTTCCTTTGTACGAGTTGAGGTGAATAGAGCTCGTCATATGCCGCTCCTGCCCTGTCTGTCGCTTCTTGCGGAACGGCGACTGTGTAGGCAATCCAATCCCCCTTGAGGGTGAGAACTCCAGCAGCCTGTAAGAGAACGAAGGGGGTGACCAATGCACAGAGAATTGTTAAGAAAGAGGCATCGTGTCTTCATGAAAGTGTCTCCTCACCTGTTTGTCGATGGGGGTTCTTCCTTAGGGTTTTGCCCGCAGGTACTGAACAGGCCAAGGGACATCGACAGAGAGCGCCTGTGCAGCGTGGAGTGGCCAGTAGGGATCTCGCAGCATCGCCCTTGCAAGAATAATCGCATCAGCATCACCACGCACGAGGATATCCTCGGCCTGTTGTGCTTCCGTGATCAATCCCACTGCTCCCGTGGCTACTCCCACCTCTCGACGGATAGCCGCAGCAAATGGCACTTGATATCCAGGCGCAAGAGGGACCTTCGCATGCGGGACGAGACCCCCGCTCGAGCAATCGATGAGGTCGACGCCGATCTCCCGCAACCATCGGGCTAACGTTATTGATTGGTTCAGCTCCCAGCCGCCTTCGACCCAGTCCGTTGCCGATATCCGAACGAACACCGGAAGGGTCGCTGGCCAAGCCTTGCGAACGGCCTCAGCAACCCGGAGCGGAAATCTTGCGCGTCCTTCAAGCCCCTCGCCGAACTCATCCTGCCGATGGTTTGAGAGCGGCGAAAGAAACTCGTGCATCAGGTAGCCATGTGCCATGTGAAGTTCGATTACCTTGAAGCCAGCCGTGAGCGCTCGTCGTGCTGCCTCTGCAAATCGTGCAACGAGCTCGTCGATTTCCTTTTGAGAGAGCTCTCGCGGTGCTGGATAATCCTCGGCAAAAGCGATCGCACTTGGGGCAACCGTTTGCCAGCCGCCGTCGCTGGGTCTCAAAGGGCCGCCACCTTTCCAGGGCGCAGCCGTCGAGGCTTTGCGCCCTGCGTGAGCAAGTTGAATCCCTGGTACTGCACCCTGCCCATTGATGAACGATGTCAAACTCCGGAAAGCCTGCGCCTGGCTGTCGTTCCAGAGGCCGATGTCGCCCGGTGAGATACGTCCTTCCGGCGAGACGGCTGTGGCTTCAACGATCACCAATCCTGCCCCGCCGACAGCTCTGCTCCCCAGGTGTACCAGATGCCAATCAGCCGGCATACCGTCTGTACACGAATACTGGCACATCGGCGACACGAAGATCCGATTCCGGAACTCCAGATTTTTGAGAGTAAGAGGCGAAAAGAGTCTCGCAGCCAATTTCGGGTTCCTTTTGTCCAGATGAATGTGGAGATTCTGCAGCACAAAGCTACCGCAGTTCAACCTGAAAGGCAAATCGCAGAGTTCTTGAGTGTGGTCTCTAGGGAAAAGATAGGATATGATTGAAGAGTTTCGGCCTAAAATGAAGAATCCTCACCGATCTTTGTCGATGAGGATTCTTCTTTAGACGTTGTAGACCTTATGTTTAAAAGGCATAAGCCTCAACCTTGTTTTGTAGATTTGGATTCACTCATAGAACTCGCGTAAAGACCCTACCGCCACGGCGGCATCAAGGGCCCGCACGCGAAAGTATTTGTCTCTGATGGTTGACATGAAGAGAAGCAGGTGCGATGTCTTTCTGAGATGCGAGAAGGAAGGAAACGCGGAGTTCAGACAAGATTGGGGCAGTCCTACGAGACTCAAGATGGTTCTACCCCGCTACAAGGAACAAAAAAAATAGGCCGAATCTTTTCAGATTCGGCCTGTGCAGTAGCATGCCCTGAGCGCAGTGCCGAGCAATAGCGAGGCACGAAGTCGAAGGGCGGGGGCCCCGACCCAAAACGTCGGGGTAAACAGGACACCAAGTTCTGTCCGGGTACTATAAAAAATGCGAACGCCCCCAAAGAAGGGGCGTCGCATTTTTTTGTAGCGGGGGCACGCGATGCACACGATAGAAACTTTGCACTTTTTCCCCCAGAGTTGCTCTGTGTGCGCGTTTTGGAAGAACTGAAATAACTCCGTTGACCTCTTATGCTTAGGATTCTGACGGAGAGGCCTTTTTGCAAAGCCTGTCCTGAGCGAGCGCTAAGAAGACGTCGAGACTAAGCCAAAGCGCAGCGTCCTAGTGTTTGTGTTCACCCACCTCGCGCTCGCCGTGTAATCCCTCCCCGGACGGCACTTGCGTGGCCTGGTACAAGCCCTCGACATAATGGATGAACGTAATATAGGCTTTCACAAATTCCCTTCCCGCCTCAACATCACCAGGTCTGTAATTTTTCCTGCTTTTGACCTCTGAGAAGAGCGCATGGAGTGTCTTCTGCATCTCTGCGTTCAGGCTTTTTGTCAACTCTTCTCCCGTCCCCTTTTCGACTGCCTCGTCGGCCATTTGAATCCCGGGCTCGACCTCGGTATCAGCCGATTTCAAGCCGGTGTACGGTTCCCCTTCTCCGGCACGATGGATTCGCACCAGCGTTTCAAAGAAATACATATCCGCCATTTCCTTCGCCACCGGACTTAACTTCCGCACCGAGAGAGTTCGCTCGAAATCTTTCTTGATTTCTGCTTCGTCTTTCTTCTTGATCCAAACGAGAACGAGATTCACATTTCCGGTCTCAAGCGCTTTTTGTGCCGCTTTGACAACCGGTCCATTGATTGTGTCGCAGTGAGCAAGTGCCCTGTTCGACGCGAACAATATCGCTACGAACAAAGAGGCAGCGACGATCAACATACCGATTCCTTTATTGCGTTCCATGGTGCTCGCCCCTTTCTATGAAGGACCCAAGCCCGGGACCTTCAATACAATGGAGAGCCTGTCCCGCGTCCGATCATCGGCGGAACAGGCTCTTGAGAATTATGGTGAGCCGGCAGGTTCAATTCTGCGATGGCAACAGATCAGTCGTTCTTGTTCTGGCTGGCATGAAGATCCCAACGACGCCCCTGAGCCCGACACTCATCACGATGTTGAAGAAAAACGCCAGGAAGGCTAACAGGAGCAATGAACCAGAGAGTGCTGCAAGGATCATGTACACATTGAATTCCCCGTTAACATACAAAGTCCTTCTCAACATCCCATTCAATCCCGCCATCCCCATAAATGCACCCATACCAATCCCGCCGAGAAGATGCGCCCAGAAATGAAAATTAGCAAGTTTCTGGCTATAGAGTTTCGCACCATTGGTGAGGATTGGGAACAGGAAGTAGATGGCAGAGTAAAGAGTCATTCCAAGCCCCACCAGAACCGCCACATGAACGTGCGGCCCCACAACCCACTGTGTATTGTGAAGGATCCTGTTCAGACCAACGTCGGCCTGCATGATACCGGCAGGGACAGCCAACGCGAAGCCGAGAAGTCCACCAAGAAGGAACTTCAGTGGGTTGGTCATTTTCAGAGGTCGCGCACTCCAGAGCGTCACTAGCGTAATGAAGAACGCCAGTCCTTGCGTGATCAACTCGAACGCTGTGACCATCTCACCCGACAATACTTTCAGAAAGCCAGGCTGCGCCTGATCAGACAACAGGTGATGCGACCACACTGTCCAGGATACAACAAGCTCGACTGCCAGGGCAGCGCGGGCCACATTCTCCATATAAAGCTTCTTGCCGGTAATGAGCGTGGCCAGTAAGTACCACGATCCGGCAACGAAGATTAAGACCATGCCATCGGCGATGAGGTCCAGACCCCACCAGAACCAGTTCTTGTAGAGCAGAGCATCTATTGCAGAATGACGCAAGTCGTGTCCGAGCAAGGAGGCAACCATATACACAAGAATCAGCACGCCGGTGAAAAGTATGACTGCGGCGTTCAGAGCGGTGTCCACGGTCCCGCGGGCTATCGCGGCTACTGGAAGCGAGACGAGATGCTCCTTCTTGTTCTTTGAAAAGAGATTCCTCAGGCCGCTGAAGCCCAGCGCTGAACTAAGCAGTGCCCCGCCCGGTTGTTTTTCCCAGCCTTCGGGCGTATACGTGATCGTCTTGAATACATTGATCACGAAGAAGAAGGTTCCAACCATCACCAGAGCAATACCGAGGATAAACACTGCCCCGCCGAGTGCGCTGAATTGAGTGAAATCTGCTGGCAGTGGCCAGTACAATGTGTAAAGAGGTGCGTAGTGCGAAAAAAAGCCTGCCGCCCAAAAAACGAAAGTCCCGAGCGCAACAAGGATCCAGGTCCAATGTGCGAGCTTGATACTCCACAACGGTTTCTTCATCAGGAACGGGACTAGAAACAGGAACGCACCAAAGACGATGGAATAGGTCGAACCGAAAATTCCGACAAGGGGATGCGCTGTCATGATGGCAAAGAATTGTTTCGTCTCGATCATTGAGATCGGACTGACCTCATAGACTCTCATGATCATACCTTCGACAACAGCGAATCCATAATACAGTAGTCCAATGACCACAAACCGGAGTGTGATCTTTTGCATGGGAGTCAATGTGCCGGGCTGGAACAAACCCCCTCACCTTCTGTAAGTGTCTGAATGAAGTTAATAATCAATGTCTTTCGAATTGACGAATGCTCGTGGAGGATGGGTTTGTTATTCACCGATCACTTCGATCACATCTTTTTCGATCATATGAATACCCGCCGGTCCCGAATACTCGGTCGAACGGATGGAGTATGTGCCGGGGGTGTCAAATTGCCATAGGATATCGTTCCGGTGCCCGGGAAGGACTTGCATCTGGAAAACCATTGAATTGTCCTTGCGAAAGAGACCGAATCCATATGTCAGATCGTTCGATGTCACGTTGAACAACACTTTCTCGTGATTCTTGATGGAGAGTTTTTCCGAAGGCAATTGAAACTTATGGTCGGCAACAGATATGTTGAATACTCTATCGGCCTTGATCTCCGCTCGATTCAAATCCATCGGAGACCAGGGAATCGTGTTGTATGTGATGATGTGGAGGGACACGCCAAGAACGACGAGGAATCCAACAAAGGAATAGAAAATCGCAGGTTTGATTTGCTTGCTTTTTCCATCCCTGGTGACCCGGTAGGCAAACCAACCCATCACCAACATGAGAACGATCACATACAGTGTGTAGGCGATCGTTTGTCCCAAGAGAACAATCTTCGAATCAATCATTGCTCCTCCCTGTGCATTTCAGTGAAATTCGAAAGTGGATCCGTGTGTCTCGATCACTCAAAAACAGTGCAAACAAAAGTACGCTACTTGCCGGTCACTGGCAACATGCAAATCATAGATGAAGTGAGTCCATTAGACCATTTCCGATGAGTTCACCTCGCTCGTGTTCATCCCTTACTCGGTGAGACCAGCGCGAAGGCAAAAGGAAAACTGTTATTCGGAATTACTCCTGAGATGTTTCCGCTCTCTCGGACGAATTTCCAGAATTGGCAAACATCAAGATCCCCCTTTATCAAGAAGCCACAAGAAAACGCCTCGTCGCTGCATCAAGCTCTCCAAATGTCGGATCGTGCTCATTCTCTCATAAACTCACGGAGAGCCCCCCCGCAAGGCGGCATCAAGCGCAAGCACGTGTGGAATGATATGGATTTCATAGACACGTGCGGCTTCGTGCCGCCACATTGAAATCCTTAGCTGGCGGCATCGCTTCATGCCGCCTCGCCAAAAACTTCCTTGAGCAATAACGCCTTACTCAATCGCGGAGTTTGTCCCGCAACGCGGGACATCACTCCGTTGCGTCTCGCTCATTAGTTGGTAGATGAAGTGGTTTTCACTCGCCTCTCTTCGCTCCGCTCTTTCGTCTCGGCGTAATTGCCACCCGTTCTGAACAACAGCGGCTGTCCGCCTTTTGGATCCCGCTCCGCGGGATCACAGTTTTTGTCTCAGCTGATTGACACGGAGTGCAGCAGTTACGATGTCTTTCACAGATGACAGGAGAAAGGAAACGCAGAGTTTAGAGAAGATTGGAACAGACCATCGGAGCTAGAACGGCTACGACCCCGCTACTAGTCATGAAACAGAAATGCCGATCAACATTGGTCAATCGGCATTTCGAGCGTAGCGGGGGCCGGCTAGTTACGGCAGTTGCAACCTTTGAAAAATCGTTCGAATTGGCAATAAAATGATACTGAGAACGCGATTTGGGAGAAAACCTAGAATTCTTCCGTTGTTGCAGCAGGGGCACACGATAGAAACTTTGCACTTTTTCCACCGGAATTGCTCTGTGCGCCCGTTTTGGAAGAACTGAGATAACTAAGTTGACTGGAGGATGTTGAGGATCGTGGCGGCCACTGTAACTTCTTCACCAAATTGGGGAATGTTTTTCGGGGGCAGCTCGGTCTCAGATGAACCGACGCAGGAGGTCGAATATTGCGGAGGGACTTGAACAGGTGATGGTGGATCCGAAACTCATCATTTGCTTATGCTGGACTTCTTGTCCATTCCCAACTTCTTCCGCAGCTTTGCGGTGTCGACCCGAAGGAATTTGTCGTCCTGTTCTTGGTTTCTGAGATCGAAATCCATCAGGAGTGACTCGAGGAGCTCACGCCCTTCGGGGTGTCTTGCGGCCTTGCGCGGTGTCATTCCTCTTAGTGCCGGCAGAGAGGTGTCGGGCCAGTCCGCCCAGTGTTTCTCCATCATCTCTTTCAAGAAAGCCCTCGCCTCGGGAGATTCTCTCATTAAGCGATCATGCTCGCTCTCTTTGGCGGGCTTTCCCCTGGCTTTTTCTTTCGCGGCCTCCTTCATAATTCCTTCTTGACACGTGACCGTCGTCCGGAGGAGCACTGCATCGTCCCCGAGACGTTTCTTGATCTCTTTCTGGATCCGTTTGGAACGTTGCTCGGAATTCACCTCCACAACGAGCCTCGTCTTGCTGATCGTCAACGTCGCGACGTTTGTGTTCCCTCCGAGGGCGCCTTTCTTTGCGGGCTTTAACCAATGAAGGACCAGCTTTGTAGGTTGACCTGCTTTCCCTTTCTCAGCTTCTGCAAGCAATTCTGCGTCGGTAGACCCTGTCGCCTTTTGTTCGAGATTTTTGAGGGCGCGGAAAGTCCTGTCAAAGGAAGAAATCTCATAGATCATTGTGTGAAACGCGAGTGCATCTCCGTCAGTGTTTCGAATTTCCAGTTTCTGATTCTGCTGCTCGTCTTCGATGTCGAAGTAGGCCTCGCGAAGGTCCCCCTCATGTTCCAGCAAGGTTTCTGATGACACGGCTCCGTCAATCAACGATGCGGCTTTCTCTAAGACTGCCCGCAAGGTCAAGACATGATCAAGGTTGTGCGGAGAGATCACGAACGCGCCAGTCCCCATGAAAAAGAAGACGCCATCAAGTTCAACGACCCGAGCTAACAGTATGTGACCCTTTTCAAGGATCATCGAAGCCGATTTTTCGGTTACGTGGAACTCGCGCTTACGAAGAATATCTCTCAGGATCAGGCCTGTGCCCGAAATGACAGAGAGTGTCTGAAACAGACTGTACGGGGAATGCAAGGTCGCGGCGATGAAACGGCGCACATCGGGGTCGAGTTTCGAGCCCTCTTCCGTAAGGAACAACTCTGCGAGTGTCTCTTCCCCCTCCGGTTGCCAATTGAATGTGAACCAGCGCATGAAGGAGTCCGCGTCCGGGCCGGACATGTCGAACGGGATCTCATCAGAAAAGTGATACTCCTCCCAGGCCAACTTGAGAGCATCATCACCGAACTGTTCTCGCGCAAACTTCATCAGGAGCTCGCCGGATTCAGCATCCAGCCGGCGATTGCGGAAATACACCACATCCTGAGCAGGCACGCTCGATCTGCCGTGACAGTGTTTGAATTTCTTGCCGCTGCCACAGGGGCAGGGATCGTTTCGACCTATGGTGTTCAAGCTCTTCGCCCGGGCGTCGTTTTGCACAACATACGAGTCTATGCCAAAAAATGCCACCACCGATAAATCGTCAACTGGTTGACGCACCGGCCGCGCCGATCCGCTGTTCCGTGAAACCGGGGTATTCATCCAATCAGACGTCCGCGCCTTTTCAGTGGAATTGTATCTCGTCAAGGTCAGAGGGACAACAATCGGGTTTTCTTAAGAGGTGCCCCTGGGGGTGGAGAGTAACACATTATGGTGTTTCGTCGCCTTAACCGCTTTGCGTTTGAGCTGTTGCTATGACTCACCAAACATCCTACCCGCCCTCCCGGCGGCATCAAGGGCCCGCACGCGAAAGT